>Ga0207066_1028_pt1 | contig 39503 bp, 37 predicted proteins | sample Alteio_BWMinCont_24_FD_153490 | JGI IMG/M metagenome (GOLD analysis project Ga0207066, IMG submission 153490) | Enriched cells from forest soil in Barre Woods Harvard Forest LTER site, Petersham, Massachusetts, United States -... | ecosystem: Environmental > Terrestrial > Soil > Temperate forest >...
GGCAAATTCCGGGAAGATCTGTATTACCGTCTCAACGTGGTACCAATCTCGATGCCGTCTCTCAGAGAGCGCAAGCCGGACGTTCAGATTCTGGTGCGCCACTTCATCGGGAAGATCTGCCGCGACGAGAACATCCCCATCAAGGAGATTTCAGACGAAACGCTGAATCGCCTGGCATGCCACGACTGGCCTGGAAACATCCGCGAACTGGAAAACGCGGTGGAGAATGCAATTGTGCTAAGCGGTGAACGGCGCGATCTCTTTCCCGGCGACTTTCCGCTTCCGCGCCGGAAGCTGGCGCTGGCCCGGCCAAGCGGAGAACCGCCCCTCGTTGCGGTGCCCGATCACGGATTCGATTTCGAGAGCACGGTCGGGTGCATCGAGCGCAACATTCTGGAGCAGGCGCTGAAGAAAACCGGCGGCAATAAAAAGCTTGCGGCGGAAATGCTCGGCCTCAAGCGAACCACGCTATCGGCGAAGCTCAAGAGCCTCGCTGCGGCTGGGGCAGGGGGTTAGCGGCAACTTGAGTGGCCCGGACAATGAACCGCTTCGGCGCCGAACCAATGTAGTAGAACGGATAGCAGGTAACCAGAGTAAGGGTCTCGCCGGTGGATGCAGCCAGCACGCCAACGTCCCGCGGTCCGACGATCTTAGTGGACTGGACCACGTATCGATAGGTGCCGTCCTCGGTTTTCAAGTCGATCGCATCGTTCTTCTGGATATTGCGTAGGCCCCGAAAAAACGTATCGCGGTGGCCGGCGAGCGCTACATTGCCGATGTTCCCCGGCAAGGCCGTCCCGGGGATATGCCCCACGGCGCGTTGCAAAGTGCTTTCATCCGCTCCCTCGCGCACCATAGCTTTAACCCGCAGACGCGGGATCTCTAGCCGGCCAAGCACCATGGAATGTCTCGGCTCCTTTTCCTCGCGTAGGGGAGCTGAAGCCTGATTTGGCTCGGCCGCAGGCTGGCTGGTTATCGGGCGGCTTTTAAACCAGGAAAATTCCTCCTCGACAAACCCGCCGATAGAAGGAGTCAGGCCTCTAAGAGTTTGATCGAAAGCCCAATCCTGATACGCCTGGTAGAGCGTGCTGCTGGTGTTCACCCATATATAGCAGTCCAGCGCAATCAGGCCCAACAATAGGAAAAAATATTCGATGCCCAGCAGATAACGCCGCCTGCGAGATCGCCGGGGCCGGTTCCACGAGACGCGCGCCTTCATTTCGATCCCACCCCCTCACTCTCGGGAGTAAACAGATAATTAGTGCGCGTGCGCACAATCAACTTCTCGCGGTTGGGGGCTGAAGCGACCACCTTGATGCGCCGGTCCGGCTTGCCCTCGGAGGTGGGGATATAGCCAATCGTATAACGGGTCCGGATGTCTTTAGCGATCTGACGGCACACCGGCGCCACTTCATCAAGGCTCTTGGGAAAATAGGCGACGCCACCGCTTACATGCGCTAGACGTTCCAGGACCGCAGGATTTCGTTCGGGATCGTCCTCGTCGAAGATTCCGATCGTATAGATGGTCGTAAGAGACGTCAGCACGTCGTGCATCACCTCCGGCTGTTTATGCGTGCTGATGTTATCTCCCCCATCGCTGATCACCACCAGGGTCTTCTTGTCTCGGCGGCCCATGCCGAGCTGATGTAAGGACATTTCTACAGCATCATATAGCGCGGTCCGGCCTTCCGGTTCGCCTTGCCACAGAGCCGACCGCAGCAGCTCGACGTTATCGGAAAAAGGCACCAAATCAGGAAGCCCGCGGCGCGCTCGTTCGTTAAAGTTGACCACAAAAATCTCATCGTGCGGATTGCTCGCCTCAACGAACTCCAGCGCCGCGGTAATTACATCACGGCGTTTAGGCCGCATGCTTCCGCTTTCATCCACCACGAGCCCTACCGTAACGGGAATATCGGCGTCGGCGAACTGGGAAATCTCCTGCGCCTTGCCGTTCTCGTAAACCGTGAAGTTGTCTTTGGCTAACCCCGAAACGTAGCCGCCCTTGGCGTCCTTCACGCTAACGTCCAAAAGCACCAGCCGCGACGTTGTCCGGATCGTGTAGTTCTCATCGTCTTTATTTTTACTGGCCGCGTTCTCTTGGTCCCAACCAACAGCAGCGCAGCAGGCGATAAGCAAAACACCCACCAGGTAGACGTCGCGGCGGCGCTTCATAAGCCCTACCTAGAATGTTACGACATTCGAAAAGCCCGGACTAAAGCGAAAATTCCAAGCGAAAACAGTCCAGCCAATCCGAGTAGCGGATAGGGGCTCGCTGTCTTGGGCAGCTCCTGGACCGGCGCGGGAGCGGGTTCCGGAGCAGGGGCCACTTCAGGCGGCGGTGGCGGCGTATTCTGCGCTATTTCCACCTGCGTCTGTTGCTGAGCCTGTTCTTGTGCCGGCGGGGGCGTGGTCGTTACTTCTGCCGACTTATATTCAGACTCCTTGGTCGCTTCGGTAGTCGGCACCGGTTGCTTGGCGACCGCTGCAATCTGCGTGGCTGCCGACTTCGGATAGGCAAACTCCTGACCGAAGTTGTCACCGGGGTAGAACCAAGCCCTCAAAGCTTTCGGTTGTCCGGGAGGCGTTTCCCAAAACGTGAACACGGTCTTCCCGGTCGGTTGCAGACGATAGTTCGGAATGGCCAGAATCGTCGTCTCTAGATGGGTCTGGTCACTGTTGAAGATTTGAACGATGTGCCGATCGCCAGGTGAATCCAACAGTCTCATCGCGTATTTGCCGGGAGGCAAAACCTTGTTGGGTACCTGAATGGATTCGTTAACCGTGAGATAAGTAAGCTTATCCCACTCCCCCGCCAAGGCGGCTGGTGCAAGTGCGATTCCCAACAGCCCGACGGATGCAACTGCAAGAACTAAGCGCTTCATACTAAGGAACTCCTTTAATTCGAAATTGCCGATTTACGATCGCATGAGAGCAACCGCACGGTTTTAATCAGGCTGCCGATTTCAGTCATGTTCGCAACCCGAGGTGCATTGCGCACCTTCCATGCCAAAGGAAAGACTCCCAAATATTCAGCGACTTACAGATTCGTTAGGGGTGAGACCTGGAAAGTTTTACAGCCCGTTGTGGGCACACATGTCGGCGATTCGGCATCAGCGCTGCAGCGGATCTTCGATGTCGGGTGGTGTCGCTTCCATGAGCCGCCCCAGTGCCGGCTCCAATTCCGCCATCTTTTCCTTCATTTGCCACGCGATCCTTCGATAACTGAAGTGGCCTTTTACACCGGAGCGGAGCCGAGCGATGTATTCCGCTTCGGAAAAGTCCATCTTGAAAAGGAATCTGCCTCGTGTGGCGAAAGGCAGCAAATAATGCGCTCCGGGCTCGGGCAATTTCGCTGCAACGTTAAACGATTGTGACAGCAGCGAGGAGTATAATTCGCTCAACCCGGCTTCCGCAATCGCCTCGGGAGTTTCAAATCCCAATTGAGTAGTGTGTACCTGGCGAAACTGCTGACAGCGGCGATGGCGGTGCAGATCGCGATAAGCGCCGATGTCCATCACGATGTCGTAGACGTACGGCGCACCACGGAAACTGCGCAGCAACTCATCGCGCCGTGTCCTGGATTGCAAGGCCACATCGACAACCTCGTTCCTTTGCGCGAGACTCCACGAACACGCCATTTGGTAAAGCTCGCGATAAGAGCGATGCGTCACCGGATACAGCAAAGTGGCGACGACATCCGCTAGCGTGTCCGCGGGTTTGAGAAGCTCCACAATCTCGGCACACCGTAGCTCCGAGCGCGGTAAGTTCTGTGCTGCCCACTGCCGCAAATCCTCACGATTGCGCTCAAGGTGCTCATCGGTATCGACGTGCCGCGCCAGAGTCGGAGCGACGGGTTCAAGGGAACCGTTCGCGTCCCATGAGCAGGATGGCTCGGCCGCGCACGCCTCCGCGATCTCGCTGGCCAACGCGCGGACCTCTTCATATTCCGACGCTTTCAGGCGGCGTATCTGGCGTTCCAGCGTGCGGATGCTGGTTACTTGTCCAACCCCGGTTGGAATGCCAAAGAACAGCAGATAGCGCGCGACATCGAAGGCACGCGCCTTGAGATTCCGCTGATAGGCTTCCGGCTTCATCTCCACGGGACGCGGAAGCCGGCCGGCCAAGTGGTCGAACACTTTGGCGTGAATTTCGTTATACCCCGCAAGCAGACTTGCCGCGGCCTCTTGATAAATGGCGGCTTGCGATTGGTCGAATTCGGGTGGGGTTACGAAACCGGACTTGGAAAAATCCTGATATCGGGAGGAGCGCGCCTGCCCATCCCATAACTGCTCGTCCTCCACCTCCGTGGCGGCCAGCTCGGAGATGCCTTCAAAGCACATCACCACGTGGCCCAGGTCGGCAATGGATGCATGGCCGTACTGAAAATAGAAGCTCTCGAGAAATTTTGTGGAGTCGTGCTTGCGGACCCATTCGATGGAATCGCGAATCGAATCGGGCGAGCGGCTGTAGCGCGCCAGCGCATAGGCGCATTTCTCCGGCGGCAGCGGCGACACCGTGAAGACCCGCTGCGCCATCGAGCGCTAGCCCTTGAATTCACCCGCCAAGCGGCTCGCTAGCGGATTCGTCTGCCCGGCGTAGTTGTTGCTTGCCTTCTTGACGTAAGGCATCGATGAAGGCGAGCGGAGCTGCTCGAACGTGAACGAGCGGAGTTCCAGCCGTTCTTCGGTGACGTCGAGCAGGAATTTTCCCGGCTGAAGGATAAACGATTCGCCAGCCGGGACCACGACGCTGTGCATGATCCCTTCGATGCCCTTGTTCTCCCGCAGGTCGTTATAGGGATGCCGGCTGTGTTCGAACACGTTGCCCAGGCGGAAATCAACCGAGCAACTGCCGAACTGGTCCGGCGGAAGCTCTGGTGTAATTTTGATTTTTCCCTCGGCGATGTAGCGCTTGACGTCCACATCGGACAAGACCATAAGGATTCACAGTAGCACAGCGACCGTTGGCCACTCACCAACTAGTTCGGCCGACCGAAAGGTAAAGCAACAAGAAGCTCAAAAGGCGATCCGGGTTCTTCGTAGCCTAGTGGTTTGCCGCTCAGATCCCGGCCATTACTACTACGCCAGCTTGCAGGTAGTTTCAGGGGAACGGTCGTCGCGCTTAGCGGTTCCCGGCCCCGTCGCGGCGGTTCGCCCCTCCCCGCGCGCTGGGCGAGGGACATGCTCACTTCGGTCCTTGTGCCCCTACTAGAGGCTCTTTTGGAAGAAAGACAGACATTTGTGTAGAATGTAGACATGGCGCTCAATATCAAAGACCCCGAAGCTGATCGTTTAGCCCGCGAATTGGCGTCCGTCACGGGGGAAACATTGACTGAAGCTGTTCTGAAGGCCCTCCGCGAGCGGCTTTCTCGACAACGGCAAAGGCGGCCAACTCCCCGCAGCGCGAAAGAAATCCTGAGCGACGCCCAACAGCGGTTGAGCCGAATTGCAGTCCAGGACCATCGCACTGCGGACGAGATCTTGGGTTACGACGAAAAGGGACTGCCTCGCTAAATGGTGATCGATACCTCCGCCCTGGTCGCCATACTGGTCAGCGAGGCGAACGCCGAACAACTCAAGCAAGCAATCGACCGCGACACTACTCGCCTAATGTCGGTGGCTTCGGCGCTTGAGACAAGCATCGTGCTGGAGAGCCGTTTCGGGGACGCGGGCACTCGCGAGTTAGACCTGATCGTACAGCGGTTGCCAATCGAACTCAGGCCCATGGACTGGGATCAACTCGAGTGGGCACGGTTTGCCTATCACACCTACGGCCACGGCCGGCATCCAGCAAAATTGAACTTCGGCGATTGCTTCTCATACGCATTATCGAAAGTCACCGGTGAACCGCTGCTGTACATCGGAAGCGATTTCGCCGAGACAGACCTGGTGAGCGCCCTCGCGGAGTGAACCCTCGGAAACCAACGGCAGGATGCGCCAACCCTTCGAAAGCCGCCTTGCCTGAACTGAAAACTTTGCGTGCGTTGCCGCGTCAAAAGAGAAAAGTGAAAAGAGGGTGGGTTATTTCACGTTCCGCATCCGGGACGCGCGGCGCCGGCGAAGAATCGCGAGGCACGCCAGGCCACAACCGAGCAGCCCCACATAACTCGGTTCGGGAATGGTCTGGAATGTCGCTCCGCTAAGTCGTAGAATTCGGTCCGTTTGCGTCAACAGAAGGGTGTCATTTGTGGTATCGACCGTTACGAAGTCCCCACGCGAGCCGCCGGTCCCGATTAAGATCTGAGCGAGCGTATTTTGGTTGATTTCAAAAAGATGGCCGGAGTTTGTGTTGACAGATAGTTGTCCCGCGAACAGACCCGCGCCAATCGCCGTTCCGGTCCGGGCCCCCGGGGATCGCGCCGGAGACCCTCGGCTACACCTGCAGCCGTTAATATCATGTCCGCGCGAAGTACGGTGCCTGTCACGGTTACAAAAAACCCGAAGGCCGCAAGTGTGACGAGCCGTCTCAATGGAACACACGAAATAGTGGAGGGCATTGTCTTTGCTCCCTTCGATTGCCTTAAATCCAGCATTCTTGAGGAAATTCTGTGATTAAGCAAAGAGACTAGTCAACGTGAGTAGATTACACGCAACAGAGGATCAATACAGAACAACTCCAGGGAGGTACCTGGGGTACTAGAAGCTAGCGGCGAAACCGGTGACTCAATTCGAAGATTGATTTCCCTCGTTGAACTTCGCCTTATGAGGACGCACCCGCTCTTCCGCTTTCCAATCGCCGTACAGTAGACTTGGTCGGGAAAAAGAGACTGATCGCGATTACCAAAGGACCAACTCACCCGCCAGCGCAAAAACAATCGTCAACGGGTTGCACAAAACCCGTGATGCGTCACCTTCGGTACCAGCAGCACCCGCCAGCCCAAGAAAGTTGCCATCCCCGAACTGGAAAAAGCCGGCTGGGGCTATAATGAGCCATATGCCGCGCAAACTTGGCTTCTTCCTTTTAGCCCTGACGGGCGCTTGCTGGGCACAGCAAAAGACGTTCGAGCCGCCTGTAACGCATGCCGCGCGGGGCACGCACGGTGCTCTCGCCTGTGGCAGCGAATACTGCGCTGAGGCAGGCATGCGGATGTACTTCTCTGGCGGCAATGCGGTGGACGCGGGTGTGGCGGGTATGTTCGCCGCTTCCGTCTCCGAGTTTTCGCACTTCGGCATGGGAGGCGAGGCGCCCATTCTCATCCGCACCAAGGAAGGTAAGGTCATGGCGATCGCCGGCGTTGGAACCATGCCGAAAATGGCGACGGCTCAGCTTTTCCGTGAGCGCAGACCGAAACCCGGTGAACTTCTTACGCTCGAGCCTGGCGGATTGAAAGGTATTATCCCAGTCGCCGGCATCATGCCCGCCTTGGTTCCCGGCATGGTCGACGCGGGACTGGTCGCGCTGAGAGAATTCGGAACCAAGTCCTTCAACGAAATCATTCAGCCCGCCATCGAACTGGCCGACGGCGTCGCTATCGACGAAATGCGCTCGGGCTCCATCGCCCGTTCACGCCGCTTCTTCGATCTGTGGCCGGATTCCAAGAAAACGTTCCTGCCCGACGGCCGCGTTCCTACGCCAGGCGAAATATTCCATCAGCCCAACTTGGCCCGCACTCTGCGCTCCATGGCAGCCGCTGAGAAAAAAGCTCTCGCTTCGGGAGCCAACCGCACCGCCGCCATCGACGCCGTCCGCGACTTCTTTTACCGCGGCGAAATTGCCCATCGCATCGATGCCTTCATGCGAGCTAATGACGGCCTCCTGCGGTACGAAGACATGGCTGCCTTCAGGCTCCAGCCGGAAGAGCCGCTCTCCACCGATTACCGCGGCGTCAAGGTTTACAAACCGGGCTTTTGGAGTCAGGGTGCGGCCATGATCGAGGCTTTGAACATCCTCGATGGTTTCGACATGCGGTCGCTGAGCTTCAATTCGCCCGAGTATATCCATAAGACCGTCGAGGCGCTCAAACTCGCTTACGCCGATCGCGACGCCTACTATGGCGATCCCAAATTCAATCGCATTCCCGCTGACGTTCTGCTGTCCAAGGAATATGCCGCGGAACGGCGCGATTTGATTAGCCACTCCGCATCGATGGACTTCGTACCCGGCACCATCAATGGCAAGCGAGCCAAGCATCCCACCGAGATGGATATCGCTCGCACTAAGATCGATGACGAGCTAATGGCCAGCGACACCACCTGCGTGGACGCGATCGATAAAGACGGTGTTGTCTTTTCCGCCACCCCGTCGGGTGCGTGGGAACCCTCGGTGATTGCGGGCGACACCGGGATCCCGCTCACCGAGCGCGCGCAGCAGTTCATTCTAGTGCCGGGATCGCCCAATGAACTAGCTGGCGGAAAGCGGCCGCGCGTGACGCTCAGTCCCACGATCGTCACCCAAGATGGAAAGCCGTATCTGGCTCTATCGACTCCTGGCGGAGACAACCAGGAACAGAGTCTGATTCAGCTCTTGCTGAATGTAATTGAGTTCCACATGAACGCCGAAGCTGCCATCGAGGCTCCCCGCTTCCAGACTAGGCACTTGGTGTCGAGCTTCGACAATCACGCTTGGAACCGCGGCGACCTCCTCCTCGATGAGCGTATCCCGCCGACCACAGGCACCGAGTTGGCCGCTCGCGGCCACAAGGTTGGAACGCAGTCCAAGTGGTCGAGCGGCGCCGCTCCGGTGATGATCCGCGTAACGCCCGATGGCGTAATCGAGGCGGGCGCCGACCCATATGGCTACCGCGTGGCCCACGCTTACTAGCCCACATTGCGGGCGCAGCGTTGAATTACAGTTAGGCTCTCCCGCGCCTTCGTTGTGAGCGATTTACTCAGGAATTTTGGAAACGCTACCGCTCTTTGACACGCCCTCGGAATTCGATCGTGAGCGGCTGCGCGGCAAGCTCGTCGCGCTCGCTTCGGAGAGCGTCTTCCTGGGGACCAGTTCGTGGAAATACGAGGGATGGCTCGGCCAGATCTACTCGCGCGATCGCTACCTGGTCCGCGGCAAGTTTTCCGAGAAAAGGTTTCAAGCCGAGTGCTTGAACGAATACGCCGCTACCTTCCCCATCGTTTGCGGCGATTTCACCTTTTATCAATTTCCGTCCGAAGCCTACTGGAAGCGGCTCTTCGCCTCCGGGCCGGCCACGTTGAAATATGCGTTTAAGGCGCCCGAAGAGATTACGGTAAAGATGTTTCCTATTCATCCTCGTTATGGCGCCCGCGCCGGTGACCGGAACTCATCGTTCTTGGACGCCCTGCTTTTTCAAAACGCGTTCCTCGATCTGCTGGAGCCCTATCGCGAGCGGATCGCCGTGCTGGTTTTTGAATTCGGCGCTTTTCCAAAACAGTGCTACCGCGACGCAATCCAATTCGTGGAGGAGCTCGATCCTTTTCTAGCTGCTCTTCCGCCCGCGTTTCGATATGCGATAGAAATCCGGAATCAGGACTTCCTCACTGCCGGCTATTTCGCTTGCTTGCGCCGTCATCGCGTCGCGCACGTGTTCAACGCCTGGACACGGATGCCGGAACTTCGTGAGCAAATCGAACTCCCCGATGTTTACACCGCCGATTTCACCGTGGCCCGCGCCCTGCTCCGCCGCGGCCGTCCATATGAAGAAGCCGTGGCGAAGTTTGCGCCTTACAAAGAGGTTCAAGACCCGAATCCGGAGGTCCGGCAGGCCTTGCGGTTACTGATTTCCAGGGCGCGGAAGCGAAACGAGCCATCGTACATCTTCGTCAACAACCGTCTGGAAGGCAATGCCCCTCAAACCATCGAAGCTATTGTCGACTAGCTAGCGGCCTGGCCTACTGCGACGCCCCCCTTAGGTCGATAATTTAGAAAGAATGAGACTGCGTTTTTGGGGCACTCGCGGGTCCATCGCGACCCCTGGTCCCGGCACCAACCGCTTCGGCGGCAACACGTCTTGCATCGAACTGACCCCGGCAAACGGCCGGACCGTGGTGCTGGATTGCGGCACGGGCGCTCGATTACTGGGCAATAAGTTGTTGGCGAACGGGACCACGCCGGTCGACGCCACGATTCTGCTCACTCATACGCATTGGGATCATATTCAAGGCTTCCCGTTTTTCGCGCCACTCTTTGTTTCCGGAAATCGATTCAAAGTATACGGTCCCGACGAAGCCCACATTTCTTTGCGGGATGTTCTGGCCGGACAAATGGAGCACCATTATTTTCCGGTAGAGCTCGATCAGCTCTCCGCCCGCATCACGTACCGGGATTTGTCGGAGGGAACTCATGATATTGACGGGCTCACCGTCCACGCCCAATGCATGAACCATCCTTCTCCAACGCTTGGGTACCGCATCGAGGCGGATGGTTTCTGTGTGGCTTATTTGAGCGACCATGAACCGTATTTCGACGGCGTTTGGCGCGACGGCGCCGAGCCGGGCCGCATCCAGTCAATCCGTGAAGAAGGCGACAGGCGTCATGCGGAATTCATGGAAGGCGCGGATATCGTGATTCACGAGGCTCAATACACCCCGGAAGAGTATCCGGCCAAGATTCATTGGGGCCACAGTACGTATGCGTATGCAGTGGAACTCGCGGCGGCAGCGAAGGTCCAGCAATTGTTGCTCACGCATCACGATCCTTCCCACGACGATGCCTTCATCGCCTGCATTGAGAAGCGCGCGCAGGACCTGGCCAAACAGCTCGGTTCATCGCTCCAGGTTTCGTGCGCCTACGAGGGCTGCGAAATCGTGACGGACAAATCGTAACCGACCCATCGCGACTGACCAATCGTAACCGAGCCACGACCAGAGGGAGTGGTCCCCTCTAGGCCAACTCAGATGTGCAATTCGGGCAGCGCGTCGCCTTGAGTGGAATGTTCGTAAAACAAAATGTACAGTCTTTGGTGGAGGGAGGCGGCGGCTCGGCGCCCGGCCTGCGCATTCTGTTCACCTGTTTTACGACCAGGAAAATAACGAACGCGACAATGATGAAGTCAATCACCGTGTTCAGGAACAGACCATAGTTAATCGTTGCCGCGCCTGCTGCCTTCGCCGCGGCTACCGTCGGATGGTTCGCGCCGGAAAGATCGATGAACAAGTTGCTGAAATCCACTTTTCCCATTGCTACGCCGATAGGCGGCATCAGAATGTCGTTGACTAGGGATGTCACAATTCGACCGAAAGCGGCTCCGATGATCACCCCGACCGCAAGGTCAAGCACGTTGCCGCGCATGATGAATTCCTTGAATTCTTTCAGCATCTTGTTCTCCTGAGCCGTCATCATAGCATCCGGCAAAGGTTGAGCGGCTACACTGGGGGATTGAAAAGCTGGAGACTGATCCTCGAATACGACGGCACCAAATATAGCGGCTGGCAAGAACAAAGGAATGCGAGAACGGTTCAGGGTCAGCTCCGCAAGGCAGCGCAGGGCTTCTTCGGCTGCGAGGTTGAAATTCAAGGCGCCGGTCGTACCGATGCGGGCGTGCATGCCCGAGCGCAAGTAGCGCATCTCCGGGTGACGGCGGATCGTACGTCGAAGCAGCGGTTCCCGGCAGTCGAGGAAATCTTTCGCGCGCTGAATCAGCGGCTTCCTTCGGATGTCTGCTTACTTGATATCTCGGAGGTGGACAATCGTTTTCATGCCCGGCACGATGCGCTGGCGCGCACGTACATTTATCAGATCTCGAAGCGCCGTACGGCCTTTTTCAAGAAATACGTGTGGTGGGTGAAAGAGCCGCTGGACGTTCCGGCGATGGCTCGCGCCGCCGAGATGCTGAGCGGCCGGCACGATTTCGTCGCGTTTCGCGCCCACGATCCGGCGCGGCCGGACGAATCGACCATCGTTGTTGTAGAAGACGCGGGCATCGAGGCCGACGGCGATCTCATAATCTTCCACATCACGGCCTCGCATTTCCTGTGGAGAATGGTGCGGCGCATCGTCGGCATGTTGGCGAAGGTCGGGACCGGTGAAATCACGCCTGAAGATTTTCGCCTTCTGCTGGAAGGCAAACCGAATCCCAAGATCGATGTCGCGGCCTGGACAGCGCCGGCGGCCGGGCTATTTCTTGAAAGGGTTGAATACGCCGCAAAAAACAAAGCCCGCCCCAAGGGGCGGGCTTGAAGTGCCAACACTACACTAGTTTAGTAGTCCATTTCCGGACCGTGACCGCCAGGCATCGCAGGCGCCTGCTTCTTCTCGGGAATCTCGGCTATCATTGCTTCGGTGGTCAGCATGAGAGCCGCAATGGAAGAAGCATTCTGCAGAGCCGAACGAGTGACCTTGGTCGGGTCGATCACGCCGGCTTTCACCAGGTCTTCATATTGACCATTGGCGGCATTGAAACCAAAATTCGGGTCGGTGGAAGCTCGAATCTTCTCGATGATGATCGCCCCTTCAAAACCGGCGTTGCCGACGATTTGCCGGACGGGCTCCTCGCAGGCGCGGCGCACTATGTCGGACCCGATGTGCTCGTCACCGACATGCTTCAGGTTGTCCAAAGCTTTTACGGCGCGCAACAGAGCCACACCGCCGCCCGGAACGATGCCTTCCTCGACAGCAGCGCGAGTAGCATGCAGAGCGTCTTCGACGCGGGCCTTCTTCTCCTTCATTTCGGTTTCAGTAGCCGCGCCTACTTTGATAACCGCCACGCCGCCAGCCAGTTTGGCCAGCCGCTCCTGGAGCTTCTCACGGTCGTAATCGCTGGTGGTCTCTTCGATCTGGGCCCGGAGTTGCTTGATCCGGCCCTCGATAGTCTTTTGAGTTCCGTTACCGTCGACGAGCGTTGTGTTGTCCTTGTCGACAGTGACGCGCTTGGCGCGGCCGAGGTCTTCCAACCGAACACCTTCCAGCTTTATGCCGGTCTCTTCCATCAGCGCCTTGCCGCCGGTGAGAATCGCGATGTCGTCCAGCATGGCCTTGCGGCGATCACCGAATCCGGGGGCCTTTACCGCGCAAGCGTTCAGGGTGCCGCGCAGCTTGTTGACTACCAGGGTGGCCAGCGCTTCGCCTTCTACTTCCTCGGCGACCACTAGCAGGGGCTTGCCGGAACGAGCGATCTGCTCGAGCAGCGGCAGCAGATCTTTCATGTTGCTGATCTTCTTTTCGTGGATCAGGATGTACGGATCTTCCAGGACGCACTCCATCCGATCCGGATCGGTGATGAAGTAAGGCGACAGATAACCGCGATCGAACTGCATGCCATCCACGGTCTGCAGCTCGGTGGTCATGGTTTTGCTTTCTTCCACCGTAATGACGCCATCTTTGCCGACCTTCTTCATGGCGTCCGCAATCGTTTTTCCGATTTCAGCATCGCCGTTGGCCGAGATGGTGCCAACCTGAGCGATGGTCTCGTTGTCTTTGACTTCTTTGGAAAGTTTCTTGACATCCTCGACCACGGCTTCAACGGCACGCTCGATGCCGCGTTTAAGCGCCATGGGGTTTGCGCCGGCGGCGACAGCCTTCACGCCCTCGCGGTAAATCGACTGGGCCAGAATGGTCGCTGTGGTGGTGCCGTCGCCGGCAGTGTCGGAGGTCTTGGAAGCAACCTCGCGCACCATCTGCGCGCCCATATTTTCGAGCGGATCCTTCAGCTCGATCTCTTTGGCGACTGTGACGCCGTCCTTGGTAATGGTTGGGCCGCCGAATTTCTTCTCGAGAACGACGTTGCGTCCGCGGGGACCAAGCGTGACCTTGACTGCATCGGCCAACTGGTTAACGCCACGCAGAATCGCCTGGCGGGAATTTTCGCTATATACAATCTGTTTTGCTGCCATGCAAATGTCTCCTTAGAAAATTTGGTCTACGCCACTTTGGAGCTGGAGGCTTTCTTCGCGCCGCCTTCCAACACTCCAAGCACTTCGTCCTCACGCATGATCAGGAGCTCTTCTCCGTCGATGCGGATCTCGCTGCCCGAGTACTTCCCGAACAGGATGCGATCGCCCGCTTGCACATCCAGCGGAACCACTTTCCCGTCTTCCATGCGTTTGCCCTTCCCGACGGCCACAACTTCGCCTTCCTGCGGTTTCTCCTTGGCGGAATCTGGGATGAACAGACCACCAACTTTTGTCTCTTGCTCCTCGAGTCGTCTAACCACGATCCGATCGTAGAGCGGTCGAATATTCATACGCTTTACCTCCTCTTAGGACTTTTGGTATTTAGGTTTAGCTTGGCGAGCCGTACCGCTCGCCGTCAAACATATTAGCAGAGTCGCGGGACGAGTGACAAGATTTTCTTGTAACTAACTGATTCTGTTTATATTGTTTAAAACGTACCAGAGCTTTTTGATCGCAATCGGCTTGGACAAGTGGCGCTCATTCGGGCGGAGACGCAGGCCTGAGCGTCCTCGGGCGATACGCTCGCGGTGAGAGCGACGATGGGGTTCCGGCTCAGCCGCCCCACGAGCATGTATCATCTTCTTGTGATACGTCGGTTTTACGTTCATAACTTCCGGTGCCTGGAAAACTTCGAGTTGCCAATCTCAGGCCAGTCGTCTGTTCTGTTAATTGGAAAAAACGGCTCGGGGAAGACCACGGTTGCGCTTGCGCTGGAGATTCTCCAGAAGATCGCGCGAGGCACGAACCGCGTGGGCGATTTGGTGAAGCCCAAGGACCTCGCTCGCGGACGCGCAGAAGTGCCGATGCGATTTGAAATCGAGGTCGAGCTGAATGCCAAGACTTACAGGTACGCGATCGCTCTTGAGTTTCCCAAGGGATCCAAAGATCTACGCGTACTCGAAGAGAAGTTCGAGGTTGGCGGCTACGGCTACACACGAGAGGCTGCGAACGTAACCCGTGCCACCGCGACGATGCAAGCGCCTGGCGGTACTTTTCTGTATAGGCTCCCCATCGACCGGAACCTTGTCGCTCTACCATTAATTCAGGACCAGTTGAAAGACGATCCTCTATTGGTTTTCAAGCAGTGGCTCGCGCGCATGCTCATCCTTCGGCCGATACCTAGCTTGATTCTAGGAGACTCCAATGAGGAGACGTTGGAGCCGAATTCTCAGGTCACGAACTTTGGAGCATGGTTTTCAGGTCTCCTGGCCCTAGCCCCATCTGCGTACACCAAGATCGACGAGTATCTCAAGCAGGTGATGCCGGATCTTAAGGACATCAAGAACCCTCTGGTTGGCACAGATTTTCGAAGCCTAGTCGTCCAATTCTCCAACGAGCAGGGAACCGTCAAACTTCCTTTTGCGGATCTGTCGGACGGCGAAAAATGTTTCATGATATGCGCCCTGGTGCTTGCGGCAAATGAGGCTTATGGTCCACTATTTTGCTTCTGGGACGAACCCGACAATTTTCTTGCATTGTCCGAAGTTGGGCACTTTGTGTTGGCTCTCCGCAAAGCTTTCCAATCTGGCGGTCAGTTCATCGCGACCTCGCATAACTCTGAGGCGATTCGCCGTTTTTCCGACGAGAACACACTTGTTCTTTACCGGAAGAATCATATGGAACCTACGCGCGTACGTCCACTCACCGAAATCCAGGTCAGCGGGGACTTAGTCGGAGCTCTGATACGTGGCGACGTCGAGCCGTGAGCTGCAATAAGTACCTGCCACACGTCTGGGTGCTACCCGAAGACGATGCCAACAGGCAATTGGCGAACGGTTTTCTCACGGATGAGTCACTATTGACTCGGAATATCCAGGTTCTTGAAGAGGCAGGTGGTTGGATCGAGGTCCTCAACCATTTCAACTCAGACCACGTTGCCGGAATGGAGCGTAATACCAACCGATTTATGGTTCTGTTGATCGACTTCGATAATAGGGAAGAGAGGCTGCAATATGCAAAGGCGAGAATTCCCGAGCGTTTGATCGACAGAGTCTTTATCCTCGGTTCGTTAAGCGACCCGGAATCCCTGAGGGCCAATCTCGGCTCCTACGAAACAATCGGTCTGGCAATGGCACGGGATTGCCGCGAGGGAACTGAAACGACGTGGGGACGCCCTCTACTTCGACACAATGCAGGCGAGCTTGAACGCTTACGCGAGAACGTACGACCGATATTATTCCCCTGAACTTGGCCGCGCGCATAGACACTCGCTCGACCTTCTGGCTATCCTGAAGTCTGATGCGGCGCGCTCTTCGGCCTTTGATCTTACTAATCATTCTGTTGATTCTCGGCGGGGTCGGCGCCACTTATTACGCGCGCCTTAAGATGCAGGCGCAAAACTCTCCCGCTAAACCGAAGAAGCTCGCGCCCGGCACGGCAGCCACGTTTCATGGCTGGACTTATACCCACACCTCCAACCAGCAAACCGTGATCACCGTGCATGCCGAGGACTTTCAGGAAGTGGAAGGCAAGCAAGAACTGACCGGCTTGGAACTGGATATTTATCACAAGGACGGAAACCAATACGACCGGGTAAAGAGCGCAAAAGCCGAATTCGACATGAGCCAGGGGATCTTGTACTCCGAGGGTGAGGTCGAGATTACGATGGGCGTTTCGGAAGATCAGCCGCCTAGCGGCCGCCTAATGGTGATCAAGTCGTCCGGCGTCCGCGTGGAGAGCAAGACCGGCAAGGCTTCTACCGACCGGCTGGCGACATTTCAATTCGATCGCGGCCGGGGCAAGGCTGTGGGCGCGGAATACGATCCCAACACGCGCGAACTGGTGATGCACAGTCAGGTAGAACTGATATGGCGCGGAAGCAATCCCAAGACCATCCCCATGAAGGTGGAGACCGGCGAAGTTCATTATAAAGAGCGCGACGCGAAGGTTTACCTTTCGCCGTGGTCCAAATTGAGTCGCGACACGATGACCCTGAATGCCGGACCGGCCACTGTGTCTCTCAATGAGGGGACCATAAAGCTGGTCGAGACGACTCAGGCGCATGGTACGGATCAGCGGCCGGGCCGCAACCTGGAGTATGGCGCCAACCAGCTCACGATCGATTTCAATGACAATAATCAGATCACTAAGATCACCGGCGTGGAGCAAGGGAGGCTGGTAGCTACCGCAGATACAGCCGTTACGACCTTAACCTCCGACCGGGTGACATTGTTCTTTGAAACGACGAGCGACAACAGCGTGTTGAACACGGCTCTGGCCGAGGGTCATAGCCTCGCCGAGTCAAAGCCCGTGGCCGTGGCCGGACTGGAGCCGGCAGATACGCGGATTCTGAAGAGCGACACGATCAACATGCGGATGCGCGCCGGTGGCCAAGAGATCGAGTGCATCGATACACCTTCGGCGGCGGCGATTGAATTCATCCCCAACCGCGCGGGTGAGCCGCATCGCTGGGTGAACGGAGATCGGGTTTCAATCGCGTATGGCGAAAGGAATCAGATCCGATCTTTTCGTACGGTGAATGTTGCGACGCGCACCGAGAAGCCTAAGCCGAAGGACGCCAAAGAAGCGCCGCCGCCGGAATTGACCTGGAGCAAAGATCTGCTGGCAACATTCCAGCCGAACTCATCTCAACTAGCGAAGCTGGAACAATGGAACGATTTTCGTTACGAGGCGGGCGAGCGCCGGGCGAAGGCTGAGCGGGCGTTGCTGGACCAGGCCAATAACGTGATCGAACTCACGGGCTCATCGCGCGTGTCTGACAATACCGGCTCAGCCGATGCCAACCGAATCGTTTTGGATCAGAAATCGGGAGATTTTAGCGCGGAAGGCAACGTAAGCTCGACGCGGTTGCCCGATAAGAAACGCGACAATGCCGGGGGCGGAGGGATGCTTTCGGAAGACGAACCGCTGCATGCCCGCGCGAAAAAAATGCGCTCCACTGACAGCAATCTGCAGATTCGTTACGACGGCGATGCCGTGCTCTGGCAGGGCGCTAACCGGTTGCAAGCAGACGTGGTGGAGATCGATCGCGACGAGAACATGCTCAAGGCGCACGGACACGTTCTGAGTCAGTTGTTGGACAAAGCCGCGGATCCTCCGAAAACAGGCGAAGCGAAGAAGACCGCAACAAATCCGGCCGCTCGCGTGTTTACTGTCGTGAAGGCGCCTGAGCTGGAATACAACGATGTGCAGCGGATAGCGCTTTATACGGGAGGCGTCGAGCTGGAGCGGCCGAACATGCGAGTGAAAGCCCGCGAGATCCATGCGTTCTTGCGAACCGGCAGCGATTCTTCGCTCGACCATACGTTCGCCGATGGAAAAGTGGAGATTGTTCAAACCGCGCCGACGCGAGTCCGGAACGGAGCTTCGGAACATGCCGAGTATTATGTGGACGAGGATAAAGTTATTCTGGAAGGTGGGCAGCCGCAGTTTACCGACAGCTTGCGCGGTGCCACGCGAGGCGAAAAATTGACCTGGTTCTCCAAGGATGATAGGTTGCTGGTGAACGGCGTGGAAGATAAGCCCGCCAAGAGCGTACTGAAGCGCAAAGTTAAGTAAAACTCCTCCATGCGTACCCTGCGGACCGCTGAGATCTCGAAGAGTTACCGTGGCCGCAAGGTCGTCGACAACGTTTCGCTGTGGGTGAAGCAAGGCGAGGTAGTGGGGTTGCTGGGGCCGAACGGCGCGGGCAAAACTACATCGTTTTACATGATCGTGGGACTCATTAGCCCCGATTCCGGCCGCGTCCTGGTGACTAACGGCGCGGGTTCGGAGGACATCACCAACATGCCCATGTACCAGCGGGCCCGGCGCGGCATCAGCTATCTTCCACAGGAAGCTTCGGTATTTCGAAAGCTCACCGTGGAAGACAATCTCATGGCCATCCTGCAGACCTTGCGCATGCGGAGCCGCGAACGGCGCGAGCGGTTGAACCGGCTGATCGAGCAATTGGGATTGGAGACTGTACGTCACAACAAGGGGTATGCGCTTTCGGGCGGCGAACGGCGGAGGGTGGAAATCGCGCGCTCCTTGGTGATAGAGCCAAGCTTCCTGTTGTTGGATGAGCCCTTTTCGGGGATCGATCCGATCCAGGTGTTGGAGCTGCAGCGGATCATTTTCGATTTGAAGAACTCCGGGATCGGAATTCTGGTGACGGACCACAATGTCCGCGAGACGCTGGCGGTAACGGACCGCGCTTACATCATTAACAACGGCAAAATCTTCCGTTCAGGAACGCCCGAGGCGCTGGGCGCCGATTCCGAGGTACGCCGCGTCTATTTGGGCGAAAATTTCAATCTTGCGTTCGAGACGGGCCGCTGGAAGGTAGAAGCCGAAAAGTAGCGGTCATGGTTGGGCAGGTATTAGCTTCAATTACACGTTTTCGTGCGCGTCCCGATTCGACCATTTCCAACTATTAGACGGAACGGACCCCCTCTACGAGGGATTGGCTGCCCGGCCCAGTATAATCGTAGTTTGGACCTCGAAAAAACTCTTCTTCGCAAGGTTGGCGAAGCGGTCGGCCGCTTTAAGATGATCCGCGAGGGTGATCGTGTCGTCGTGGCGTTGTCCGGCGGCAAGGATTCGCTGACTCTGCTCGAAGCTTTGCTTATGCTGAGTAAGAGAGCGCCGGTGGAGTTCACCGTGTGCGCGTTTACAGTAGAGCAAGGCAAGTTTTTGCGGCCGATCGAGCCGTTGGGTGAGTATCTGAAGTCGCGGGGTGTGGCTTGGACTTATTACCAGGACAAGCCCTCGCTGAGGCTGCTGAAAGAACAGCCCGACCACGGTTGCGATCTGTGCAGCCGTTACCGGCGTCGCGCAGTATATGAGATCGCTCGTGGGCTGGGGGCCAACGTTATTGCTTTCGGCCACACGGCGGATGATTTCTGCGAATCGTTCTTACGCAATGCGCTGTTCACTGGACGTGTTAGCGCGCTGCCCCCCATCACGTACTCGCGCGACAAGGAGTTTCGGCTGATCCGCCCTCTGGCTTTCGTGACCGAAGACATTACCAGCCGCTTTGCGGAGTCGCTTGGCGCGCCGATCGTTCCGTGTGGATGTTCGCTGCGGACGGGCACGGTGCGAAAATCTATTCGCGGGCTGTTTAGCGAAATCGAGAAAGATTATCCTCACTTGAAAGAGACCCTGCTCTCGGCCATGGGCAATTTGGAAACAGACCGCTTGCTCGATCCCCGGTATTTGGATCTGGATGGGCGGAAACCAGAGCGGAGTTCAGCGCTGCTGCCGGTGTTGGGCGATTAGTGTGGGCCCCCCGCGCGGATTGACCCTGCGAGTTGCCAGGCCAGAAGACGCGTCCATTTGTGGCCAAATCTGCCACGAAGCATTTCACAAGATCAATACCGCCCATGGCTTCCCAGGAGACTTCCCATCGCCTGAAGCCGCTACTGGATTACTCTCCAGGATGTTCTCGAATCCTAATTTGTATTGCGTGGTGGCGGAAAGCGACGGTCAGATCGTCGGCAGCAACTGCATGGATGAGCGGTCGTCAATCGCCGGCATTGGACCGATCACTGTTCACCCCACCGCTCAGAATCGCGGCGCCGGCAGAAAGCTGATGGAGGCAGTACTCGAGCGCGCCCAGGAGCGCAATTTCCTCGGAGTTCGCCTCGTCCAGGCGGCTTTCCACAATCGTTCGCTTTCGTTGTACACGACGTTAGGCTTCGATGCCCGTGAGCCCCTTTCGGTAATGCAGGGTCCGGCTTTGCGGAAACGCGTCGAAGGATGCACGGTCCGGCCGGCGCAGGTCTCGGATTTGGAGGTTTGCAACCGCGTTTGTAACCAGGTTCATGGTCACGATCGTAGCCGAGAACTTAAGGATGCTATTGCAGAAGGCGAAGCCTTGGTGGTGGAAAGGCACGGACGGATCACCGGTTATAGCACCAGACTGGCTTTCTTCGGCCATTCTGTCGCCGAAACCAACATCGATCTTCAGGCACTGATCGCTGCCGCGGAGGCGTTCGGTGGGCCGGGCATCCTGGTCCCCACGCGCAATGCAAGTCTGTTCCGATGGTGCCTCGAAAATGGGCTGCGCGTGGTAGAATCTATGACGCTCATGTCACTCGGCCTTTACAACGAGCCGAACGGCGCCTATCTTCCGTCGATCCTCTTCTGAACCGAGTGATTTAGGTCTCGGTTTTATTGCTAGGTCGCCTTGAAACCGATCCGGCGCTTCGCTGGCTCAGGCAGACGCTTCATCTCTTCTATCTCTTCAGCCAGGATGTTGATTACTGAGGTGTGGCGCTGTTGCGCCACTTCGAGTTTCTGGATGCGCGTGGCGAGCGCTTTATGAGAAGCCAGCATATCGCGCATGCGGATGAAGGCGCGAACAATCAGGATATTCATTTGGACCGCGCGTTTGCTGCGCAATACGGAAGAGAGCATGGCGACACCATGCTCGGTGAAAGCAAGGGGCAGATAACGGCGGCCGCCCCAACTTGAGGTCACAGATTGTGACCTCAAGATTTCCGACTCCTCCTGACTGAGCTGAAACATGAAGTCCTCGGGGAAGCGGTCGAGGTTGCGTTGAACCGCTTGGTTGAACGCTTTTGTAGGAACGCGATATAGATCGGCCAAGTCGGAATCGAGCATGATTCTACGGTCGCGAATCTGATAAATCCGGCGATCGATCAGGCCGGCAGGGACGACGGCCTGCCGCGGCGACTTCGATTTGAGTTTTATTGGCATTGTGTCTCCTTATTGTGCACCGCGCGAGAGCAACATCACCTTGGCGGTGTGGAACATGATGAAGGCGTCCAACGCGGGGGCGAGGTTCTTGATGTAGTAGAGATCGTATTCGAGCTTGACGATGGTGTCCTCGATCGTGCCTCCATACGTGTGATTGATCTGCGCCCAACCGGTTATACCGGGCTTCACGCAGTGGCGCTGCCGGTAGTATGGAATTCGTTCGGTCAACTCTTTGACGAACTCGGGACGTTCCGGCCGCGGACCAACGATCGACATGTCTCCCCTTAAGACATTGAACAACTGCGGCAGCTCGTCCAGCCGCAGTTTACGCAGCCACTTGCCAACAGGAGTAACGCGAGCATCATGCGGTTTGGCCCAGACCGCGCCGCTCAAGGCTTCAGCATTCGCGTACATAGAACGGAACTTGTAGAGCGTGAATATCCGGTCATCCTTGCCAACGCGTTCTTGGCGAAAGAGAGCGGGTCCGGGCGAAGACAGCTTTACCAAGATGGCTGCCAGTAGCATGACAGGCGCCGAAAGTACAGTCGCAAGAACGGCGATTGCAATCGAGTAAAGGGACTGTAGCATCACGCGCCTCGGGCTCGGCCCGAACTCGGTCGAAGAAAAGATGAGCTGAGAGGGGCGGAGTTCGCGGGTGGAAATTCGTCCAAACGTGGCTTCATAAGTGCTCAAGGCATCTTCGATGTGGATGCCGGAAAGTCGCATTTCCAAAAGCTCGTTTACCGGCAAACGCTGGCGGCGCTCTGAGAGCCCGACTACGATGCGCTGCGGTTTCCATTGGGCGACCACTTGCCGAAGTTCCAAGATGCTACCCAGCCTCGGGCTGTCTCCAACACCAGTGGCGTCGTCGGGCCCATCGTCGACATAACCGACCGTGGCCAGGCCTGTCTCCGGATGTTCGGCCAGGTATCGCATGATTTCCTCGATCACGGGCGATGCTCCCAAGAACAGCACTCGCTCGGAGGCCAGCATCGTGAGAACGAAGCGGCCATAAAAAATTCTCCACGCTGGGAGCGACACAATCGTCAGCGCACTGCCGCCGATCATGAGCCAGGTTGGTAGCAGCAGCGCCCGCAGTTTCCCATACGCGAACAACGACTGAATCAGAAACGCCGCTCCCACGACCACGCCGACCTGTTGGTATAGCAACACCCTGGATCTAACGCGAAAGTGCGTGTACAAATCGTGGAAGTATACCGCTACGATGAGGCAGACAACGACGACGGCGATACGCAGCCATCCGTTGTCGTCGACCAGAAATACCTGAGGGTCGACCCGGAATACGAAGAAGGCCGCAACCATGTAGCAGACGTAGATGAGAATGAATTCCGAAACCAGAAGTGCGACGACACTGGCCGGAACGAAGACCCGAAAGAGCCGAATCATCCGGACTGCAGTTAACGGTGGTTCTCTAAATTCCCGCTCTCGACGCCGCTTGCTGTGGCAGAGTCGAGTTCAACGATCCATTTATAAGAGCCATTACCGGAGTGCCGCTGGATCGTATTTGTTCGAGCGTGTCTACATTCTGCTTTTGGGCCAGCACCAGGTGGTCCGCCCAGCGTAGAATCTGGGCGAGGCTGCCGGTCAGCAAGCGGCCGATATGCGGAATGCTCTCCAGGATGAAATTGCGGTTGGTCCCGTAAATTGCGTCTAGCCGGATATGGGGATCGAAGACCCGGACGTCACGGCCCTTGCCAATCAATTGTTCGAGCAACGCCACGACCGGACTCTCACGAAGGTCGTCCGTGTTTTCCTTGAAAGCTAGACCGATCACCCCGATGCGGTGCGCGGGAAGATCGAGAACGGCGTCGAGCGCCCGGCGCAGGTGCTGCTCGTTGCTCGGCAAAGCCGATTCCAAAAGCGGCAGCTTCAAATCCATGTGCGCGACGCGGTAGATCAAGGCGCGCAGGTCTTTTGGAAGACAGGAGCCGCCGAACGCAAATCCCGGCTTGAGATAGGCCGGGGAGACATTCAGCTTCACATCTTCACACAGCGTGGCCATCACTTCGTGTGCATCTATGCCCAGGTGTTCGCTCAACGCTCCGATTTCGTTGGCGAAGGAGATTTTGATGGCATGGAAGGCGTTGCACGCATACTTAATCATCTCGGCGGTCCGCAGCGATACCAGGCAAGGCTTGATTCCGAGAGCCGAATACAGATCGGCAACTCTTCGGACGGCAGACCGATCCGCGCCTCCCACCACTACTAGCGGGGGTTCCATGAAATCGTGCACAGCCGAACCCTCGCGCAGAAACTCAGGGTGGCATACGACCTGCGTCCCGGGGAGTTCCACCAGGGCGGGCAACACGACTTCTTCGCAAGTCCTAGGGAATACCGTACTGCGAATGGCGACGATCAACGGCTTTGAACGCCGCTGCGCGCTTGCCGCAATTTCATCGACGGCTCGGCGCAGTTGCGTAAGTCCCAAATTTCCATTTTTCTCAGATGGCGTTCCCACGCAGACCAGCGCGATATCGGCATCGGCTATTGCCTCCGCGGAGGTCGAGGCGGACAGGCGTCCCGCCGCGACATTTTCCTGAACCAGTTGTTCCAGGCCGGGTTCGAAGAAGGGAGCACGGCCGCTCAAAACCTTCTCGACTTTATATCTATCCCGGTCGATTCCGAGTACTTGATGTCCTAGGCTGGCCAAACCGGCAGCCGTCACGCACCCGACGTAACCAAGTCCGAGCACGGAAATTTGAGCTGGATTCTCCGTTTTCAAACGATAAATCCTCAGGTTTTCAGTATGGCACGCGTAAATGGGCCCGATACTCCCTTGAACGTTGCATGACGCTGGTAAAGTGGAGAAGTCACATGCAGATCGCGACAGCAACCGCAACTCCGGCCGACGTGCTGGAAAAGAAGATCAAGAGCCGCACGGCGCGCGTCGGGATTGTCGGCCTTGGCTATGTTGGCCTGCCGCTGGCCGTCGAGTTTGCCAAGGCGGGCTTCGCGGTCACCGGAATTGACGTCCAGGAATCGAAGGTTGCCAAGCTGAACGCCGGCGAATCGTACGTGCAGGACGTTCCGAATCAGGCGCTGCGCCCGCTGGTGGAAGGCCAGAAGTTTCGCGCAACCACGGACTTCTCGGTCGTGGCCGACCTTGACACCATCAACATCGCGGTACCCACGCCGCTGCGAAAAACCAAAGACCCAGACATGAGTTTTATCGTGTCGGCGTGCCAGGAAATAGCGAAATATTTCGGCCCGGGCAAGCTGGTGATTCTCGAATCGACTACCTATCCCGGCACCACGGACGAGCTGGTTTTACCAATGCTCGAGCGGCCTGGCCTGAAGGTCGGCGAGCAGTTCTTCCTGTGCTTTTCGCCAGAGCGCGTCGATCCCGGCAACCCGCAGTTTCAGACCGCGAACATTCCGAAGGTTGTGGGCGGAATTACGCCCGCTTGCACCAGGCTGGGAGCGATGTTTTACGCACAGGCGATCGAGAAGGTTGTTCCCGTCAGCTCTACCAGAGTCGCCGAAATGGTCAAGCTGCTCGAGAACACGTTCCGCTTGATCAACATCGGCCTGGCGAACGAAATCGCGTTGATGTGCGACCGGATGGGCATCAACGTTTGGGAAGTGATCGAGGCCGCAGCCACGAAACCATTCGGATTTATGCCTTTCTATCCTGGCCCGGGCTTAGGCGGCCATTGCATCCCTATCGATCCGTTCTATCTGTCATGGAAGACAAAGCAGGCCGGCATCGAAGCACGGTTTATCGAGTTGGCGGGCTACATCAACGGGCAAATGCCGCATTTTGTCGTGGACAAAATTCAGAACGCGCTGAACGATCAATCGAAGGCGCTCAAAGGCTCGCACGTTCATATCCTCGGTGTGGCGTATAAGCGGAATATCGACGATGTGCGCGAGTCCCCCGCTTTGGATATCATCCTTTTGCTGGAACGCCGCGGTGCGCGCATAACTTACAGCGATCCCTTTGTTCCAAACCTCCGCTTGGATCATCACGAGCTGTCGGCCGAAGACGCCGTGACTATGTCGGGCAGGGCCGACTGCGTGGTTGTGGTGACCGATCACAGCAGCTTCGATTACGCCGGAATCGTGAGGGACGCGAAGCTGATTGTGGACACCCGCAACGCTTTGAAGAATTTCGCATCAGGAAAAGTGGTCCGATTGTGACGGCTGCGTGACAGTTGCACGAGGCCTGCCTTTTCAACGGAAAACGAGCGTTTCTATGCTAGCATCGGGTTCATGAGGCCGCCTTGCTCGACTTCTTGAAGCCGCCCGTCGCCGCCTTCCAAGACTTCTATATTCTGGTCGGGCGCGCGCTGGTCAATGTCTTTCGGTCGCCTCATTATGCCGACGACATCATAATTCAGATGGACATCATCGGTGTCGGAAGTCTTCCCATCGTCGTGTTGACGGGCTTCTTTAGCGGGGTCGTCATCACCATGCAGATGTCGCGCGCGCTCAATCAGTACGGAGCGGTGGGACAAGTCGGCCAAATTGTAGCCATTACTCTGGTGCGAGAACTGGGCCCGGTTCTAACCGCCCTGCTCGTCGCCGGCCGCAATGCTTCCGGTATTGCCAGTGAACTTGGTTCCATGAAAGTGACCGAGCAAATTGACGCCATGCGCGCCCTCGGCACCGATCCGATCCAGAAGCTGGTTACACCGCGCATGATTGCGACGGCGGTCATGTTGCCGATGCTGACCATCGTCGCCGATTTTGTCGGCATATTCGGCGGCTATATTATCGCTTACTTCACTCTGGCGCTCCCGAGTTCTCAATACTGGACGACCGCCTACCAAGCGCTCGAATACAACGATGTTGTGCAGGGCCTGCTAAAACCATTCGTGTTTGCATTCATTGTCTCCCTGGTCGGGTGCTTTTTCGGACTCCGTACCGCCGGCGGCACGCAGGGTGTCGGCCGCGCCACTACACAAGCCGTGGTCGTCGCCTCGGTGTGGGTGTTCGTGCTAACGTCGTTGCTCACACGAATCTTCGTCAACCTTCAGTGATGCCTTCCGTCCCAAGCAAACCTGGCGCTGAAAACCTGCTTCGGTTCGAGAGTGTCAGCCTTCATTTTGACGATGTCGTTGCCCTCCAAGACGTCTCGTTTGAACTCCATCCGGGGGAGACTCGAGTGGTGTTAGGCGCCGCCGGCAGCGGCAAGACGACGCTGTTGAAAACCGCCATCGGACTTCTACAGCCGGACTCAGGCCGAGTTTTTCTCTTTGGGCACGACATAACCCGCATGCGGGAAAGTCAGCTCTTCGATCTTCGCAGCGAAGCGGGAGTGCTATTTCAGGAAGGCGGCCTGTTCGACTCCCTCACCGTAGCCGAAAACGTCGCTTACCCGTTGGTGAATCGGCGGAACCGGACCATGCCTTTGGAAGAAGTTGACGCCAAGGTCGCGGAGGCGCTGCGATTTGTCGAGCTGGAACACACGATGGAGCAGTATCCGAGTGAGCTGTCGGGGGGCATGCGCCGGCGCGTCGGGATTGCTCGCGCAGTGGTCAGTGAGCCTCCCATGGTGCTGTACGATTCTCCCACGGCCGGTTTGGATCCAATCACGGCCAACACGATTATGGCGCTGGTTGCCAAGGAGCGGGATGCCCAGGACACGGCCAACCTGATTGTTACCCAACGCTATCAAGACGGGCAGCTTATGGCCAACTTTCGATACAATCGCAGCAGTGGACACTTGGAGCCGGTCTCCAAAAACGGGATTGGCGACCGCGGCGGCTCAAATCCCACGCGCACCATTTTTATGGTTATGAAAGAAGGCCAAGTGGTATTTGAGGGCGCTCAAGCGGAACTAGAGGCCTCCCAGGACCCGTATATCTCGAAGTTCGTTCCCAAACATTCCTAACATATGCCGGTTCAGACCAGGGCGAAGTGGGCGCAGCTGAAGGTAGGACTCCTGGCTATCGTCGCCATGACGATCCTGGCGGCCCTCATTTTTCTGATTACAGGCAATACCAACATTTTCGAGTCCAAGGCTTATATCTATGCTTATATGGCCGACGCCGCTGCCCTGACTGTCGGCGCTCCCGTCAACTTAAACGGCATTCCAATCGGAAAGGTTAAAAGCATCACGATTTCCGGCTCGAAGGACCCACAACGGCTGGTGCGCATTGAGATGGAAATCCCAGAGCATGAATTGAGGAACATTCCGGTTGACTCGATTGCTTCCATCAGCTCGGCGAATGTGCTCGGCACTAAGTACATCAACATCAAGTCGGGCATGAGCGGCACCACGGTCCGCTCGGGCCAGGAGATCCCTAGCGTGAACACCGGCGAGATTCAGGATCTGGTGCAGCAGGGCTTCGGTGTGATCGCTTCGCTGCAAAAAACGGTGGAGCGCGTGGACAAAATCGTAGGGATAGTCGAATCCGGCCAAGGCAGCATCGGTAAGCTGTTGGTCGACGACACACTGTATACCCACTTCCTCCAAATCGTCGATGAAGTGAAACAGCTGGCTGATGTCTTGAACAGCGATAAGGGGACCATCGGGAAGCTGATCTACGATCGTGAACTCTATGATGATTTTCGGGCTTCGCTGGGCCGAGTAGACACAGTAGTTCAACAACTCCAAACAGTAGTGCAAGGAGTCCAAAATGGAGAAGGGACGGCCGGCAAGCTGCTCAAAGATCCCGCGCTTTACGACGAAACGCGGCAGACCATCGCTCAAATGAACCAGCTGGTCGCGGATCTCAATGCGGGCAAGGGGACGGCCGGCAAGCTGCTGAAGAGCGACGAATTGCATAACCAGTTGCAGGCCACGATCGGCAAAATCGATCTGATCATCGATAAGGTCAATTCCGGGCAGGGAACCATTGGTCAGCTTCTGGTGAACCAGCAATTGTACGACAACCTCAATGCAACCACGCGCCAGATGAACTTGCTGATGCAAGACTTCCGGGCGAATCCGAAGAAGTTTCTGCGCATAAAACTCGCTATATTTTGAAACAGCTGATCGTCAACGCCGACGACTTTGGCTTCACGCGCGACGTCAATGAGGGTATCGTGCTCGCGTGCCGGGAAGGTATACTTACAGCCACCACGTTGATGGCTACTGGCGCTGCTTTCGAGCACGCGGTAGAGTTGGCGCGCCAGAATCCCGGTTTGGATGTCGGCGTTCATCTCGTTCTGGTTGGCGCGAAAGGCTATCCGCCGACGGTTGCCCGGTTGATTCAAGCGATCGCCCTCCGCAGAATCCGAATCTATGACGAACTGGCCGGTCAGATCCGGAGAGTGCTGGATGCTGGGCTTGAGCCAACACATCTGGACACGCACAAGCACACGCACCTGTTGCCACCCGTGCTCGACGCGGTAGCGCGGCTGGCCGATGAATTCAAGATTCCTTGGATCCGCCGCCCAATCGACCTTCCGCGGCATGCCGCCGGCCTTCCCTGGCGGACCCGCCTTGCTAACAAGAGTTTCAGTTTCGTCCGCCGACGGTTTCATAGGGTCTTGACGAGTCGCGGCTGTTCGACCACGGATTATTTCGCAGGTTTCCAGATGACGGGACGCTACGACGCCCGGGAACTCTCGGCGCTGATCCGTTCTTTGCCGGAAGGCGTCACGGAATTCATGTGCCACCCCGGTTTTTGTACGGAAGAACTGCGAAGCGCTCGCACGCGGCTCAAAGAAAGCCGCCGCCGCGAACTCGACGCGCTTACGTCAGCGGAGGTACGTGCAGCGCTGGAAGAATCGAACGTAAGACTGGCCCGTTATCGCGATATCCAGCGCATAGTGATAAAGTGACCATGGTGGAAGGTCCACTGACCGGCCCGAAGATGCAAGCCGCCTCCGACCAAGCCGCGTATGCCCCAGCCGGCGCGAGCGCTGCTCCTCTGGATGTGACCCGCCGCCTGGCGCGGTATCTCGTTTCAGCGCAGCCGGCGGAGCTGCCCGAGACGGTTCGTAAGGAAGCCGCTCGTACACTGCTTAACTGGGTGGGTTGCGCGATTGGGGGATCGAAGCACGAGACGCTGAATATCGCGATTGCGGCGCTCGCGCCTTTTTCCGGGCCAGCCCAAGCCAGTATTCTGGGACGCCGGGAGCGCATGGATGTTCTGAACGCGGCCTTCATGAACGGCGTCAGTTCGCACATCTTCGATTACGACGACACGCATCTGAAGACCGTCATCCATCCCGCTGGACCGGTCGCCTCGGCGATTCTCGCGCTGTCGGAATATCGGCCGGTTTCCGGACGTGACTTTGTGCATGCGTTGGTGCTGGGCGTGGAGACCGAATGCCGCATCGGTAACGCCGTCTATCCGGCGCACTACAATACGGGCTGGCACATCACGGGCACCGCCGGCGTGTTTGGAGCCGCCGCCGCAGCCGGAAAGATCCTGGGGCTCTCCGAACAACAGATGGTCTGGGCCCTCGGTCTGGCCGCTACGCAGCCAGTGGGGCTCCGCGAGATGTTCGGCACAATGACCAAGAGCTTTCATCCAGGCCGCGCGGCGCACAACGGTTTGACCGCCGCTCTGCTGGCTTCGCGAAACTTCACCAGTTCTAATCGGCCCCTGGAGGCCAAGAGCGGATGGGCCAATGTCCTGAGCACGTCGCGCGACTACTCGGCGATTGCCGAGAAGCTCGGCGAAACTTACGAGATCTTGCTCAATACTTACAAACCATTCGCTTGCGGTGTGGTAATCCACCCGGTAATTGACGGCTGCATTCAACTTCGCGACCAGTACAAGCTGACCGCGGAGCAGATCGATCGGATTGAACTGCAGATTCACCCACTGGTATTGGAACTGACGGGCCAGAAGACTCCACAGACCGGTCTAGAGGGGAAATTCAGCGTTTACTATGCCGCGGCGGTCGCGATTGTCCAGGGAGCCGGCGGCGAAAAACAGTTCAGCGATAACCTGGTGCGCGATCCGGTGCTGGTGGCGCTCCGCGACCGTGTCGTCGCCACCGTGGATCGGTCCATCCGAGAAGAGCAGGCGCGCATTACGATCACGCTGAAGGACGGCCGCCGGTTGGAGCGGTACGTGGAGAACGTTCTCGGGAGCGTGAGAAATCCGATGTCGGATCGAGCGCTGGACGCGAAGTTCCTAGACCTTGCCGACGGCGTGCTTCCACCAAGCCAAGCCCGCGGTCTGCTCGATCTATGCCGGAGTGTGGAGAAACTGGATAGCGCCGCCGAAATAGCTAAAGCCGCGACCGTCTGACGCCATGAACCGCGAAGTCGACGTTTCCGAACTCATCGAAGGGCAAAAGCTAGGCCTGTACCAAATCTCCATCCTGGTGCTCCTCGGCGCGATCATGTTTTTCGACGGCTACGATATGCAGGTGCTGGGATATGCCGCGCCCGCGCTCTTGAAAGCCTGGCATCTCGAAAAAGCGGCGTTCGGACTCGCCTTCGGCGCTGGTATGACCGGATTCATGCTGGGGTCGACAATGCTAGGCCAGCTCGGCGACAGCTTGGGGCGCAAGAAAATGATCCTGGGCGGCGCGCTCTTATTTGGGGCGTGCACCGCGGCATCGGGATTGACTACGACACTCAACGCTCTGTTCCTTCTCCGGTTTCTGGCCGGCATCGGCATGGGAGGCACGGTCCCCAACTGTATCGCGCTCAGCGCCGAGTTCGCTCCGGCGAAAACGCGCGCCACCAAGCTCAGCACGATGTACGTTGGCTACACGCTCGGCAGCGCATTGAGTGGATTTATCGCAGCCAAATATATTCCGCTCTTCGGTTGGCCGATCGTTTTTTATATCGGTGGGATAGCGCCTTTGTTGTTAGTTCCGGTCTTGGGCTTTGGTCTGCCGGAGTCGGTTCGATTCCTCGCCTTAAAGCAGCGCGATCCGGCAAGACTTGCAAAAATCCTTGCCCGCGTGCGCTCGGACCTTCGTTTCGAGCCGGGCATCCGTTTCGTCACCAGCGATCAAAAACAACCAGGGCTCCCAGTCAGGCACCTTTTCACCGAGCGGCGCACCTCGACAACTCTGCTGCTTTGGCTGGGAAACATTGGGGCTCTGATGGCGATCCACTTCTTTACAAGTTGGTTGCCAACCGTCATGGCAAGCGGCAGCGTTCCACTAACTCATGCGATTATCGCGACCGCCCTGTTTCAGCTCGGTGGCATGGCAGGCTGCCTCCTGGTGGGGCGATTCTTAGATCGATATGGCGTGATGGCCATCTCGGCCAGCTTAGTTGTGGCGGTCTTGTGCATCGCGTCGATTGGTTGGTCCGCAAGTTCTGAAGTCATTTTGATCCCGCTCGTATTCTTGGCGGGCTTCTTCCTGATCGGCGGACAGGTGGGGCAACTCGCATTGCCGGGCATGATCTATCCAACGTTCATTCGCGCGACTGGCGCGGGCTGGGCGTACGGCATGGGCCGGTTCGGATCGATCCTGGGACCGGTGATCGGCGGCGTTTTGATTGGCCTCGGCTTGTCGTTGCCGGCATTGTTTCTCTTCGCGGCTAGTCCCGCGCTTTGTTCGGCGGTAACATCCTACCTGCTGAAGTTCCGTACTCGGGTGGAGGAAGCCGGCGTTGCTCAACCGGAGTGGCTGACAGCGGCGCAAGAACAGAGCTGAGTCGGAACGCCGTCCCGAGCTAGACCAGGTGGGTTGTGCCGTGTCCCTAACTTTCACTGGGGCCTGTCGCATTTTGTAGTAAGCTGGCGGCATGATTTCCCCGATCTCTGTGGCACTTGCGCTGCTGGTCGTGATTTTTATATCGGGACTCAGAATCGCACGGGAGTACGAACGTGCCGTAGTGTTCCGGTTGGGCCGCTACACTGGTTTGCGCGGACCCGGTCTATTCTGGCTGATTCCACTTGGAGTTGAAAACCAAACTCGTGTCGACCTGCGCATCGTAACGAATCCCATCGAGCAGCAAGAGACTATCACCAGGGACAGCGTAACCGTGAGAGTAAACGCCGTGCTTTGGTTTCGCGTGGATGACCCTCAAAAGGCCGTCTTAACCGTGCAGAACTTCCGCCTTGCGGTGCAACAGATTGCGCTGACCAGTCTGCGCAACGTGATTGGCCAACACGATCTCGACGAAGTATTGAAGTCGCGAGATAAGATCAACGCTCTGCTACGAAAAAACGTAATCGAAACGACGACTCCTTGGGGAGTGGCAGTGGAGTTGTTGGAGATGAAAGATGTGGAGATACCTCAGGACATGCAGCGTGTGATGGCGATGGAAGCCGAAGCCATGCGTGAGAAGCGCGCCCGCATCATCAAAGCGGAAGCGGAGCTGGACGCTTCGAAGAAGCTGGCCGACGCGGCGCAACTGATGGTGGGTAATCCAGCCGCGCTCGAATTGCGCCGGATGCAAATGGTGGCGGAGGTAGGAGCGGAAAACAACAGCACTACAGTGATCATGATTCCAGCCGAGTTTGTTCATATTGCTGGAAGCTTGTCGAAGTTTCTGGAGGGCAAGGCCAGCTGAGCCGGCGGTCTACTTCCCTCTAATGAAAATCCGAGGATATTCCGGCACGGCTGCGCCGCCCTCGATCCGCTCCAGCATCGCGCCTGTCTCCCGATAGAGCCGAACGGTGTCGACGCTTTCGTACTCTGGTAAATACACCCCGAGCTTGCGCAATCCCTTACGAAGCTGACCGCATGCGCCCGCCGAGTTGCCGCGCTGAGAGTGATAGAAACCGACCGCAACGTGGATGAGGGCCTGTAGGAATTCCCGCCGCGGTCCGCGCTCGGGCGTCCAAGCCTCTTCCAGCACTTCGTGGCAGTGGAAAAACTCGCGATTATTGAAGAGCTCGATCCCTGTCCGTAACCGCTCGTCCATCTCGGAGCTTTCATTATGGCTAGAATGGCGAAGTGTAGATGATTATCGAAAATCAAAATGACATTACTGAAGCGGTGTTGAGCGAAGTAGCTCGCACGCCCAACCCACGCACCCGGGAGATCCTGTCCTCGCTCGTCCGGCATTTGCATGACTTCGCCCGCGAAGTGCGACTGACGGAGAAAGAATTCCGCGATGGATGCGCCTACATAACCGAACTCGGCAAGCGTACTAACGAATCCCACAATGAGGTCGTCTTGATGGCCGGTTCGCTGGGCTTCTCCATGCTGGTTTGCCTGCTCAACAATGGCAACAACGGGCAGACGGAAACAACGGCCAATCTGCTCGGACCGTTTTGGCGCACCGAGTCGCCGCGCACCGAGAACGACGGATCCATTGTTCGTTCACCGACTCCAGGCGAGCCACTTTTTGTGACTGCGGCGATCAAAGATCAAAAAGGCAACCCCGTCGCGGGCGCTGAAGTGGACGTATGGCACTCATCCACCGAAGGCTTTTACGAGCAGCAGGATCCTGAACAAGCGGACATGAACCTGCGCGGGAAGTTCACTACCGACGAGCGGGGGCTCATCCGTTTTCGTAGCATTAAACCGGCGGGATATCCGATTCCAGTCGACGGTCCCGTTGGCGATCTACTCCGCGCGCAGGGCCGCCATAACATGCGGCCGGCGCACATCCACTTTTTGATTTACAAGCCAGGCTTCAAGACCCACATTTCCCAGGTCTATGTAAACGACGACAAGTATCTCGAGACCGATGTGCAGTTCGGTGTGACGAAAGCGCTGGTCGGAAATTATATTCGTCACGAGAACGATGCTCCGCCAGCGCCCGGCGTCCAAGGGCCATGGTATTCGCTCGATCACACCTTCGTAATCGAACCGGGCGAGGCGACCCTGCCGCGGCCTCCCGTCTCAGGCAAGGCGAGCGGAGAGAAACCGAAGCTCGAAATACTCGAGCGGCGCTAGCCCTTTGCCTCAGAGCGCGTATGAGCCAGGCATCGATCCTACTCGATCGCCTGCTTGCAAATTCTGCACGATCTGCAGATCCGTCCCCAGCACCTCCAGCGCGGCAAGTGCGCCTAACATGGCCCCCAGCAGGTCGGACTGTGCCACGGCGGAGCGGCCCTCCTCAACGTGGCGGCGAACCATCCGCACCACTATCGCCGACTCCTGACCTCGCGCTACCGCGTCATCCAAGAGATCCAATGCCCTATTTGTGTGTTGTTCCGCGCGTTTCAAATCGTCAAGAGCCGCATACCGCCAAGCCTCATCCAAGTGCCCTGACGCCTTACGCCGATCGTCGGTGTGCATTTCTCACCTCCAATTGTGGGACGTGTATTCTCCGGAATCGCGTCGCTAGTACAGAGCGGTTTTAGTCCCGGCCGTCATGGCAGTACGTCATGGAACTTCAGGTGGACGCGGGCTTGTGAGCCGGGAAAAACCTGTCCATCCGCGGCGTAGCGCCGTTCTTCTTCAACTCTTCCAGCCACATTGCATGAATACGTGGATCCTGATCCTCGTACTCAATCTGATCGCCACCCTCCTTGATGCTGGTGGAGACGGCTCCCTTTTCACCCGGCTTCACACCTAGCAGCGCCCGCCGTTGCGCCAAAGTAAACGGATACCGCGAACCACCCACCGCGGTCGCTAAATATCGCGCCGGGGTGTTACTAGTCGTGAAGTGCTGATGGAACTGCCGGTCGCCCGGAGTGAAAACAACGCCATGCCTCCAGTCGATCCGCCGGAAATCCTTCTCCCCTTCGTACCAAAGCAGCGAATGCCCCTGACCCAGCACGCACATCACGTGAAAGCTAGGCCCGTGCCGATGAGCTTTCTTATAAGTTCCGGCGGGCATCTCGGAAATGTGCGCGTGCATGGTCCCGTCGGCCAGCACAAACATGATATTGCTGCCGCCGGCCCCCCGGTCGCCCCAGGCCTTCAGCTCGAGCTTCGCCAAATCGGGAACGAAATTAGTCTCCCACATGTGATTTCCAGGCCGCACCGTTATCAGATCGCCCTGGCCGGTGAAGTATTCGCTCCTGCCAACGCGGTCTGAAAAATCAAAATCGTTTTCGAAAATGAATTTCTCGTTGTGGAAAGTATTCATCACCAGCGGCAAGTCAGTAGTACTGACCACCCGAGCCCGCTCCCTTCCACTGGCATTGAACAGCCGATACTTGGCGTTCAGCGGAATCGCGAACAAGCTCCGCTGCTCCCATTCGAAGCTGTGCTTCTGGCCATCGGCGAACTCGATTTGTGTGCTACCCCGGCCTTCCAGGACATAGATCGCCTCTTCGTAGAGATGACGCTGCGGCGAGCTGGAGCCGGCTGGGGGGATTTCGAACACAAACATGCTGCAGAAATCGCCGCGGCCCTCGAGGTGCACTGCCGCACCCCGCATGCCGAACCGCGGCCATTCTGCGGTTTCCACTTGGAGGAGGTCGACTCCATAATCTTTGACGACAGGCACCCCCTCGGCGTTGACCCATTCCAGATACGAATCGATACCGTAGCGTATTCCGTTCAGCCCGTTACCTTCACTCATAGTCCTCCGCGCCGAATTCAAGAAAATAATAGCGACTTGATTACCACCGGAACCACTCCGGGTGGCTCACGAACCTCTCCTACGTCGACGAAGTCCAGCTCATGCAGGTGTACACCGTCAATGGAAACAAGCTTTCTCGAGAAGCCCAGTTCTTCGTGGAGGAGATGCCCAAATGTCTTTCCGACGTCGCCATCGATCATCAACAACAGTAGCTCGTCCCGATCGCCATTCAGGGCTTGAACTATTCCCCGGCCGGCGGCCTCAAGCCGCGCGTGTTCGGGACTGCCTTTCCATGAAAAGGCGATCGCCATCCGCGAGTGAGGTGCGAGGTCCATTTGCTTTAGAGCTTTTGTAATCGCATCGCGAACAGCCTGAGGATCGATGTCGCCCTCGAGATTCAACGCCACACGCACCACCGGCACACCATGCACCGGCAAGACACAAGGATCCGGCAAATAAATCGTCTTTCCGCTGACCTGCACGGTATATTGCGAGGCCCCGATCACAGTCGCGCGGATGCCCTGTCCAGGATCGATAACAGGCACCGGCAACCGCTTCGCCAACTGTTGCCGCAACTCCTCCGCCAGCAGCTTGGCAATGTCCCCGTATTCCCGATCTTCACGCCCGAATAAATATTCGGAAACGCCGCCGGAGAAACTCACAGCCAACGGCGTCGCCACTCGCGGCAGCGGCTCGGTCAGTTGCAGGAAAGCACCCAAACGATCTAGCGGCGCGCCCAGGATGTTATCCATGGCGATCTCCGCCAAGCGGTGCGCAATCCGCCGTCGCGCATCCAGGCTGCCCATGCATGCCGGGTCTGCCGTTAGACCCAGTTCCTCTGCAACCAACCGCGCCGAATTGTCAATGCGCGTCCATGCTCCGCTTGCATCCTGGGCGAGCAGCCGCCCCCCCACCGCGAACGCACCGACACCCACGATCTTTCCGTTCACGATCAACGCGAGCTTGGTGGTGCCGCCTCCCATATCCACGTGTAGCAGGCACTGGCCCTTTTGCCTCGAAAGCCGCACGGCGCCTGAGCCGTGGGCAGCCAGCGTACATTCCAGCTTGTGCCCCGCGGTGGCGCAAACGAATTTCCCCGCCTCTTCGGCGAACAGCTCATCGATCGCCTTGGCGTTTTTCCGTTTGATAGCTTCTCCGGTGAGAATTACCGCCCCGCTATCGATGTCCCCCCGCGCGAAACCAGCCTCGCGATAAGCCGCCTGGATGAACGCGCCGAGCTCGATTGCGTCCATGCGGCCGTCCGGCAAAAAAGGCGTAAGCAGGATCGGCGATCGCCAGATTACCTCCCGGCTCGTGACTACAAAACGGCTGGAGAGCGCCTGTGTTTCCCGCTGCAATCGGATTCGGGCGAACAGCAAATGAGACGTCGAGCTGCCAATGTCGATGCCCACCGTGTTCATCTCTAGAGTTTCCTGGCGCCAGATGGATTGTGCTATTTCGCCCCGCTCGGCATCTGTGATGTGGCTGTGTTCAAAGAGATCGTCATGCATCGCCCATCCACCGTTTGGACGGGGATCCAGTTGCACGTTCAGCATGCAGAGTCATCATAACCCGGACTATCCGGAAAGCGGGTAAAGCTTGTAATCCGTACGTAGGCGCAACCGCCCGTGCTGTCCCCGCTCTTCCGACAGAGCCGTGACCGCCAGGGAGCGATTTTCTAGAATGTTTCAACCTAACGGACGGATGACGGAAAGCGGATGCGGCATGGAGATGCTAGAATGATCTATTAGATGACCGCGGATATGGAGCAGGTCACCCGCTTACAATCTCTGGATTTGAAGATTCGAGAGTTGGAGCGGGAAATAGCCACCCTACCAAAACATATCGCTCAGATCGAAAGGGCGCTGGATTCTCATCTGCGGCGGCTCGAAGCCGATCGTGCGGCCCTGGCTGCCAATCAGAAGGAACGCAAGCAGCTGGATGACGACATCAAGGTCGAGAACCAGAAGCTTTCCAAGCTCAAGGACCAGATGCTCAGCGCGAAGACCAACGAGCAATATCGCGCCTTTCAAAATGAGATCGGTTTCTGTGAGCAGGCCATCCGCAAGGCCGAGGACCGCATCCTCGATTTGATGGCTGAGGGTGAACCCTTGGACGCCAATGTCAAGCAGGCCGAAGCGGCGCTGAAGGAAGAAAAGCAGCAGGTGGAAGCGGAGAAAACACTCGCGCGGGACCGCACCGCCATCGACCAAAAAGAGCTCGAACAGGGCAAAACGGAGCGCAAAGGCTTGGTCGGCGGGCTCAAACCGCAGGTCTACTCCGCCTATGAGCGCATCCGAAAGAAATGGAACGGCTCCGCTGTGGCCGAGGCTACGGACGGGCGCTGCTCGGCCTGTCAGATCATGTTACGGCCGCAATTCTTTCAAGATCTGAGAAATACTGACCAGTTGATGTTTTGCGAAAGCTGTGGGCGGATACTGTTCTACAATCCGCCTGTGAGTTTCGAGCAACATCTGGCAGCGCAACCCCACCAGTAGTATCTGTCTTTCTCCTGTCGTCGCGTGCTGGTGTCACGCCCTCCTCCTCTGACCCTTCGACGACGCCTATAAAAAAGGCCGTAAAATTGCTCGGCAAAACACGGCCTAACCGATATGAACGTTGCCGATCCTGAGATCCTCCTTCCAGACCTTTTCACACAGAGCCCCTATCTAAGCGACGAGATTAATCGCAACATCGTCCAGTCGGAGATTGAAGGCGGCGTGTATCTCCGCGATCTTCCATGTGGCGCGGTTGTCCGAATTGAGACGCACGATTGGACTTGCACCATGATCTATTGCGATGACGGGGATGCATTGGTTAGCGGTCACCCGCTGTTCTGTCCCGCTCCCGTGAAGGTTCATGTCAGCGGCTCTACGTGGGGCGGTTCGATGCTAAAACAGTCTTTCATCGGGCGCGGTATGCACCTGGAGATGCTTCATCCGCGATATGGGCTGATTCTCACTTCTCCAATCGTCGATATTCAATCGCGCGATCTTTCGGATGTGCTCGACCGGGCGCTCCAAGAAACCTGAACCCTAGCGTCCCTCCGCGCCGTCCAGGCGGCTTAATTCCGCGATGCCTTCGACATCTGTCTTTTACGATTGTGTTAAGATCCCTCTTTGATAATTCACAGGCAGCGCAAAGCGTGCGGCGCACACCTGAAAGGGTCGGGAACTGTTTGGCGCCGCACTCCGCCTTGCGTGAGCTTTCAGGAGTGAATCAGGGTGAAAGTATACGAAGGAACAGAAGTTAGGAACGTTGCGCTCATTGGCCACGGGCACTCCGGCAAGACAACACTGACGGCGGCGCTGCTATATACTTCCGGCGCTACCAACCGGCTGACCCGCGTCGACGAGGGCAACACCGTCACGGATTTCGACGACGATGAGATTCAGCGGAAGATAAGCATCTCCACCGCTCTGGCTTATGCCGAGTGGGCCAGGAAGAAAATCAATCTGATCGATACGCCCGGTTTTAACATCTTCATCAACGACACCAAAGCCGCGATGATCGCGGCCGAAGCCGCCTTGGTGCTGGTAGACGGAGTCGCCGGCGTGGAAGTGCAAACCGAAAAGGTCTGGAGCTTTGCGGATGAATTTCAGCTGCCGCGCGCCATTCTAATCAACAAGCTGGATCGCGAGCGCTCCTCGTTTGATCGCGCGCTGGCAAGCGTGCAGGAGGTCCTCGGACGATCCGCCGTTCCCATTCAATTGCCC
>Ga0207066_1029_pt1 | contig 38707 bp, 43 predicted proteins | sample Alteio_BWMinCont_24_FD_153490 | JGI IMG/M metagenome (GOLD analysis project Ga0207066, IMG submission 153490) | Enriched cells from forest soil in Barre Woods Harvard Forest LTER site, Petersham, Massachusetts, United States -... | ecosystem: Environmental > Terrestrial > Soil > Temperate forest >...
ACGGAACCTGGGACGAGGCGTTGGCCACCGGCACCGGATTCCCCCAAGTTTTTTATCTGTGTTATCACCTCTATCGGAATTCGTTTCCGCTGTTGGCCTTGAATACTTTCTTTAAGACGAAGTGTGGCGCTACAGGACAAAACTAATGAGATTTCCTTTATCCATGACCGCGGGTATGGCCGGCTATATCGCCCGCAATAAAATCCGCCCCAAGCCAGAGTGGCAAAAAACGGCGTCGGCCGAAACGGACTTATCCAATCCTTTCCGCATCGTCTACACTCATACGGACGCGCCTCGGAAGCCGCATCCCATGATCAATAAGCGGTTCCCGCTGGTGCTGATGCTGGAGCCGCTGCACGCTTGTAATCTGACCTGCACGGGCTGCGGGCGAATCCGGGAATACGAGTCCACTATCTCGCATAGGCTTTCGCTCGAACAGTGCCTGCATGCCGCCGATGAGTGCGGCGCGCCAATCGTATCCATTTGCGGCGGCGAGCCGACGCTTTACCCGGAGATCGGCCCGCTGGTAGCGAAGCTGATAGAGCGCAACAAAACCATTTACCTGTGCACCAACGGGATGTTCATTCGCAAGCGGATCAAAGAGTTTCAACCCACCGAGAAATTCTTCTTCAATGTCCACTTGGATGGCATGGAGAAGAACCACGACATCGCGGTGGAGCGCCCAGGTGTGTTTCGCGAAGCCATCGAAGGCATCCGTGTGGCGAAGCAGGCCGGCTTCAAAGTTTGCACCAACACCACCGTCTACAAAGAGACGGACATGAACGAGATTGAGGAGCTGTTCGAGTATCTTACGCAGTTCAACGTGGACGGCCACATGATATCGCCGGCCTATGGTTATTCGGCGGTCAACGATCGCGAGATCTTCATGACGCGAGACGACATCCATGCGAAATTTGAGAGCATTGACCAGCTGGCCAAGCGATTCCCGTTAAACAGCACCCCCACTTACCTTGAATTCCTGCAGGGGAAACGCGACTATCCTTGCACTGCTTGGGGCAATCCCACATACAACGTGAAAGGCTGGAAGGGCCCCTGCTACCTCATCACCGACGGCCACTACCAGACCTTTGAGGAACTCATGACGAAAACACCCTGGGAGAGCTACGGAGCCGGCAACGATCCGCGATGCGACCACTGTATGGTGCATTGTGGGTTTGAGCCGTCCGCGGCCCTGGGAATCAACTCTAAATTCGGCGACACTTTCAAGTTGATGACTTGGGCGTTTCGATAGTAGCAAGGAGCGCACAGGACGTGGCGGCGTCCTCGCTGCATTTAGAAGATGTGGGCGGCGCGTTCCCTTGTGCGCGATTATTGGAAAGCGCACAGCGTGTGACGCGCTCGCATGGGACAGAAGAGGATCGCGGCGCGCTGCGTTGTGCGCGATTTTTGATGGAGAGCGCACAGCGTGTGACGCGCTCGCATGGGACAGAAGAGGATCGCGGCGCGCTGCGTTGTGCGCGATTTTTGATGGAAAGCGCACAGCGTGTGACGCGCTCGCATGGGACAGAAGAGGATCGCGGCACGCTGCGTTGTGCGCGATGGTTAATGATGTGAAGCCCACGCTAGTTACTGGCGCGAGCGGCTTCATCGGGTGGCACGTAGCCACGAAGCTACTGGCCCGTGGTGAAACAGTGCGAGCGCTCGTGAGACCCTCCAGCAAGATACGGGAGTTGGAGGTCGAGACGGTCATGGGCGACCTGCGCGAGCCGGAGTCTTTGGGACGGGCGGTCTCGGGATGCCGAGCCGTTTATCATGTGGCAGCGGATTACAGGCTGTGGGCCAAAGACGAGACCGAGTTGTACCGGTCCAACGTGGAAGGCACGCGGAATCTGCTGGAGGCCGCCCGAAACGCTGGCGTGGACCGGGTTGTCTACACCAGCACGGTTGGCTGTATCGGAGTCCCGAATGGTGGGTTAGGCAGTGAAGCAAGCGAGGTCTGCCTCGAAGAGATGACGGGGGTTTACAAGCGTTCGAAGTTTCAGGCGGAACAGGTAGCGCTCGAATTCGCGCGCGCCGGGTTTCCGGTGGTGATTGTGAATCCTACGGCGCCGGTGGGCGATCATGATTTCAAGCCGACGCCAACCGGGAAGATTATTCTGGATTACTTGAAAGGAGCCATGCCTGCTTTTATCGATACGGGTTTAAATCTGGTGGGTGTCGAGGACACCGCGGAAGGTCACATTTTGGCTTGCGAGCATGGCCATGAGGGCGAGCGCTACATCCTCGGCTGCGAGAATTTGACTTTACAGCAGATTCTGGCGCGCCTTGCCGGGGTAACGGGAGGGAAGGCGCCGCGTTGGCAAATCCCATATGCCGTGGCCTACGCGGCGGGTGCGGCGAGCACTGGCTGGGCAAACTTGACTGGTGTAGAGCCGCGTGTGCCCCTGGATGCCGTGAAGATGGCTCGCAAGAAGGTGTTTGTTTCGTCCGACAAGGCGAAACGGGAATTGGGTTTCAACCCCAGCGCGGTAGAAGGCGCTCTGAAGCGTGCAGTCGAATGGTTTCGGGCGAATGGTTACGTGTAATTGTTGGTCTTCATCGCCGCTGAGCCGCGAGAATTTGCCGGGCTGCTTCGCCATACCGAGCTGGCCAGCAAGTTGGACTGGCCGGTGAGCTTCGCACGCATGGCACGTTTGAAAGGGAATGCTGTTTTGCTGGTCGCCGATGGCCCGGGCCCTAAGTTGGCCGCGCGCGCAGTGAATACCGCGAGAGAGCGCGAAAAGGTAGAGGGATTAATCAGCATAGGTTTTTGCGGGGCATTGGATCCCGCTCTGGCGCCTTGTGATATTTTCATCGCCACCGAAGTGCTCGGCGTGGGTACGTGTTCGATGCCTGCCGGCTTGGGACGGGCTTACAAGACCGGCAAACTGCTTTCCATTGACCGCGTGGCGTCGACCGTTGCCGAGAAAAGCGAGCTTCGCAAATCCGGAGCCGATGTGGTGGAGATGGAAGCGGGTGCGGTGGCCGAGAGGGCCGAGCACTTCAACGTTCCGTTTTATGCGATCCGAGTTGTAAGCGACGCCGCGGGCGAGAGCTTGCCGCTGGATTTTAACCAGGTGCGCGATGCCGAAGGACGCTTCGACCGCTTTAAAATTCTCGCGGCAGGCGCAGGCCGGCCGGGAATTTTTCCCGCGCTGTTAAAGTTGAATCGTCGATGCAAAGCCGCTGCTCGAATACTGGGGGACTTTATTGCCGACACTCGATTCTGAATTACAAAGCGCACCAACCACCATGCAAGCCGCTGTGTACCTGGGCCAAGGCACTGTTTCGGTGGAACAGGTCCCGACACCGGAAATCGGTCCGGGAGAACTATTAGTGCGCGTGGAGAGCTGCGGCATCTGTCACACCGATCTGAAGAAGATCGAATACAATCTTTTGACGCCGCCGCGGATTTATGGCCATGAAACGGCCGGGGTGGTCGTCGCCCTAGGGCGAGGTGTGCGAGGTTTTGCCCTGGGAGACCGCATCGTCGCCTTCCATCACATCCCCTGTGTTGAGTGCTTCTATTGCCTTCACAAACTGTACGCGCAATGCCCAGTCTACAAAAGAGTTGGGGTGACGGCCGGTTACGAGCCAGCAGGTGGAGGATTTTCACAGTACGTTCGCGTGATGGATTGGATTGTCCGAAGCGGAGTAGAGAAGATTCCCGACGGCGTCCCCTATGACCGGGCTTGCTTCGTCGAGCCGGTCAACACCTGTTTGAAAGGCGCAGTGCAACTGAATCCTAAGGCCGGGGATGTCGTGGTAATCCTTGGCCAAGGTCCCATTGGGCTGCTTTTCACGATGTTGGTGAAGCGGTCCGGTGCGGCCATGATCGCCACCGACACCATGCCTTACCGCCGGGAGCTGGCCCTGCGATTTGGTGCCGCCGATGCCTTCGATCCCCGCGATCCAAATCTGCTGGAGCGAATTATGGAAATGACCGATGGACGCGGCGCCGATTCGGTGGTTGTCGCAGCGTCCGCCCCCGGAATAGTCGAGCAAGCGGTGCGCTACTCGCGTGCTGGCAGCCGCATCCTGTTATTCGCCCAGACGTCCCACCAGGAGCGCATTGAGCTCTCCGGAGCCGATATTTGTGTCGGAGAGCGCGCGATTTTCGGTTCCTACAGCGCGTCGGTGGATCTGCAACGGGATTCGGCGGATCTGGTATTTGGCGGCCTTTTGCCGGTCGAGGAGCTAATCTCGCATCGATTTCCACTAAGCGACATTCGCGCTGGCATTGACCTTGCGTTGCATCCCCAACCTAAATCGTTGAAAATAGTAGTTCAGCCCCAGAGGTGTTACGAGTGAACACGCAAATGATGGCTGCTGTGCTCTATGGCAGAGAAAATCTGAAGATAGAGACGGTAGCGGTACCCAAGATTGAAGCACCAGACGTACTAGTACGCGTTCAGGCTGCTCTGACCTGCGGTACTGACGTTAAGGTATTTCGTCGCGGCTACCACGCGCGTATGATTGTTCCGCCCGCGCTGTTTGGGCATGAATTAGCCGGCGACATCGTCGCGGTCGGCAAAGCCGTGCGAGACTTTCGGGTTGGCCAGCGAGTGGTTGCCGCCAACTCGGCGCCGTGTCTGGAATGCTTCTATTGCAGGCGGGGCAGTGAAAATCTCTGCGAGGATCTTCTTTTCAATAACGGCGCCTATGCCGAGTACATCCGCATCCCTGGCCGGATTGTGGAGCGGAACCTGTATGAGATCCCCGAGCACGTCAGCTATCAAGACGCAGCGTTGATTGAACCGCTGGCTTGCGTATTGCGCGGGCTGGATGAGACCTCCGTAGGACCGGGCGATAACGTTGCCGTGATCGGACTCGGTCCCATCGGATTGATGTTTGTCCGCCTGGCCAAGGCGTATGGCGCGCGGGTAATTGCCATCGGCCGCCGTAAAACGCAACTGGACCGCGCAGGCAGGATGGGCGCCGATGAATTGGTGATCTCCGGTGAGCCTGAGGAAACCGTACAGACGGTTCGCAAACTTACCCAGAATCGGGGAGCCGACGTTGCAATTGAGGCGGTCGGCAGTCCGGAAGTGTGGGAAATGGCCGCCAAGTTACTGCGCCGCGGCGGCATAGTAAACTTTTTCGGCGGTTGTCCCAGCGAAAGCCGAATCTCTCTGGATACCTCGCTGCTGCATTATTCCGAGATCACCTGCAAAGCCAGTTTCCATCACACGCCCAGTCATATCTGGAAAGCTTTGGACTTCGTCAGCCGCGGAGTAATTACCGCGCGCGATTTTGTGAACCGCGTCGAGCCGTTGACCAACCTGCTCGAAGTCATGCAGCATCTCATGAGCCACAACGGTCACATGAAGACCGCTATCATACCCTAGTATGTTGAGCAAGAGCTTCCGAGCCGTGACTGCAGGGAGCGGTTGTCAAACGTTGACCGGGACACCACACTAGTGCCGCTGCTCGCTCCCAAGGAGTATGTCAACTCGGCGGAGGCGCTGAGCGAGACTTACACCCAGGCGGCGGCCCAACGGTATACCCGCTGGCTGGCGACACATCACTACGAAAACTTCCACGTCGTCACTTTCCTTTTGCCGAAGCGTCTGCATCAAGATTTCTATAACGTGTATGCATTTTGCCGGTGGGCGGACGATTTGGGCGACGAGATCGGCGACCGTGCCGAAAGCCTTCGGCTCCTTAGTTGGTGGCGGCAGGAATTAGAAGCCATGTACCAGGGCCGTGTCCTGCATCCCGTATTTGTTGCGCTGGAAGGTACCGTTCAGAGATACAATTTGCCCGAGCAGCTCTTTTCCGATCTGATCAGTGCGTTCCAGCAAGACCAGACGGTAACGCGCTACCGGAATTGGAATGAGCTCTTCGGTTATTGCCGGTACTCCGCGAACCCCGTGGGACGGTTGGTATTGCGCTTATGCGGCTATGCTGACGAAGAGCGGGATCGTATGTCGGACTCGACTTGCACCGCCCTTCAGCTGGCCAATTTCTGGCAGGACGTCACGGTGGATTTCAAAAAGGATCGTGTGTATTTGCCGCTAGATCTTCTGGCGAAACACGGTTACTCCGTGGAGGAACTGGCGGCGAGGCAGTTCAACGCAGCGTTCCAGGGAGTAATGCGCGAAGCGGTCGAGGTCGCGCGAGGATTGTTCCACGACGGGATGCCTCTGGCGAAAACCGTCGACCGGCGCTTGGCGTTTGACTTGGAATTATTTAGCCGCGGCGGCATGCGCGTGTTGGATAAAATCGAGCGACAGGACTATAACGTGTTGGCCCGGCGGCCCGCCATCTCCAAATTCGAGCGGTTACAAATGTTGGCAGCCAGCCTGTGGGACGCGCTGTGAATCTGGAGGCGTCCTATGCCTTCTGCCGCCGCATCGCTCGAGCGCGTGCCCGCAATTTCTATTATTCCTTCCTGCTGCTTTCGCGCGAACAGAAAAATGCCATGTGCGCGATCTACGCGTTCATGCGCTATTGTGACGACATCAGCGAGGGTCCGGACGCCTCGCGTGCGGCGATCGAGCAGTGGCGCCGGGAGCTTGATCAGGCGCTAGGGGGCGAGTACGCTGAAAATCCACTTTGGCCTGCGTTCCACGATACGGTGAAGCGGTATGGAATTCCGCGCGAGTATTTTCACGAGATGATCGATGGCGTAAGTACGGACCTGGAGCCCCGCCAGATCCAGACCTTCGACGAGCTGTATCGCTACTGTTACCAAGTGGCGAGCGTAGTGGGACTGACTATCGTTCACATTTTCGGATTCGAATCGCCGGAGGCATTAAAGCTTGCCGAGAAGTGCGGCGTCGCTTTCCAATTGACGAACATCCTCCGCGACGTGCGGGAAGACCTGGAGAACGGCCGCGTATATGTCCCGGCGGAAGATATTCTCAGGTTCGGCGCTAGTCTGAAAAACCGCGATGAGAGGTTCGTGCGCTTGATGCGCTTCGAAGCGGAACGGGCGCGCGGCTACTACAACGAGTCGCGGCCCTTGATTGAGCTGGTGCATCGAAGGAGCCGGCCGTCTCTGTGGGCCATCATAGAGATTTACCGGCGCCTACTCGACCGGATCGAGGGCTCGAACTTCGACGTGCTGGGAAAGCGCATTCGCCTTCCGGCGTGGGAGAAGCTGGGAATACTGGTGAGCGCCCGCTTGCGGTGATTCGCAATCGCTGCGGCCCGTCGCGTTGTCGGGCTTATAAAATCTTTTGATCGGCTGCCGGTCGCTTTTCGGCTGACAAAAACGCGACACTGCCGTAATATTCTGCTAGAGCTTTTCCTGTCAAAGTAGTGCGCCACGCCGCGCCATGGGAGCAATGCGGCTTCTCTTTTTTCACCTGGTGTTTATCAAGCATTTATCGAGGCGTGCTATGAATTCTGAGGAACTATCTTTCATGAGACATCCGAACAGGATAAGGTTACGACAAGGCGGCAGGCGCGTGTCCGCGGACGCCACCAAGGAACGCGCTGAGCGCTTTCATTCGCCGCAACCCAATGGCGTCAGCAGAGGACCGCATCGCAAGTGGATGCAGAATTTCAGTTTGCGAAACGGTCCGCCGCTTTGGCTTGTCATCAGGGAAGGCTAAGTTCCATCCGTGCCTCCTAGGTCCGGTTCAAAGGGAGGCGGCGATCGGCGTAATCGCGCCCAACAGCAGTCCGAATATGCCGTTGGCCAGCGATTACGTCGTTGGTCGGATCGAAACCTGCCCATCCCACTTCCGGGAGCAGCGCCTCAAGATTTACTGAAGTTTAACACCGGTGCAATGACAACGCACTTTCGAACGGCTATCGTTCGGATAGAAACTTTTGATTGGAATGGCGCGGCGAAAAGAGCTTAAGATTGAGATGCGAGTGAGTCCCCCGTTAGAGTCCGGGCTTGCTCGGCTAGATCTCCGCCCCCGATCTGCCACCAAAGGCTCCAGTTAAGCCGATTTTGCTTTCGCTGAAAATCGCGACACCGGAGGAATTGCATGAAAAAACATCATATACTATCCGTGTTTCTTGTCTCATTGGGCTACTGTTTCGGTCAAACACCTGCCGATCTTTTACAGACTAGCCAAGCCACAGAGAGCGCAACGATTTCCTTGGCGCGTTTGCGTCATCAAATCCCCGGCAAAGCCTTCGCAGCTTTTTCCCGGGCGCTCAAGCTGGCCCGGCGCAGCGAATGGCGACAAGGGGCTAAAGAACTTGAAGAGGCGGTTAACGTCGATCCTGAGTTTGCCGACGCTCACGGGAATCTCGGGGTCCACTACATTATGCTGGAACAGCTAAATCAAGCTGTCGCGGAGCTCCGCCGCGCTATTGCGCTTGACGCATCCACCAGCTTGCATCACTCGAATTTGGCGCTTGCTTATCTGCTTTTGCGCAGGCCCAGTGAGGCAAAAGTGGAAGCGGAGACAGCGGTGTCGCTGGACGGCCGCAACGCCAAGGGGCAATATATGCTGGGCTTTCTGCTTGCGCGGAATCCAGGCGAACGAGCCGATGCTGAAAAGCACTTGGCCTTTGCGGCGCAGGAGTTTCCCGACGCCCATTTAGCGTTAGCGAAACTGTATCGCGGGGACGGTGATGAATCGAAAGCAGCGGTGGAGCTGGAACGCTACCGGAAGGCAACTTCGGCCTTCAACAACCATTAGACCGACGGACGCGCCCGCTTAGGCGCCACGAGCCACAAGCCGTGGGTATCCTGGCCTCGGGCTCGCGATTCGCGAACCCGATTCTTCGGCGAAAACCGAAAACCCGAATGCCGGGGTCGATTCGCTCTTGGACCAGTGGCGCACATGCCAGTACACGCGCAAATACTCCAAGGCGGTGTTATTCGCCAGGTTCAGCAAGGCCGAATAAACGCCGCAGTAGGACTTGGTTGGAAAAGTCAACAGCGGCGTGGTTCCCCAGTCGGACTTATCCGCAGAACCCCAGATGGAAACCAGCAAGCCGTCGTATTCGGTCACCCGATGAATTTCCAGCGTGATCACGAGCAACTTGCCTCGTTTTGCCCCAAGTTCCACAGGCGCTGAAGCTCCGTCCCGAAACACCAAGCATTCCGGCAAAAGATAATGGGTGCCCTGTTCGGGCCGCAAAGCAACTAGTCCAGCGAGCGACATGCAGATACTCCTCAGAATCCGACTTTAGTGGGTGAAGCGGGCTTCGAGTGTCCGGAGCATCTACCGAACCGCTGAATTGGCCCGCAAGGCAATTCGACCAGGAATCTGCGGCGGCTCCGTGCGACCGAGAACGAAGTGGTAATCAAAGTGTACAACAAGAGCGGTGCCGTGAGGAAGCAAAAACCAACAAATAATTGACTTTATAAAAACTTTTGATTAAGGCGGGCCGATGAACTACGAACCTGTGCCCGTTGCTCGGCCTAACGCGCTGTAACAGACCGACAGCGGAGCGCGATGGTTCGAAGTTCTTGGCCGCATGCGCCGCTTTGTTTCCGATTCAAGCCGTAAAGGTGTCAAAAGCTCGGGCCGGGGGCGCGCCGGCAAATGGCACGAGAAAATATTCGAACTTCAGTTGCTTCGACGTCGCCGTCACGCGAAGGAACCCAGGCTCGTCCTGCTCATAGCTTTCGAGGGTTACGTCGGGGAGAGTGGTTTGATACGGGAGTGCCGGCTTATTGAGTCCCTTTTGCAGTCTGTGCATGCTCCGTGCATCGTTGGCATAGCCGCCGGCGCCTGCCACGATGTAGGGAATGGTTCTGCCTTCTATCTTTCGCGAGAATCGCTGATAGTTGTGAACGTGACCGGACAGCACCGCATCCGGTATGCGTCCGCTCGTGGATATGGCGCGATCCAAAGCGCTTAATATGTCGGGGCAGCCGCCGTGCGCCGAATCCAGCGAGAATGGCGGATGATGGACGGTAATCAGGAGCTTCTTGTCTTTCGACGCACTCTTCATCTGGTCCTCCAGAAACTGCTGCTGTTCGTTGCGTCCTCTGGCGTCTAAACTCCCTTCAACGTTGGAATAGAGTCCGACGATCGTCACGAACGGCGCGTCGAGGGTCCAATAGACGTACGGTTGCGTCATGGACATTCTGTAGGGACTCACGTGCTGGGGCGTGGTATCGCAGAAGTTCTGCATAAACCCGAACAGGGAGGGCTCCGTATCGGGCAGATCGCCTTTTTGCGTCTGCGTGTCACCGTCGTGATTTCCGGGAACCGCGAAAACTAAAGCGCGGTAGTACTGATATGGTTCGTAGAATTCGGACTTGTAAAGCGTGCTCTGTCCGTTGAAATAGATAACGTCTCCCAGATGGTAAAAGAACGCGGGCGCTTCGCCGGCGGCAGCGGCGGTGATTTGTTCCTCCATGGCCACGGCGATCGCGTCCTGCGTCGCGGTTCCATGAATTCCGCCTGTATCGCCTACGCAATGGAAAACGATTTTGCCGGACTGCTCGGCGGCATGATTCGCCTTTGGGTCGAAGATGCTGAGCGGAACGGAGAGAGAGCTCGGCGCAGGCTTTGGAACCGGCAGAAACCGCATCATCTCCTTTAATTGAGCGACCGGATCGCCATCGGGACGGCGTAGTTTTCCTACGGCGTTATGGCGCGTAAGAAACGGCGGTATAGTGTGAGCGTGTAGAGGCATGCTAATTCCTTTCAGGTTTGGTTAAGTGTGGTCGGACGAAAGCGGTTCGGCGGCATATTTCAGTATTAAGGCGTCGTTTACAAATAATACAAGAAGTGAGCAAGAAGTAAAGTGACAATGTAATTACAAAGTGTTTTAGGCGGGAATGTGTTTATCGGAATTAGGCCGCCGGGTCGGCGAAGCCACGCGGCTCAGCGGCCGTATAGGTCGGTAATCTCGCGCAATCGTTGCGCGATTTCCGGGCGGAGCATTTTCTCGCAAACGCGCCAGCGCCAGTTGCCACCGATAGTCGCTGGTTGATTCATGCGAGCCTCGGTCCCCAATCCCAATACGTCCTGCAAGGGGATCAATACCGTATCGGCAACGGATGCAAGCAGCGCCCGAATGAACACCCAATGGATCTCGCGGCCATCCGTATTCAGATATTGTTTTGTAAATTCGCGTTCGGCGCGAATGTCGTCTTCCGAGCGTGTGCTTTCGCCTCGCCCCGTACTGGTCCACCAGCCAACGGTCGTGTCGCAATCGTGCGTGCCGGTATACGCTACTAGTTCCTGGGAATAATTATGTGGACGGAACGTGGGCGCCTGCGGATCGTTACCAAAGGCGAACTGCAGAATGGCCATGCCGGGGAAGCCGAATTCATTCCGGATGGCCTCTACTTCCGGGGTGATTACGCCGAGGTTCTCGGCCACTAAGGGCAATTTGCCCAGCGCTTCTTCGGCAGCTTGGAATAGCGCGGCTCCCGGCCCCTTCACCCAGCGTCCCTTCACCGCGGTTGTTCCCGACGCCGGAACTTCCCAGTAAGCTTCGAAACCTCGAAAGTGATCCATGCGGATCATGTCGACCATAGCTAAACCTGCGAAGAGGCGGTCCAGCCACCAACGATATCCGTCGCGAGCCAGGGCGTCCCAGCGATAAATCGGATTGCCCCACAGTTGGCCCGTAGCACTGAAGTAATCCGGCGGAACACCCGCCACAACCGTGGGATTCCCCGCCTCGTCCAAATGAAAGTACTGTGGATTAGCCCAGACATCGGCGCTATCGTGAGCCACGTAGATGGGCAGATCGCCCATGATGCGCACTCCGCGCGACTGCGAATAAGTCCGGAGTTCTTGCCACTGCAGGAAGAAGACGAATTGCAGGAGCTTCTGGATAGCAATCGGTTCAGCCAATCTGTTGCGCCATCGGTCCAGCGCCTCTGGCTCGCGCCTGCGCAAGGAGGGATCCCACTCGGTCCACATCGCGCCGTCATGATGCTGTTTCAAGGCCATGAACAAAGCGAAATCATCTAGCCAGCCGGAGGAGGCGGCGCGGAAGTCCTCGAACCGAGCGCGGTCGTCGATTGACCCGCGCTGAAAAAACTCCCGCGCAGACAACTCCAGCAGCGCAGTCTTCCAGCGAATGACGAAGGCAAAGTCGACTTCGTTTTCAGGGAACGTAGGTACTCGCTCGAATCCCGCCGGGTCAAGCCAGCCCTGTTCGACGAGACGCTGCGGACTAATCAGCAATGGATTTCCGGCGAACGCCGAGAAACATTGGTAGGGCGAATCGCCGAAGCCGGTCGGTCCCAGGGGAAGTACTTGCCAGAGGGTCTGGCCGGCGCCGGCGAGGAAATCGATAAAGCTTCTGGCCTGGGGTCCCAGATCGCCGATGCCAAACCGTCCAGGCAGCGAAGTTGGATGGAGGAGAATGCCGCTAGATCGGGGAAAACGCATGGTTGACTCTACGTAAGACGAACCGGAGCCCCCTATTGCTACACCCACCGCCCCTTTCTCTATAGAGTTACCGCCATCTGGCCGATCAAAAGGGTGGACGTCTGCGGCTCCATGATCATCACGCGCACTCCTCTCAGGATATCTATTGGCGGAGGAGGCACCGATCTACCTTCCTACTCTCGCGGCTTCGGTGGATTTGTCATCGCGGCGGCGATTAACAAACATATCTACGTCGGTATCAACGAGACCTTCAGCGGGGGTTATTTCCTCAAGTATTCCGCGCAAGAGCACTCGCTCACCTTAGATGACATTCGCCATCCGCTGATCCGCGAGGTATTGCGCCTGCATGAAGTGCCGCCGCCCATCGAAGTAGTCAGCATGGCGGACATCCCAGCCGGTACTGGGCTGGGGTCTTCAGGCGCCTTCACAGTGGGGCTCCTTCGCGCCGTGCACGCCTTGAAGCGCAAGTACGTCGATCCTGGCGTGGTCGCCGCCGAAGCCTGCCAGATCGAAATCGACGTTCTTCAGCAGCCGGTCGGCAAACAGGATCAATACATCGCCGCCTACGGAGGCTTGGCGTGCTTCGAGTTTCAGGAAGACGGCCAAATCCAGGTCAGCCCGCTGAACATCAGCAACAGCACCCTCTACGACCTCGAAGAGCATCTGGTGATGTTCTTTACCGGTTATTCGCGAAACGCCTCGACGGTGCTGGACGATCAGAAGACACGATCGGAGCAAGGCGATGCCGCGATGCTCGATAACTTGCACTACATCAAGCAGCTCGGCCAGTGCATAAAGCTCGCCCTGGAACAAGGCCAAACGCGGCGATTTGGCGAGCTGATGCACGAGCACTGGCTCCACAAGAAGGGCCGCTCGCCTGGGACGACCAACGAACGCATCAACCACTGGTATGAAATCGGCCGGGAAAACGGAGCGATCGGCGGCAAACTGGTCGGCGCGGGCGGTGGCGGCTTCTTGTTGTTCTATGCCGAAGATCGCGACGCGCTGCGGCGAGCAATGCACGGCGAAGGATTGCGCGAAGTCCGCTTCGGCTTCGATCATGAAGGCTCGAAACTCATGGTAAGGGATTGACGGCCATGCAGTGCGTGATCTTGGCAGGCGGACTGGGAACGCGCATGCGTCCTCTCACCGACACCATCCCGAAGACACTGCTGCCCGTTCGAGGCCGTCCGTTTGCCTATTACCAAATGCACTGGCTTGCCTCCCAGGGCGTGACTGAAGTGGTCTACTCGATCGGCCACCGGGGCGAGATGATCCGCCAATATTGGGAGCAGGAAGCGTCGCCCATCCCGTCACTGTGCTTTGTCGACGAAGGAGAGCAGTTGCGAGGCACCGGCGGCGCGCTAAGCCTGGCGCGGGAACAAGGCGTACTCGAAGACCGCTTCTTGGTCATCTATGGCGATTCATTCTTGCCAGTCCGGTTCGCGCCCATCTGGCAGGCCTTCCAAGCCAGCGGACTTCCCGCACTGATGACCGTTCTTCGTAACCGGGGACTCTGGGACCGAAGCAATGCCAGCTACCAGGACGGCCGGGTGCTGCTTTACAACAAAGCCGGCGGCCCGGACATGGAATATATCGACTATGGGCTATCCGCTTTCCGGCGCGAGGTTTTGGATGCTTGGGGCGGGCCGTCGTACGATCTTGCGAACGTGTTGCATGACCTTAGCGTTAAAGGCCGGTTAGCCGGCTTCGAAGTAGACCGGCGATTTTACGAGATCGGCTCCCCGGCCGGCCTGCGCGACTTCGAACAGTACCTGGAACAGGAAGAAATCATTGTAACTTCTTGACGTCACGGTGAAACCCCTTTATAATCAATAAGTAGGGGCCTTGAGCGGGTTTAGCTCGGCTTCTAGGGCCGCTGTATCGATGACTCGTCGCGAACAGGATATCTTATATGCAATCGTGGAGTCCTATATCCACACAGGCGAACCTGTAGCCTCGGGTACAATTTCACGTCAGCGCAGAGATAATCTGAGCGCAGCGACGATTCGCAATGTCATGGCGGACTTGTGTGACGAAGGATACCTTTCCCAGCCTCACACTTCCGCGGGGCGAGTTCCTACCGAAAAGGCGTACCGCAGCTACGTGCAGTCGCTGGCTCGGGGCCGCCTGTTCCAGAAGGAACTGCAGCGCGTGCGGCGCGAATTGGGCCAAGTGAGCACGATGGAAGCTCGCGTGGAACGCTCGTCGCACATGCTTACCGAAATGACGCGCAGCATCGGCATCACCGCAGCCATCCCGCCTTCCAGCCAGACGCTCGATCAAATCGAACTGATTGGCTTGGTGGATCGCCGCGTTCTCATGATTGTGGTGACACGCGACCGCACCGTTCGAAATCGGGTGATCGCGTTGGATGAATTGATCTCGCAAGAAGAGCTAACCTCCATCCGGAATTACATGAACCGGAACTTCAGCGGGTGGACGCTTTCTGAAATACACTCGGATCTCAAGCGGCGGTTCGAACAGCAGAGCGCGGCCTACGATGCGCTGCTGAAGAAACTCACGCTGCTGTACTCCAAGGGTCTATTGGATGTGGAATTGACGCCCGAGATTCACATGGAGGGAACCAGCAACCTGGTGGGGTTGGATCTGCATCTGACCCGGGAAAAGCTTCGAGAACTCTTCCACACATTGGAAGAAAAGAAGCGCATTTTGCAGCTCCTGGATCGCTTCCTGGAGCAACGTGGCGGGGAGCTGGCGGTTCAAGTGGGCCTTGCAGACGTTCATCCCAGTATGTGCGAGCTATCGTTGATCGGCATTTCGATTCCGTTGAGCGGCGGTTTGTCCGCTCAGCTGGCGGTACTTGGCCCCATGCGGATGGACTACGAGAAAGCAATCTCAGCCGTTTATCACGTGGGCGAGGCATTCGGAAGTCTGCCGGTCTAGAGCGCCATTGGGCTGTCGCGCTAGACAAACCTTATAAACTGGAGATGTATGGATACGAGAGAACCTGGTGTCGACGGAGACGACAGTCCGGCAAACGGGGTTACCGGCACGGATGACCCGCCAGATTCCGGGACTGCGGCCAACGTTTCTACTCCTGCTTCCACGCTGGAAGCGGTAACTGCCGAACGGGATCGTCTGATAGAAGAGAAAAACGATCTGTTGGATCGGCTATTGCGGCGGGCGGCGGAATTGGAGAACGTCCGCAGGCGTTCCGAGCGCGAACGCGCCGATGTCCTGGAGTTTGCTCACACAGAGACGCTGCGGGCCATTCTACCGATTCTCGACGATTTCGAGCGGGCTTTGAAGACAGAAACCGCGGATAAAGACTACGCGCGGGGGATGGAACTGATTTACCACCAGCTTTCCGATACGCTAAAGAAGTTAGGCCTAGAGCCGATTAGTGCGAAGGGGCAGAAATTTGACCCCCACTTTCACCACGCGGTCGACATGCTCGAGACCGACCAGGTGGAGGATAACACAGTCCTCGATGAATACCAGCACGGATACAATTTTCGCGGACGTCTGCTGCGGCCGGCAATGGTGAAGGTAGCGGTAACGAAGAAATGAACGTGACCAAGCGCGACTACTACGAGGTTTTAGGAATCGGGCGCGAGATCGACGACTCGGGTCTGAAGAGTGCCTATCGAAAGTTGGCGCTCAAATACCATCCCGACCGGAACCCCAATAATCAGGAAGCGGAAGAAAAGTTCAAGGAAGCGGCCGAAGCCTACAGCGTGCTCAGCGACCCTCAAAAGCGTGCTGCGTACGACCGCTACGGGCATCAGGGTTTGCAGGGCTTCGGCGCGGCGCCGGGTTTCGATCCCTCGGCCTTCGCCGACTTCAGCGACATCTTGGGCGATCTTTTCGGACTGGGCGATCTATTTGGAGGAACTGGGCGGCGTGGCGCTCGCACGCGCGCGCAGCGCGGCGAAGATCTCCGTTACGATCTGGAAATTACTCTCGAGGACGCTATTCGAGGAATGAGCGTGGAGATCCAGGTTCCCCGGCTGGACCTGTGTTCCCGTTGTCAAGGTACGGGAGCTGAAAAGAACGACGGTCTAGTGAGCTGCCCCATGTGCCACGGGCGCGGCGAGGTGATTTATCAGCAGAGTTTTTTGCAGATTCGCCGCACCTGTAACCAGTGCGGGGGGCGCGGCCAAATTGTGCGCCGGCCCTGTACGCAGTGCCGCGGCGAACGCCAGGTTCGCACCGAACGGAAGCTGAAGGTCAGCATCCCTGCCGGCGTGGACACCAGCACGCATCTCAAGCTAGCCAACGAAGGGCAGGGCGGCCTAAATGGCGGGCCTCCCGGCGATCTGTACGTAGTCATCAAGGTGAAGGAGCATCCTATTTTCGCGCGCCAGGGCGACGATCTGCACTGTACCATCCCGATTAACGTGGCTCAAGCAGCGCTGGGGGCCGAAGTCAGCCTGCTCACCTTCGATGGCTTGGAAACAGTCAAGATTCCGGACGGCGTTCAAACCGGGTCGAGAATCAAAGTGAAGAACCTCGGCCTGCCACGTTTGCAGGGGAGCGGTCGAGGGGATCTTTTCGTGCACATCGACGTACATATTCCGAGTAAGCTTACCCGTGAACAGCGGAAACTGTTCGAGCAACTCCGGGAAACATTGCCCGAGGAAAACGAACCGCACGACAAAGGCATTCTCGACAAAGTCAAAGATTACTTCATGTAATAGCGCTAACTACGGCCAGGCACGTTGAGCCGGCCAGTGCGGTCCAGCCAGCCACGGAACATCGTAGTGAACGCCTGCACTTCGGGCGATGTCCAGAGTTCTTCAACCGCCGCCTTCATTTTGCGCCGCCAATTCGGATACTCGGCAGTGCTGCCCGGCAGATTTTGTTGTTCCGTTTGCTTGAGCAGATCTTCCTGATTCAAGAGCATGAGCTTGGATGGAGTGGAGGCCAAAAAACCTACGATCGCGTTATGCAGTTCGCCCGTGAGTTCGGGGATCTCCCCGGCGTTGCGCGAGTACCAGTCCGGCAACAGCCTCAGTTCAATCAACAGGTCCAGCAGTTTCTGCTTTTGCAAGGCACGCTCGTGCCGCATGCGGTAATAGCTGCCATCGTCGGGCAGTAGTCCTGCGTCGCGACGGGCTTCTATGTCGCGGCCAACCCAAAAACCGGCCAAGGTAGGCAGATCGTGCGTGGTCGCCGAGACCAGGGCATCCCTCGGATATTCTTCCGGCCGGCGGAAGCGGCCAGCGCGATCCTGCTCGAAATACAAAAGGCGATAGCTGAGAATTCCGAATCGGGACAGAGCCTGGCGCACCTCATCGGGAACCGTACCCAAATCCTCACCGATGAGGATCACCTTTTGCCGAACGCTCTCGAGCGCCAGAATTCCGAGTAGGTCTTCGTGACGATCGCGGACATAGGTCCCTTCGGTGGCATCCATTCCGCCGGGAATCCAGTACAGCCGGAAGAAACGCATCACATGATCGATGCGCAGCGCGCCACCGTGGCGGCAGTTTCTCCGGACCGATTCCGCGAACAGGCGATAGCCGTCCTGATAATGGCGCTCGGCGTTGGGCGGCGGAAATGCCCAATCCTGTCCTTTCGGCGAGAAATCGTCGGGGGGAGCGCCGACGCGGCAACCGGAGATAAAGAATTCGCGATGAGCCCAGAGGTCGGAACCAAATCGATCGGTAGCCAAAGCTAGATCGTGATAAAGCCCCACGGTCAAGCCGCGCGCGCGGGCGTGTTCCTGGGCGGCTTGAAGTTGCAGATCGAGTTGCCATTGGACATATTTGTGGAACAGAACGCTGGGCCAGTGTTTCTTCGCGAATTCTTGGACCGCAGCCGATTGCGGATCCTGGTACGGTTCAGGCCAGGAGCGCCAGTTCCATACATCCGCACATCGCCGGTGAATCGCCTCGTCCAGCGCTTCGTGCACCGCGAACCGGTGCAAAAGTTCGCCCTCGGCTTCAATGTAATTTCGAAGCTCGCGCGCACGTGGCGTGTCTTGAGCCCACTCCTTGAGGAACGAGCGAAATAGCAGCTTCAAGAAGCGCAGTTTCAGCCGGTACACGCGCTCGTACTCCACCAGTTCGGAGGACCGCAGGGCGCCGAGTTCCGACTGAACCGCGGCCGACTCCAACAGCGCACGGGCGCGCTCCGATGACCGGAACTCTGCGATCTGTTCCAAATCCAAGTAGATTGGATTGCGATAAAAAATCGAGTTTGGCAAATAGGGGCTGGTGTTGAAAGGCTGCCGGTTCGGAATGGCGTGGAGCGGGTTAAGAGCGATGAAACTCGCTGCGGCTCGATCCGCTACCCAGTCAATCAGCGCCTTTAGGTCGCTCGTGTCCCCGCAGCCCCAGTTCCGCCCTGACCGGATTCCGTACAGACTGACGGCCAATCCCGCGGCTCGAGAGCCCTCCAGCCAGGCTGGCCGGTAAGCCTGGCTGGGGCAGACAATTAAGCGCGCGGGTGGCGATGCAGCGCCTCCGATTTCGATCGAAAGATCGTGGTAGCCGAGCGGAAGGTCGTTCGGAAGACGTATACGCTTGCGAACGAATCGCGATCCGGCAAAGACGGCTTCCTCGGAAACGGGAATCTTACTCAGTTCGACCAGAATGCTCGTCGAGCTTCCATCTTCGAGTCGAATCCTGAGGGCCGCAACCGCGTCCGCCTGCTCATGGGGAAGCGAAACCGGCGCCTCGGGCTGTGGTTGATCGCGCATGAGGCGGACCATGGGGGCCAGCGGATATTGCCAGGTCAGCCGCTCGCGTTTTTCGCGCGCCCCGCCAAGGGACGCGTTGGTGCCCACGTCCACCCCCAGCGATTCAAGGATGGCTGTCAGCGCCGGAACAGAGGCGCGGTGCTCACGATGCCAGATGTCCCAATATGTGGTCTCGACGCCAAAAACGCTGGCGGCTTCTTCCAGTTCGCGTTGATCCGGCGGACTGCTGGTTAGAGGCTCGGCCTGAAGCTCGCCCATGTGATAATAGGATCGTGGATGGTGACGTTAAGTTTCAACCCAGTCTTCCCAGCGAGCTTTTCGCCCGCATCGACAACGAAGATGTAGTCGACGCTTCCGAGAGCATTATAACAACCACGCTCGACAAAGCGATTAACTGGGGCCGGAAAAATTCGATCTGGCCGATGTCGTTCGGCTTGGCCTGTTGCGCTATAGAGATGATGTCGATGATCGGGTCGCGTTACGACATCTCTCGTTTCGGCGCTGAAGTGATGCGCGGATCTCCCCGGCAATCGGACCTGATGATCATCGCCGGCCGAGTGTCGAATAAGATGGCCCCGGTGATTCGGCGGCTGTATGAGCAGATGCCGGAACCGAAATGGGTTATCTCGATGGGCGCGTGCGCTACTTCCACCGGAGTATTCAGCAATTACGCCCTCATCCCGGTAAATCAGGTGATTCCCGTGGACGTCTACGTTCCAGGTTGTCCGCCGCGTCCGGAACAGTTGATTTACGCGATCATGCTGTTGCAAAAAAAGATCGAACAGGAGAAAGGCACCACGATGAAGGTGCTGAATCTCGCCTGACGTCTTGGCTGGCGCTCCGCCTCGCCGTTTGCAGCGGCTCAAGCTTCACTCTTACCTGCCGATAAGCATCAACAAAGACGTTTATGCTCTTTTAAGAATTCGCGCAAAACGGAGAGCGGTGCGAAGCAGTTCCGAACAGGATGGAGGTGCGCCGCATCTTAGCGCTATTAAGGAAGGTTTGGGATGGAAATCTCTTCTATCAAACCGATCGGCTATGCTGTTCAGCAGCCCACGTCCCTGGGTCCGGATCAAACTGCGCAGCGCAGGCAATTGATGCAAGCCATCAAGTCTGTCAATAACAGCGGTCTGCTCGGTAACAACGAGTTCGTTTTCTCAGTGGATCGTCAAACTCACCGGCCCATCATTCGTGTGGAGGACAAAGAAACCCACGAAATCGTCTTCCAGGCCCCCCCGGAGTACGTTTTGAATTTAGCTCAAGGTTTAAATTCGGATTCGACGCAAGGATGAGAGTCCGCGTCCGATACGTAGTGTAGAATGCGTAATAACGGCTATCAAAACCACTTCGCAGATGAAGCTCTGGAAGCGAATCCTTTGAGATTGATCGAACTGCTTTACCGCGGTGCGCTAGATTCGATCGCCGCCGCCCAGCGACATCTTCGATTAGGCGACATCCGCGCCCGCTCCCGCGCGATTAGCAAAGCCATGGCGATTGTGACCGAACTGTCGCTTTCGCTGAACCATCAGGACGGTGGTGAGATAAGCCGGAATCTGGCGGAGCTATATGGGTACATCGAGAAACGTCTGATTCAAGCCAATGTCGAGCAGTGCGAGCCGCCGCTTGCTGAAGCCGAACGCCTATTGTCCACGTTGCTGGAGGGCTGGATACGTTGTGCGCAAGGCCAGCCGGCCCCGGTCCGAGCGCCCGAGGCCGCAAGCAGCATTCACGAACCGATAAGCTGCGCTTGTTAATGTGAGCGCGGTTTGGTTGAGTAAGCGCCGGTGCGGCGCGCTGACCCGTAATGGAAGCATTCCGGAATCGTTTAGCAGGGACAATTACTCTCGCCGGAAAGCTAGTCGCGCCCAAACAGTTAGTAGCGCTTAGTCGCGAAGGTGTGAGTCGATAATAGCCTTGGCGACGGCTTCCGCGGAAACATCGTATTTCCCGGATTCCACCTCGAGCTTGAGTTGCTCGATACGTTTCGGATCGCGCGTGGCAAGCGCCTGCGCGAGCTGAGAAACGTCAGCTTGATCCGTGCCGCGGGCCGCGGCACTATTTGGTTCGGGCGCCCGCTTTTGGCCGGCCGTATCAGCCTTTTCCGCGCTCTGTGTCAGAGGCGCGCGATTCAGGTCATCAATCCGCATTTTTTACGAGTCCTGCTGTCACTATCTTACCGATACCTAACGCTCCGCTGTTGGCTAAGGCTTGTGCCAACTGCTGCTCGCCGAATTCAACCAAAGTTGAGTTGGCCTCATTCTCATCGTCGCCCTCTCCGGTCAAACCGCCACCTCCGGCTTCGCGCGCCGAACGCAACATCTGGGCTACCAAAAGGCCTTCAAAATCCTTGGCGCACTGGGCGATCTTCGCCGCGTTTCCTCTAGGAACCGAACCTGGAGAGGATGCGGCCGAACCCAGAGAAGCGGCGATTATGGGTGGCATCTTAGAGGACCTCCAATTCGGCTTCCAGCGCGCCGGAAGCCTTGAGGTTTTGCAGGATCGCGATGATGTCTCGCGGGGTAGATCCAATGGCGATAAGGGCGCGCACTAATTCCTCCACACTGGCGCCTTGCTTGAGAATTACGTTCCGGGCTTTCTCTTCTTTGGCTATCACGTTGACTTCCGGGGTTACTGTTGTCTGGCCCGATGAAAGCGGGGGTGGTTGGGCAACCGCCAGATTTGTCTGGATTTCCACTGTCAGGCTGCCGTGCATAATGGCGACAGGAGCGATTCTCACCTCTTTACCCATGACGATGGTTCCGGTTCGTTCATTGATCACAATTCGCGCCGGGCGGTCGGTCTCTACAACCAGGTTCTCCAACTCGCCCAGAAACTCGACAATCCTGGCCTTGTAAGCAGGTGGCGGGTCCACCGCTACGAGCGCGGAGTTCTCCGCGTGAGCCGCTTGCTTGATATCGGTTCCGAACTTCTCGTTAATGGCAGTCGAAATCCTGGCGGCTGTCGTGAAATCAGCTTGGCGCAATTGCAGATTCACCCGGTTAGGCGGCGCAACCGAGGGTGCCGGCTTTTCCACAATGGCTCCACTGGGCACCCGGCCGGCAGTGGGATGGTTTACGGTTTGATTGTTGCCGCCCCGGCCGGCGACGAACCCTCCGGTCACGACCGAGCCTTGCGCTGCCGCATAGACCTGTCCATCGGGGCCCTTCAGCGGCGTTAAGACTAGAACTCCCCCTTGCAGGTTGGTCGAGTCGCCGATGGCAGCCACGGAGATGTCGATTCGCGTTCCTGGTTGCGCAAACGGCGGAAGGTTCGATGTGACCAGGACAGCCGCTGTGTTCCGAACAAGAATGGCTGTTGGGGACACCGCGACACCCATGCGCGCCAGAAGATTAGTGAGACTCTGCGCGGAAAAGACCGTCTGTCGCTTGTCGCCGGTTCCGTTCAGGCCCACGACCAGACCATAGCCGACCAATTGGTTATCCCGCACACCTTCAATCGAAACCAGGTCTTTCAAGCGCGTGCCCGCTCGAGTAGCTGTCAGCGAAGCCATTATCACGAGGCAGATTGTGATGCGCAGGTTCATGACTTAGAACGGAAGCAACCCCAGTAGCAGGCGATACAAAACGAAAGGCCGTTTTACCGCATCGTTGACCACGCCTTTTCCGTTAACCAGAATTTCGAGCCTGGCGACGCGGTCCGAGGGGACCGAGTTGGTGGGGGTGAGATCGTCCGGCCGGATAATGCCGCGCACCGTGATGACCTGCTTTTCGGAATTGACCAGAATCTCCTTGCGTCCTTCGACCACGAGATTTCCGTTCGGTAAAACGTAGGACACCTCGGCCGTCACTGTGGTGGAGAGCGTGGTCCCACGGCTGGTTGTCCCCTGTCCTTGGAGCTGCGTGTCGTTGGAAGCGTTGGCCAGATTTGCTAGGGCGCCGGTCGCGCTCTTCGGTCCAGCTAGGGAAGTAACCGACGCCTTGACGCTGGACTTGCGAGTTGTGTTGGTGCCTCCGGTGGAAACAGCCGAAGAGTTGTCTGAGACGACGATGGTCACCAGGTCGTAGACTTGACTGGCCCGCACATCGCGAAAGCCATCCGCGAGCCGGCCGCCGGGCATATAGAGCGAACCTGGCGAGGCATTTGCGGACTGATGGGAACGCTGATTGACCTGCTGAACATATTGATCCAGTGACGGCGGTTGCTGTTGCGGATGCTTTTCCGCCCAGGCGGCCTGCGCAATCAACGCCACCGCAATCGTCATCGAAACCGGCAAGCGCGCCATGGCTATGCCCTCGGCGAAGGCAGCACAGCGACCTCGCCCTTTTCTAGAACGACGGCTCGAAAGTTTCGACCGCTGGATGGGTTATGTACCAATATCGTGTCTCCCTTTCGCCCGGATGATCGAGCCACGGCATCCAGCCACAGCCATGCCTGGCCTTCCATCACCCTCACACGCACCGGATCGCCCTTTTGTATGTCGGTTGGATCGTCGACCAAACCAGGCGTGAATCTCTCTCCCGTCACGATATTTCGACGGGCCACCTTGCCGATGATTGATTCCTTCGATGGAAAAGAAACTGTGGAGTTGGGGAACTCGCGGCCATTGATTGTTTGGATCTGGCCGGAACGGATCGAGGCGCCCACTGGGATCTTCTCGCCTGCGACGAACCACGCTCTTGCTACCGAAATTCGGACCTTCGCCCAGACAGCCACGCTGTGCTGCTCGTCATAAACTAACTTTCCCCTCCAAATGACGGGCATCAGCGGCGACGCCTCGGGCGGCTTAATCAAGTTTTCCCGGTGAAAGTCGAGCTGGCCGGGTGGCAGCCGTTGGCCGCTGAAATCGATGAGGTCGACATCCGCATCGGCAAGGCCCAGTGCCGAGAGGAGCGCCGCTTTCATATCGGCCATGGTTATTGGACGGACCTCGCGTTCGACACAGATGTCTTCGAGACGCGTGCCGGCATCGATCGCTATCCCGTATCGCTGCAGCAGGAGGGCCTGTTCCCGCGCCCTCAGGATTCGCTGCGTTCCAGGGAGCGGAGCAAACGCAAGGGGTGTCGCCGGATCGAGGGAGCCAAGAAGCGGAACCGCATCCTTCAGATCGGCCGCGACAATGCGAGGGGCGGCCGCCGAAACGCACGCCGCGTGCACTAATGCTGCGCTAGCGAAGATTAGGAAAATAGCCTTCATTGGGTGACGTTGTTGACCTGCTGGTACATCTCGTCGGCGGCCTTTACCACTTTGGAATTGGCTTCATAGGCGCGCTGGCTTACGATCATATTGATGAATTCTTCGACCACGCTGACGTTGGAGCCTTCAACGTAGCCCTGCATCAACGAGCCGAGCCCCTCTTGACCGCCTGGGTTTCCCACGGTTGGATCTCCGGAGGCGTCGGTTTGCGCGAATAGATTTTGTCCGATGCTATTCAAGCCCGCCGGGTTCGCAAAATTGGCTAGCTGGATTTGGCCCGCGACTTGTGCGGCGCTTTGACCGGGTTGCGTATAACTGACTGTTCCGTCGGCGGCGATCGTAACGCTTTGCGCTTGCGAAGGAATCGTAATCTGCGGTTCGATCGCATCCCCGTTGGCCGTTACCATGTTGCCGTCTCGATCCATTTGGAATCCACCGTCTCGCGTGTATGCCAGTTCGCCGGTGGGACGCCGAACCTGGAAAAAGCCCTTGCCCTGGATGACAAGATCCAGTGGATTATCGGTTTGCTGGAAATTCCCTTGAGAAAAGATGATTTCATTGGATGCCGGACGAGTTCCTAAGCCAATCTGCAGGCCGCTCGGCACGATCGTCTGCGACCCCGCCGCCGCACCCGGCTGGACGAAACTCTGGTACAAAAGATCCTGAAATTGAGTCCTCCGCATCTTAAAGCCATTGGTGTTTGCGTTGGCCAGATTGTTAGCGATGTTATCGACATTCATTTGCTGGGCGGCCATTCCACTGGCCGCGCTGTAGAGTGCTCGTATCATTTAGGAACTTTCCGTTTCTGTGAATTTTTCAAGACGTGACCTTGGCAACTTCTTGAACCGCGCTTCGATTCATTTCTGTACCGATGGCCATCGCTTTTTGCAATGTTTCGAACTGGCGCATAATGTTGACCAGACGCACCGCGGATTGCGCTGGCTGAGAATTGGCGGCCTCGATCTTCCCCTGCTGAACTTCGGTTTGCAACGCGGGCGATGGCGGCATGCTGGCCAGATCGATCTGAAAATAGTTGTCGCCGCGTTTGGCAAGCAAGGACGGATCTTTAAAATTCACCACGGCAATCTGAGAAATGTCTTGGCCGGACTGCCGGATCGCACCGTCCGGACCTACTTCAATAGGTCTTGAGCTATCCAGCAAAATCGGTTTCCCGCTTTGATCTTGAACCGCGTAACCATCCAGGGTCTGGAGCTGCCCTTGAAGCGATAATCGGAAACTTCCATCGCGCGTGAATAGGCGCCCTGAAGGAGAATTCGCAACGAAAAAACCTTGACCATTCAGCGCCAGGTCAAGCGGATTACCCGTGGGCGTCAGGGAGCCCTGGGCGAAATCGGTGTACTGGCGTTCTATCACTGGAAGCAAGCTGGGATTAGTCCCCTCGGGTGATCCAGCCGCCTCGGAAGAAAGGTACACGTTGTAGAATTCGTGATCGGCTTTGAAACCGGGCGTGGAAGCATTCGCGATGTTGTTCGCCAGCATATCCAGACTCTCGATCCGGGATCGCATTCCGCTGGCCGCCGCGCTGGTGAGTGGATCCATAATGAACTCGCCGTCCGTCGAAGGATGTGCAATTCAAAGACCGCTGCGTCATGGAGTCATATTTCTGAAAAACCGTGCGATGAGTTCCTATGAGGCGTCGCCTTGCTGACAAGAATGTGTCAGAACGGGATTCGTGCCAATTTTGTATCGCAGCGCGGGCTGCTAAACCTGTGAACCAGCGGACGACAGACATGGCCCATGAGATGCTTTCGCTGATCGCGTGAATATCGGGAGCATTCAGAAGCAGACGGGCCCGCTCGTTCTTCAATCGATTGGACCCGAAGTCCTGAAACCGGCAGCCGTACTCGCTAGCCGCGGCGAATTGAATGCCTTCCTATTTTTACTAGATGGGATTCTCAATCCGGGCGAGGCGGCATTGTCACGTCCGGAAGTGACTCAAACTGGCAACCGAACAATTAACTCGCCGGCCCAGCCCGGCAAAAGTAAACGCGAGGATGCCGAGGGGAAGGACCGGCGCGAGCTAGGGCAAATGGTCTCTCACGCCGCGCCGGAGCCGGAACGCCCGATTGCGGAAGCCTCGCCGTTTGTGATGGCCCCGCAACTTGAAACAAAGCACGAAGCTTTTGTCGTTCCCGAGGGCCGTTTAGCGCCTAATTTCGAGCGGCCGTTCAGCGCTACCGCTCCATACCCGGTGGGTAACGGCGACACTCGTGCCACACCAGCTCCACCGGTCGACGCTCGGCAAGAATCACAAGGCGACGTTGCGTTTGCCTTGCGGATATCTCCGAAGGCTACCGGTTCTCAAAACGCTTCCATGGTTGCGGCACCCAACGAAACGCCCTGGCAGCCTGTCGTCGCAATGGAAAACTCGAGCTCCTTTGTAGGCCCCGTCGCGCTCACGGCCGACGCTCGGCGCGCCTCGGCGGCCGAAATATCGGCCAACTCTACAACCAGTGCGATCTTGCTGGATCAGCCGGTGCCCAGCCCTTCGGATCCATTGCAGATTCAAACGTCTCTGTTGCAAAGCGTCGTTCTTCACGGCTGGGTTCGGCAGGACGCCTCGAAAAGCGAGAATCCTGTGCCCGTGAGCCCAACTCCTGCTCGCACGGTTTCCGGAGGAAATGGCACCGGCGTTTCAGTGAATCTCCGCGGCAGCCCGAGTGTGGATCTTGAGACTATTGAAGCTAGCCGGCACGGCAGCGCTGCTGCGGCAGCACCGAAAGATTTGAATAAAGAGGAAACCGCGCCGCTTGATTCTTCGCAGACTCCGGAAGTCGCGGTCCTCCCTGGCAGCTCGATTTCGCTTCCCAGTGTCGTAACGCAACCAACGCTCGTGCCGCCGAGCGGGCCGGCGTTCGCGCACCCACAAGATTCATCCGCATGGCAACTGGCCGTCTCGACTAGCGCTAGCGAGACCAATGCAGGCGCAGTTTCCGCGCCTCGGAAAGCCTCACCCGAGGCGATCCTCCCAATACAGCAAGAGACCAGCCGGCTCTCCATAAAAGCGCAGTTGGGAGACTCTTCCCTCAAGCCACGACAAGATTCAACGGAAACCAAAGCTGAAATGAAAGGCTCGGATTCCCTGCCTGCCAAGCCAAACTCCCCACCCACGAGACCTGAGAGCGGTCCTCACGACCATAAGCCAGAAATTCCCGGAATCGTTTCTCCCCGCATGGTGTCTCTAGGCGCGGTACCCACCAGCATCCGCGGTACCCCCGGCGAACGGGGGCGGGCCGACTTGCCATCCGCGTCAAACCCGCCAACGGAGACTGTAACCAAGGACCCCATTCCGTCACAACCAGCACGGCAGATCTCCTTTAAGCTCGCCGGGGCATCCAGTAATGTAAACGTTCTTTTTACCGACAAGGCCGGCAAGGTTGACGTAGCGGTCCGGACGCCGGACCCAAACCTCACGAAGTCGCTGCAAGCAGACTTGGGCGACCTTGTGGCCCGGCTCGATGCCAGCGGACTCAAGACAGAGACGTGGGCTCCCACGATCGCCCATCATGCTCCAGGGTCCGTGGCGGAACCTTCCAACTCCGCCAACAGCCAGGGGCAGCCCGGTAACTCGGGCTCAGGGTCCGGGAACCAGCAACAGCAGCGCGGGCAGAATGAGTCCAATCAACGGCAACAACCCCGCTGGATGGCCCAACTGGACGAGTCATTGACAGGAGAAGACAAGAGGATGGAGGACGAATGATTACCAGCTTGATCAGTGGGTCGAACATGCTCCCGGAAAAACCGGCGGCCACCCAATCCAGCTCGCAGCCGAGCGACCCAAGCACCGATCCAATGGCGACCGAACAGACGTTCTTACAGTTGTTAGTCGCGCAACTACAGAACCAGGATCCGGAACAGCCCCAGGACGGCAGCCAATTTGTGGCCCAGTTGGCACAATTCAGCTCACTCGAACAACAGGTTCAGATGCGGCAGGATTTAGATTCGATCAAGGCTTTTGATACGACTCAGAGCAGCGGAGCGGCATCCACAGCGAGTCAGAACAGCGGAACACTATCCGCTTCCCAATCATAAGGAGACTTCATGTTTACATCATTCTCGACAGCACTTTCCGCGCTAGCCGCGGATTCCACGGCCATCGACGTTGTGGGAAACAACCTTGCCAATCTGAATACACCCGGATTCAAGACCAGCGTTGTTTCCTTTCACGATTTAGTGACGCAATCCCTGGGAGCCGGTCTGGGCGACACTCAGGTTGGATTCGGCGTCGGCACGCCGACTACCTTGCGGGAGTTTTCTCAAGGGGCGATTCAGACCACTGGAGGGACGCTGGACGCCGCGATTCAAGGCGATGGATTTTTTGTTATCCAAGGGCCGAACCAGGCGATTGAATATACGCGCGCGGGGAATTTTCAGGTGGACAAGGACGGGAACCTCATCACTGCCACCGGCGAACAGTTGCAGGGGTGGACGCAGCTAGTTAACGGTCAACTGAACACCAATACAACCCCCGGAAACATTACGGTCCCGGTTGGAACGGTCCAACCTCCGATTACCACCAAAAATATTTCCTTCGATATGAATTTGAATGCAGCCGGAATAGCCGGAACTTCCACGGGCACCTTCGCCACTTCGGTCACGGTTTACGATTCGCTCGGGAATTCGCACATCGTGACAGCCACATTCACAGAGGATCCGACCACGCCAAACCAATGGAACTACAACGTCGCCATCCCTGACGCGGATGTCCAGAACCCCCCGTTCGCGCCGCTTACCGGCAGCCTCACGTTCGGTTCAGATGGCTCGCTCAGTTCAACAACGGCGACGCCCGGACCGCTGGCCCTCACTGGTTTGAAAGACAATGCTTCGGATATGTCCATCACTTGGGACCTATATAACGGCCAGACGCCGCGCATCAGTCAGTACGCCCAGCCCTCGTCCACCTCGGCTGTTTCCCAAGACGGGTCGCCTGCGGCTCAATTGGTACGAGTGGCCGTAGCGGATAACGCACAAATTCTGGCGCAGTACTCCAACGGACAACAGACGGTGGTGGGGCAGCTCGCTATGGCCACCATTCGGAATCCCGATTCGCTGATTGCCGCCGGGAACAACAATTACATTCTCAGCGCACGCTCCGCGCTTCCCGCCGTGGGCCTTCCTGGGACTGGCGGCCGTGGATCGGTAAAAGGGGGCGCCGTAGAATCCTCGAGTGTGGACATCGCTACGCAATTCACAAATTTGATCGTCTACCAACGGGGCTATGAGGCCAATTCCAAGGTCGTGAGCGCCGTAGACCAACTAAGCCAGACCACTATTAACCTGATCCACTAGACGGCAGGTAGTGTCATGAGTCCTCTAGAGGAGATCGCAGGCCTTGCGGATGTTCCGATCGACATTGAGATCGAACTCGGCCGGAGAGTCATGACCATCGCTCATCTACTCGATCTCGGACCAGGATCGGTGATCCGAATGGCGCGTTCCGCGGGCGACAACATCGACATTTTGGTAGGCGGAACTCTCATCGGTTACGGTGAGATCGTGATTATCGAGGATGCTGTCGGCATCCGGATCACAGATTTTGGTTTAGAGGAGTAATCAGCATAATCATGGAATTCCTGCGACAGGGAGCCGCTATCGCGTTAGTCTTCGGGTTGCTGTGCGCGGCGCTCTGGGTTCTGCGAAAAAAAGGCGCGGTCCAGTTCCCCGGTCCGAAGTCTCAGGGAGGGCGGGACCTTCTTCAACTACGCGGAAGATTGATGCTGACCGCTCAGCACTCCGTGCATTGCGTTCGGATCGGGCAACGCGACTTCGTCTTGGGCGTGCACCCGTCCGGCATCACTTTGCTCGGCGATGCCTGGTCTGGCGCGGCAGCCGAGACTCGGGAAAAATGATGAATCTGATTCTAAAGCTCCTTCTCCTGCCTTTCATCGGAGCCGGATATTTGGTCGCTCAAAGCGGCGATTTGGGAGTCTCGCTAATACAGTCCAAGGGGTCGGCGGCATTAAGCGCGCCCATGCAGATCGTGATACTGCTCACTGTGCTGACGGTCCTTCCAGCGGTCATTATGTCGGTGACCCCGTTTCTTCGGATCACGGTCGTTCTGCACTTCCTGAGGCAGGCGCTCGGGACGCAAGGCACGCCCTCCAATCAAGTGCTGATCGGCTTGGCGTTGTTTCTCACCATCTTGATCATGCAGCCAGTGGTGACGGAGATGTATCACCGGGGTTGGGAGCCTTTGGAAAACGGACGGGCGAACTGGCAGCAAGCATTCGAGGATGGAGGCCAGCCGCTGAAAGGCTTTTTGGTGCGCTACGTCCGTGAGAAAGATGTCCGTCTGTTCTTGGATTTAACCCACGCGCCAGCGCCAAAACGGCCATCGGACTTGGAGCTCAGCGTATTGGTTCCCGCTTACGTCCTCTCGGAACTGAAGACGGGCTTTCAAATTGGGGTAATCCTGTTTCTGCCGTTCTTGGTAATCGATTTGGTAGTAGCTTCGGTCACCTTATCCATAGGGATGGTCCAACTCCCGCCCGTCATGCTTTCAGCGCCTTTCAAGATTCTGCTGTTTGTGCTGGTAGACGGTTGGAATCTTGTCGTGGGATCGCTCATGCGGAGTTTCTATCCAACATGACGCCGGAAATGGCGGTGGACCTTTTTCGACACATGCTGCTCCAAACGTTCTGGTTGAGCCTTCCGATATTGGCGATCGGACTAACCGTTGGAGTGGTGGTCAGTCTCTTGCAGGTCCTGACTTCTATTCAAGACACCAGTTTTGGCGCAGTTCCCAAACTGGCGGCATTCCTTTTCGGATTGCTGTTGTTGCTTCCCTGGATGATCGCCAAGATCGTCTCATACACAACGACCCTCTTCGGTGATTTCGGCCGCTATGCACACTGAGTTGACGCTTCAGCTGTCGGCCATCTTCGGTTTTCTGCTGGTATTGGCGCGCGTTTCCGGAGTCGTCGCCATGGTTCCCATCCCTGGTTTGACCGCCGGTCCTGACGTAAGCCGAGTGGTGCTAGCCGTGGCGGTGACCGTAGCGTTACTTCCCGTTTGGCCGGCGCCGCCCATCGCCACCCCAATGCCAGCGCAATTGATCGGATGGATCGGGGCCGAAGTGGCATTCGGTCTGACCATCGGAGTGGCGATCGCGTTCCTGCTCGAAGGCTTGCAGATGGCTGCTCAGGTAATCGGCCTGCAAGCCGGTTACTCCTTTGCGTCAACCATCGACCCTTCGACACAGGCCGACACGACCACGCTCCAACTCATGGCTCAACTACTGGCGGGCTCGCTGTTTTTTGCCTTTGGACTCGACCGTCAAGTAATCCGAGTTCTGGCACGTGGTTTTCAATCGATACCTCCCGGCAGTTACTCCCTGAACCGGCCGGCCGCGGAGGTTATAGCCAGGCTGGGCTCGGGAATTTTTTCGACTGGCTTACGGCTTGCTCTTCCAGTTCTCGCCCTAATGATCTTATTGGACATCGCATTTGCAGTCCTGGGCCGAGTGCAGTCACAACTCCAACTGCTCTCTCTGGCGTTTGCCGTGAAGATGCTGGTTGCCTTGGTGTTTCTCGCCAGCGTGCTCTCTCTCTACCCGGCAGTTTTTAAACAGGCCGCAGCCGCGACCTTCAGCGCGCTGGTACGGTTGCTGAATTACTAAATGCAAGATCAGGGACAGCGCACCGAAAAACCGACTAAGCGCAAGCTCGAAAAGGCTCGACGGGAGGGCCAGTTTCCAGCCAGCCGGGAATTATTAGCGGCACTGCAGTTTGTGACTTTCGTAATGTTGTTGAGCGCCGCGGGATCGGACTTATTCTCGCGGACCCGTCGAATGGCAAGCTATTTTCTGACGGCTGCGTTTCATTTAGAGTTGACGCCGCGCGGCGTTGATAGGATATACCGTCAATCGGTCGGCCAGGTGTTCCAGCCGTTGCTTTGGATGGGTGCCTCCCTCGCGGGCGCGGCACTGGCCGCGCAGCTGGGCAGCACGGGTTTAGGGATTTCGTTCCACAAGCTGGCACCGGATCCCAAACGCCTGGATCCGCTTCAGAAGCTCCGTAACATCCCACAGCAGAACGCCGCATCTTGTTTGCAAGCCATGGTGTTTCTGCCCCTGCTGGCCCTGGCGGTCTGGAAGATCGCCTCGGAAAACTTGTCCGCTTATGCCGGTCTCGCGCGCCAGGGCTTGGCGCCCGCGCTCCAAATCTTGACCGGCTCGCTCAAGGACTTTCTCTGGAAGGCCGCCTTCCTTTTCCTGGTGATCGGTTGCCTGGACTTCCTGCGCGTACGGCGCCGCCACATGCAATCCCTGCGAATGACCAAGCAGGAGGTGCGCGATGAGCTGAAGGATACCGAGGGAAATCCGCAGATAAAAGCACGAGTCCGCCGAATCCAACGCGACCTGGCGCGCCGCAACATGATGAAGGAAATTCCCAAAGCCACGGCCGTCGTCGTGAACCCGACGCATTACGCCGTCGCCATCCGCTACGAGATGGAATCGATGGCCGCGCCAAAGGTGCTCGCCAAAGGCAAGAACTATCTTGCCTTGCGCATCCGCCAGATCGCCGCCGATCACCAAGTGCCGGTGGTCGAGAATCAACCTCTGGCCCAAGCCCTTTATAAGTCGGCGGAAGTCGGTCAGGAAATCCCACCGCATCTATATCGCGCCGTAGCTGAGGTACTAGCGTACATCTTCCGGCTCATGCACCCGAGGGGGAGGTAGATGGCGGCTCAAGCGCGCGCTCTTCCGGCAAAATTCGAACCCCGTAGCGGTGGATCGTTACCATCCCCGAAGGCGAACTGGCGCGAATTCGCCCTGCCGATGGCCGTCCTCGGCATCGTAATGGCGATGATCACGCCCCTGCCGCCGTTCCTGCTGGACATCCTGATCAGCGCCAACATTACCCTCTCGGTCATTGTGCTGCTGGTCTCGCTCTACATCACCAAGCCCGTCGATTTTAGCGTCTTCCCTACTACGCTCCTGCTGATGACATTGTTTCGGCTGGCGTTGAACATATCCTCGGCGCGTTTGATCCTGCTCAACGGCAACACGGGAACCGCCGCCGCCGGCGATGTCATCCAGGCTTTTGGCGCTTTCGTGGTGGGCGGCAACTACATCATTGGCGTGGTGATCTTTCTGGTGTTGATCGCCATTCAGTACGTGGTGATCAATCACGGCGCGGTACGGATTTCAGAAGTCACGGCGCGTTTCACCTTGGACGCCATGCCCGGCAAGCAGATGTCCATCGATTCCGACCTCAACAGCGGGCTGATTGACGAAAACGAAGCGCGCACGCGGCGCAAAATGCTGGCCAGCGAAGCGGAGTTTTTTGGCGCGATGGACGGGGCCTCCCGTTTCACTCAGCGGGACGCGGTCGCATCTATTATCATTACCGCCATCAATATCATTGCCGGCTTCCTGATCGGCGTCTTGCAGCACGGGCTCGATCTCAAGCGGGCGCTCGAAACTTACACGGTGCTGACCATCGGCGACGGCCTGGTGACAGTGATGCCGGCGCTCATGATTTCCATTTCAGGCGGCTTAATCGTTACCCGTGCCAGTTCGGATTCCAGATTGGGACTGGATTTCCAAAAGCAGGTGCTCGGCAATCCTCAGCCGCTCTTGCTGGCCTCTGCCGTGCTAATTGCGATGGCCGCCTTTCCAGGTCTTCCCAAGATTCCGTTCTTGGTCCTGGGCACTAGCGTGGGAGTAGCGGCGTTGCGGATGCGGCAAAAATCTGCCGCGACGGAAAAAGAGAAGCCAGCGGCCGCCGTGCCGCCTCGCGAGAATCTCGAATCTCTGCTGCGAGTCGAACCACTCGCCGTGGAAGTAGGGCTAGGCTTGGTGCAACTTGTCGAGGGGGGACATAGCTCTCCCTTGCTCAAAAGAATCGCTAGCATACGGCGCCAGCTGGCCACCGAGCTGGGTTATGTCTTACCACCGGTGCGCGTAACGGATAATCTGACGCTCAAAGCGCGGGAGTACGTGATCTCCATGAAAGGAGTCGAAATCGCACGCTATGAGCTTCTCCACGGGTGTGAACTGGCGATCCATTCCGACGATAAAGCGGAGAAGATCGAAGGAATTCCCACGAGCGAGCCTGCGTTCGGAATGTCCAGCCTGTGGATTTCGCCCGAAAACGTGGACAAAGCTCGGCTTGCGGGTTACACAGTCGTGGATGCGATCAGCATTCTGGGCACTCACCTCGGAGAAGTGGTTCGCCGGCACGCCCATGAGTTATTCTCACGCCAGGATGCCAAGAAAATGCTCGACCGCGTGGCCGAAGACAATCCAAAACTTGTTGAAGATTTGGTGCCCAAATTGCTTTCGCTTGCAGTGGTGCAGAAGGTTCTACAAAATCTGTTGCGGGAGCGAGTTTCCATCCGCGACGCCGTAAGCATCCTCGAAGCCTTGGGAGAAGCTGCGCCCATTACGAAGAACACGGTTCTGCTTACCGAATATGTGCGGCAGGCAATTCGGCGTCAAATCATGAAACCCCTGGCCGATCCCTCCGGCGATTTGCAGGGTTATTTCCTTGAGCCGTCCATCGAGCAGGCCATCGAATCGGCTGTAGAACACACCGAGAATTCGAGCCACTTGAATCTCTCGCCGGTGCGCGTGCGCGACATACAAGAGCGTCTCAAGAAGTGCTGCAATCCGCCGGATTCGCCAGCCGTGCTGCTCACCAGTTCCGGTGCGCGCTTCTTTGTCCGGCAAATCGCCGAAAGTATCACTCCTAATCTGACCGTGTTATCGCACAACGAGATACTTCCTGGGAATAGGATCGTTTCTCTCGGTGTGGTGAGTTAGTGAAAGTTCCAGAAACATGAGACTGAAATCGTTTTTTGCAGATACGATCGAGGAAGCCATCGCACAGGCGCGCCAAGAGATGGGGCCGGATGCCATGTTGGTGAATTCCAAACGAAGCAGCGCGGAGGCCCGTCACCTGGGCGCCTGTGAAGTAGTGGTTTGTTCTAAGGAGGCCGAACGCGGCCCGAGCGTGGCTAAACCAGAAGGTATTCCGACTACGCCCGCGCCGGCGCAACCTTCCATCAACAATTTATCGCAAGATGTTTCGGAGCTAAAACAGCAGATGGAGCGGCTGGCGGTTACCCTCGCGCGCTCGGGCAGTGGCTTGGCAGGCTTGTCGTCCGATCCCGAACTGGCTAAAGCCTTTGCCAGTCTGAGCGATGCCGAGCTCGACATAGATCTCGCGTATGAACTGGCCGGCAAAATCAAATCCCCTGCGTCCGACGGCGCGATGCGGGCCGAACTGGCGCGCCTTGTCCGGGTCGACCAGGAATTAGGGTGCCCGGACTCGCCCACACGAACGGTTGCCCTGATCGGGCCCCCGGGCTCGGGCAAAACCTCCACCCTGGTGAAGCTGCTAGTCCAATACGGGATCTCCGTGCGGCGGTCCTCGCAAATCCTTACTACGGATACATACCGGATCGCCGCAGCCGATGAACTGCGGTCCTACGCCGCGATTCTGGGTGTTGGATGCCAGGTCCTCGAAACTACGACGGCGCTGGCTCAAGCGCTGGAAGAACATCGCCACAAGGATCTCATCTTGATCGACACTCCGGGATTGTGCCGCGGCGAAATAGAAAATTACGAGGAGCTGGCTCAGTTTTTGGCTAACTATCCAGGCATGGATACTCACTTGGTTCTTCCAGCTTCCATGCGAGCCGCGGACTTGAAGCGAGTGGCCCGCCAGTATGCGGTTTTCAAGCCACGAAAGCTGCTTTTCACACGCCTGGACGAAACCGAAACCTTTGGCCCCATACTCAGCCAGAGTGTTCGGATGGACACGCCGCTTTCCTTTTTTTCCAGAGGCCAGCGCATCCCGGAAGACTTACATCCGGCCACGGCGGACCTCGTCGTCGATCTAGTTATGAAGCCGGAATCGACCCGAGCACCTAAATTCGATAGGGCGGCCGCATGAGAACCGAAAGCACGGCAAATCTGCCCGCCCGCGCGCTGAAGAAATATCAGACGCGCGATCATGCCGAAGAACGCGAACGCCTGATACTGGAGCATCTGCCGCAAGTCCGCTTGATAGCCAGGCGCATCCACGAACGTCTGCCGGAGAGCGTCAACCTCGAAGATTTGATCTCCACCGGTACCCTAGGGTTGATCGCCGCAATCGACCGCTTCGATCCCGATCAAAATGTGAAATTGAAGACCTATGCGGAATATAAGATTAGGGGAGCTATCTTAGACAGCTTGCGAGGCCTGGATTGGGCTCCGCGCCAGCAACGCAAGCGCACCAAACAGATTGAAGCCGCCATTTCCACGGTGGAACAGCGCCTTCACCGCGCGCCGACGGAGGACGAAATCGCCAAACAGCTCGGCCTGACCATCGAGGAGTACCACGACTGGTTGGTAGATATCCGGGGCGTGAACCTGGGCAGCCTGGAAGCCTCGTCTTCGGAGGAAGATGGCCGCAATCTTCTCAAGTTCGTTTCCGACGATGAGGAGCAATGGCCCTCGCGGTTGCTGGAAAGGTCCGAACTGCAACGTTTGCTCGCAGAAGCCATCGATAAAATGCCGCGCACGGAACGCATCGTCATCAGCCTGTACTATCACGAAGAGTTGACCCTGCGCGAGATCGCCAAGATCGTAAGCCTGCATGAATCTCGCGTCTCGCAACTGAAATCCCAGGCCATTCTGCGGCTCCGTTCCTACATGGAGAAACGCTGGCCGCTGGAAAAAGGTGTCTAGGCATGGCGGAGTTGAAGCCATTCGCCTGGCTGGCTGAGGAGTGCGCCCGCCAAATGACGGGCGTCCTGGCGGCCATGATGGGCGAATCGCCTTCTATTACATTCGCTCCGCGCGAACTCGCCGCCGAAGAGCTCGACCCGGGAAGCGGCGATCTCTTCTGGTGGGAACAACGCTTCAGCCTCGCCGCCGATACCCTGGCCTGGATCGGAGCCCGCAAGCGAACCTGGGAGGAAATTGGGAACCGCGTACTCCGAAGCGCGGGCGTGGAGGACGGCGATCAGGAAAATATCCGCAGCACCTATCTTGAAATCGTCAATCAAACCCTCTCCGGCCTTGCCGGTGCGCTGTCCAGCCGCGTGCGCAAAGAAGTGTCGTGTACCGAAGGCCGGCCTGCCGCGCCAACCGCGTCCGGGGACGGTGCAACGGGTTCGTTTGAAATCGCGCTAGGCGAGCTGAGGCTCCCGCTGCTGGCTGTATTCAGCAGCGCGCTGGCAAATCTCCCGGATGCGCCCAATCCCGTTTCGCCTCCCAAACCGCCGGCGGCAGCCGTGACAGATTCCGCGCCGGCCGAAAGCCAAAATAAGAAGTCCATTGACCTCCTGCTCGACGTCGAGCTTCCGGTTAGCATCTCGTTCGGACGCGCTCAACTTCCGCTCAAGGACGTTATCAAACTGACCACCGGGTCCATCGTGGAACTAAACCGCGCCTTGTCGGAGCCGGTTGAAGTGATCGTCAACAACTGCGTGATCGCGCGCGGCGAGGTGGTCGTCGTGGAAGGAAACTACGGAATTCGAATCAAGCAAGTTATCAGCCGCCAGGAGCGGCTCAGAACGTTGAGCTAAGCCCACCCATGTTGCCGCGTTATATCTTGCCGCTCGCTCCCTACCTTCTGATCGCGCTGAATTCGATATTGTGCCTGTTCTTCTTTCTTTGCCTGGAAAATGAGATCCGCATCCTTAAACGCCGCGCGGCCCGTCCCGGCAAAATCCAAAACAACGCCGCCCAGGACCTGAAGGCCAAACTGGAAGAACTCAGCTTGCGTGTTCACGACGCCGAGGAGAGCCTGGGCATGGCCGCCTTGCCGCCAACGCCGAAAGCAAGCCTCAACTTGAACAAACGGACCCAGGTGATCCGCATGTCGCGGCGAGGCGAACCCGAAGAGAACATTGCCGCGTCACTGAGCATCCCCCGCAAAGAGGTGGAGCTGCTTCTAAAAGTACACCGCCTGGTCCTGAACGGGTCGCCCAAGCCTACCTAACGCCGTTCCGTACCACGCGTCCACCCTGGATCGCCCGCTCCGAGCGGCCATCCTCGATCGTGACGTTGATGCTCATCTCTTTGTGGTCTCGCATCACCTCAATGGGGAACGTTTTCTTGGAACTGGATAACCGTATCGCACTGGACAACTCGCTGGGCGAACCCACTGCCGATCCATCCACGTTGGTGATGACGTCGCCAGCCTTCATCCCTACCTTCTCGGCGGTCGTGTCTTTCAACACCGAACGAACCAGCACGCCTTGTTTGACGCCGAAGTACGCCGCCAGTTGCGATCCCAGCGATTCCGCCTCCACTCCCAACAGAGGGCTGCGAAGCGTAGTGAAAATCTGCGGCATATCGGGGATATGGATTTCCGGTATCTCAATGCCGGGGCCAAAATTCCCGCCCACGGACCTCAGTTTGCGAGTAGCGAGCGTTGCCGCAATACTTTGGGTCGCGCCATTGCGGCTAATCAGCAGTTTCACCTCGCGTCCCGCGGGAGTCTCCCGGACCAGCCGGCCGAACTGCTCCATGCCTTCCACGTGCTCGCCGTTGAACTCGATCACCACGTCTCCGGACTTCAATCCAGCCTTGTCGGCGGGACTGCCCTCCTCCACGCGACTGATCTCTACTCCGTACGGTTCC
>Ga0207066_1031_pt1 | contig 37380 bp, 28 predicted proteins | sample Alteio_BWMinCont_24_FD_153490 | JGI IMG/M metagenome (GOLD analysis project Ga0207066, IMG submission 153490) | Enriched cells from forest soil in Barre Woods Harvard Forest LTER site, Petersham, Massachusetts, United States -... | ecosystem: Environmental > Terrestrial > Soil > Temperate forest >...
CGCTGTCGTGCTCATCATTCTCGTGCTCGCGGCGCAATTCAACAGCTTCCGCGATCCGTTCATCATCATTCTTGGCTCCGTGCCGCTGGCCATTTTTGGCGCGACGGTTTTCTGTTTTTTGAAAATGCCGAATCCAAACCTGTCATTTTTCACGAACGGCTGGACGACGACAATGAATACCTATTCCGAAGTCGGATTGATCACGCTCGTCGGCTTGATTTCCAAAAACGGAATTTTGATCGTCCAATTCGCGAACGAGTTGCAGCGGCAAGGCCGGACGAAAATTCAAGCGATTCGCGAAGGCGCATTACTGCGGTTGCGTCCGGTGCTGATGACGACGGCGGCGACGATTGCCGGGAACTTTCCGCTCACGCTCGTCACCGGCGCGGGCGCGGCGGCGCGCAATTCCATCGGCATTGTGCTCGTCGCGGGCATGACCATCGGCACGATGTTCACGCTGCTGGTGATTCCAAGCATTTACATTTTGATCGCGAAAGACCACCACGGCGAAAAAGCGTTGCCAGTGGAAAAAATTTAATTTTCGTATGAGTGAAAATTCAAATCAACCAATGCCGTCGCAAAATCAGCCGGTTCAACCGAATCCGACGCTGTCGCAACCAGCGCCGGAGAAAAAAAACAATGGCGAGACGTTGCGAAAATTGAATTCACCGTTTTTCATTTGGCCGGCGGCAATTGCGCTCGCCGTTCTTTTGTATTTCGGTTTGTCGCTGCTCTCCGACACGCTGACGCATGAATCCACCGACGACGCATTCATCGCCGGGCACATTGTTTCGATTGCGCCGAGAATTTCCGGGCAGGTTTCCGCCGTTTATGTTTTGGACAATCAATTGGTCCGCTCGAACGATTTGCTCGTTGAAATTGACCCTGCGGATTATGCGACGGCGCTTTCGCAAAAGCAGGCGTCGCAAAGTTCAGAAGAATCCAATTTCAAAGCCGCCATCGCCGGTTACAAATTGATGGAAGTCAAAGTCGCGACGGCGGAAGCGACGGCGAAGGAAACCAAAGCCGACGTGGACGCCGCTGCCGCAACTGCTGCACGCGCGAAAGCGGATTTCGCGCGCGCGCAATCGCTGCGGACGGACGAAACGATTTCAGCGCAGGAATTTGATCAGGCAAAAGAAGCGACGGATCAAGCCGAGGCGAATTTCAATTCCGCAAAACAAAAAGCTGACGCGGATGAATCCAAAGTCGCCGAATCCAAAGCGCAGCTCGAAGCCGTAAAAGCCGAATCCGACGCGGTTTTTTCGCAACTCAACGAATCGAAAACGGCGGTGGACACGGCGCAGTTGAATTTGTCCTACACAAAAATTTTCGCGCCGTGCGACGGGGGCGTGACGCGCAAGCAGGTTGAGGTCGGCGATTATTTGCAGACCGGCCAGCAAATTTTTTCAATCGTGCCGACGGAAGTCTGGGTCGTGGCGAATTTCAAAGAATCGCAATTAAAAAAAATGAAGCCGAATCAAAAAGTGCTCGTGGCGATTGACGCGCTGGGCGGCAGAAAATTCCGCGCGCACGTTGACAGCGTGCAAGCGGGCAGCGGCGCGGCGTTCAGTCTGCTGCCGCCGGAAAATGCGACGGGCAATTTCGTGAAAGTCATCCAGCGCGTGCCGGTGAAAATCATTTTCGACGATGCCTTGCCTGCCGATCACACGATTGGCCCCGGACTTTCCGTGACGCCGAGCGTGCAAGTCAGTTCGTTTGATTTCCCGGATTGGGCGATTGCGTTGATTGCAATTGTTCTGGCCGTTGCCTCGGCATTTGCTTTCCAAAAATTTCTGAATCGGAAAACGGAGGCGTAAAAATTTATGGCTGACGCGCCGCAACAGATTTGGCAGCCGTGCCACAATCCGTGGCTCATCACTTTGAGCGTGATGATGGCGGTTTTCATGGAGGTGCTGGACACATCCATCGCCAACATCGCGCTGCCGCACATCGCGGGCAGTTTGTCGGCGACGCCGGAGGAGGCGACGTGGGTGCTGACTAGTTATCTCGTGTCGAACGCGATCATTCTGCCGATGACCGGCTGGCTGGGAAATTATTTCGGGCGCAAGCGCGTTTTGATTTCGTGCATCGTGATGTTCACATTTGCGTCGGCGTTGTGCGGGCTGGCCTGGAGTTTGCCGACGCTGGTCATCGCGCGTGTTTTGCAGGGATTCGGCGGCGGCGCGATGGTGCCGATTGCACAGGCGATCATGCTGGAAAGTTTTCCGCCGCAAAAGCGCGGCGCGGCGATGGCGGTGTTTGCACAAGGCGTCGTAGTCGCGCCGATTTTAGGTCCGGTGATCGGTGGCTGGATTACGGATAGTTATTCCTGGCGCTGGATTTTTTACATCAACCTGCCGGTGGGAATTTTTGCGGCGTTGATGGCGAAATGGGTCGTTGAAGATCCGCCGTATATCAAGCGCAACAAATCGGCGGACATTGATTTCATCGGCCTCGGATTGCTGGCGGTCTGGCTCGGCACGATGCAAATCGTTTTGGACAAAGGTCAGGAAGCAGATTGGTTCGGCGCGGAATGGGTTCGCTGGTTCACGCTGACTTCAATCGCGGCATTTTTCGCGTTCGTCGCGTGGGAATTTCATGTGGAACATCCGCTGGTGGATTTGCGCGTCTTCCAAAATAGAAATTTTACCGTCGGTTTAATTTTGATGACTTCGCTCGCCGCGATTCTTTACGGCACGACGGCGCAACTGCCGTTGTTTTTGCAAACGCTGATGGGTTATCCCGCGCTGCAAAGCGGCTACGCGCTCGCGCCGCGCGGCGTCGCGGCGTTTTTCACGACGTGGTGCGTCGGGCGGCTCGTGGGAAAAATCCGGATGCGCACGATGCTGCTTTTCGGATTCGTCGCGCTCGCAACGTCGTCGTTCATGTTGAGCGACATCAATCTGCAAGTGAGCAAAATGAATGTGATCTGGCCGAGCGTCATTAACGGCATCGCCATCAGTTTTATTTTCGTGCCGCTGACGACGGCGACGATGAGCCAGCTCGGTCAGGCGCAAATCGGAAATGCGAGCGGCCTTTACAATCTAATGCGAAATCTCGGCGGCAGCATCGGCATCGCATTCGTTACGACGATGCTCGCACGCGGCGCGCAGACGCATCAGGCGCTGATGGTCGGGCATTTGACGGCGACCGATCCGGCGTTTGCAGAACAATTCGCCGCCGCCAAAAACGTACTCGGACGCCACACTGATCCGACGACAGCAACGATGCAGGCTTACAACGCCGTTTATTCGTTGCTCGACCAGCAGGCGCATTTGTGGGCGTTCGTGGATAATTTTTATATGTTCGGCTTGCTCGCGCTCGGCGGCATCCCGCTGGTTTTTCTGTTCAAACGGATTAAATATGTTAAGAAGCCAGCCGCTGCGGCACATTAAATTTATCCAGAAAAGATGAAATAAATCTTCCGCCTCCTCCGCAAGTCGAAGTTGTTCCGGTGGCTCCCGATCCGACTTTCATCTGGATTGGCGGACATTGAGGATCGCGTCCGCTTTGGTGCGCGGCGGTTGGGTAAGACGCGGTCACGGTCGCGTCTGGGTTGAAAGTCATTGGTGTTGATTGACCGTTCGCATTGCGGACGTGAAATTTCCAGCCGGAAAAAATTTCACCCATCGGTGTTGCCAAACACCGGTCGTTGTGCTTGTTTGGGTAAAAATGGAAGAGGAATCCAGCCTAACTTATGTTTCGTTCAAAGCGTGACAAAGAGACCCGGCGTTTTTACCTGTTGCCGGGAATGGGCGGAACGGCATGGCGGCGCAAGCAGAATTTTATCCTCAAGTGGACGGTCATCGCTGCGGTGGGGGCGTCGGCGTTTGTGGGCGCATTATTGTATTGGCTCAATCACAAATCTTTCTGACGCCCGGCGCACTTGACCCTCCGCTGGTTGCTGCTAGCATTCAAAAAATTGATGAGATTCTTCCGTTTCATCCTGACTCTGGCCGCCGTGTTTTGCTCTGGCGTGTGGGCGCGCGCGGAAATGGCCGATGGCGTAGATGCCATCGTCAACGACACGGTCATCACCTACGCGCAGGTCGCGGATTTCACCGCGCCGGCGATTGATACGTTGAGCAAGGAATACGCCGACCAGCCGGACGTGTTCCAGCAAAAAGCCAGTGAAGTGCTCCACGACGGCCTTGAGCAATTGATTGAACGCCAGTTGATTCTGCATGATTTCGCCGTTCAATATTCCAAGTTACCCGACAGCGTCCTGGATGACTGGGTGCAAGACAGCATTCGCAAGCGATTTGGCGACCGCATCACGTTGTTGAAAACCCTGCAAGCACAAGGCATCACATTCGAACAGTATCGCGAGCAGATACGCGATCAAAACATTCTGACGTATATGCGTTCCAAAAATGTCTCGCAGGCAATCGTCGTCTCGCCATACAAAATTAAAAATTATTACCTCGCGCATCAGGACGATTTCAAAGTCGAGGACGAAATCAAACTCCGCATGATCGTCCTCAACAAAATTCCCCCCGACGACACAGACGCGCGCCGCATGGCCAATGAAATTCTGGATCAAATCAAACAAGGAGCGACCTTTCAGGAAATGGCGTCGCTTTATTCGCAAGGCTCGCAACGCAGCCAGGGCGGCGACTGGGGCTGGGTTGAACGCTCCGTGCTCCGCAAAGAACTCGCCGACACCGCTTTCAAACTCGAACCGGGTAAAATCAGCGACGTGATCGAAAGACCCGAAGCCTGCTACCTCATGCTCGTCGAGCAAAAACGTTCCACGCACATCAAGCCGCTCAACGAAGTCCGCGACGACATCGAAGCCACTCTCCGCGCGCAAGAACAAAAACAACTCGAACAGCAGTGGATTGATGGTTTGAAGAAAAAAACCTTTATCCGCTACTTCTGATTTTGTCTCACTGAAAAAATTCTCCGCATGAACGGCTGGATCGGCATTTCCCTCGGCGATGTCACCGGCATCGGCCCCGAGGTCGCGCTCAAGGCCACCGCCGCCGAAGCTGCGAAGGACGGCGTAAAATATCTGCTCATTGGCGATGAAAATAATCTTCACCAGCTCAACCAAAAACTTGGACTCAAACTGCCGTTAAAAAAATTCTCCAATTACAACGCCGCTGGAAGGTTTTTCATCGCCAATCCGTCCGCTGAAAAATCGGAGCGCGGACAGATTGTCCGCGTGAATCCATTGCCGGGAAAACTGCCCGTCGGTTCACCGCTCGCTGCAAACGCTGCGGTTGCAAGCTTGCGCGATGGCGGTGAACGCTGCCTGCGCGGCGAGTTGGACGCGCTCGTCACCGCGCCCGTCAACAAGGAATCCATCGTCCGCGCCGGACATAAAAATTTTGTCGGACAAACTGAATTTCTCTCCGAACTGGCGAACACAAAACGCACCGCGATGATGCTGCTTGGCACCGACGAACGGGGACGCTGGCTGCGCGTCGCGCTGGCCACAGTTCACATTTCCATCAAATCCGTTCCAAAAAAACTGACGCCGGAAAAAATCACGCTCGCCATCGAACTCGCCGCGCAGTCGTGCCGAGACTTGGGTTTGTCGCGCGCAAAAATCGTCGTCGCCGGTCTGAATCCTCACGCGGGCGAAGGCGGTGAATTTGGCGACGAAGAAATAAAAATCATTGCCCCAACCGTCCGCGCCGCGCAGAAACACGGATTTGACGTGGTTGGCCCGTTGAGCGGCGACACGGTTTTTCATTATGCGCTGCAAGGGGATTTTGATGCGGTTGTGGCGATGTATCACGACCAGGGACTCGCGCCGCTGAAAGCCGTTGCATTCGACACCGGCGTGAACTGGACGCTCGGCTTGCCGTTCATCCGCACCTCGCCCGATCACGGCACGGCTTACGACATCGCAGGAAAAGCAATTGCGAATCCTTCAAGCATGATTGCGGCGATCCGATTGGCGAAGCAACTGGCGAAGGATAAAAGTTAAGCGCTGATCAATTCGCGGACTTTCGTTTGTATGTCACCGTTTTTCATGAGTGACTCGCCTACTAAAATCGTTTTTGCACCGCATTTTTTCAATCGTTCCACGTCCGCGCGAGTGTGAATTCCACTTTCCGCGACAAGAATTTTTCCAGCGCCGACCTTTTTGGCCAGTTTTTCCGTCGTTGCCAAATCCACTTTGAAAGTTTTCAGATTGCGATTGTTCACGCCGATGAGCGCGGGTGAAATTTTCAGCGCGCGTTCCAACTCTGCCTCGTCGTGGACTTCGACCAAGACGGCAAGCCCGGCCTCGATTGCGAGCGAATGGAATTTTGCCAGTTGTTCGTCAGTCAAGATGGTAACGATGAGCAGAATTGCGTCCGCGCCCCATTCGATGGCTTCGAGAATCTGCCGTTCATCAATGATGAAATCCTTGCGCAACAGCGGCAGTTTCACGGCGGCGCGAATTTGCCGGAGATAATCGAGCGAGCCTTGGAAAAACTTTTCATCCGTCAAAACAGACAGGCAGCTTGCGCCTCCCGCTTCGTATTCTATCGCAATTTTTACTGGATCAAAATTCTCACAAATCACGCCTGCCGACGGCGAAGCTTTTTTTACTTCGGCAATCAAAGCAATGTCACTGCGCTTTGGCTTGCGCAACGCCGCAAGAAAATCACGCCGCTCACCATGCTCAAGCATCGCATCGCGCAAATCGCCAACGGCTATGATGCGCGCAGGCAACTTCGCGACTTCAATTTTCTTCTGCTCAACGATTTCTTCGAGAATATTCTGACTTTTCACAAATACAATTTTCTTCATTCCATTTCTACCGAGGGACGCCGCTCCCCAAGCAATCGCCCAACCAAACAATAAAAATGGAAACGCAGCTTGTCCATCAGGCAAGGCATTGGCCAAATCGGAATCCACATAACCTTTACGCAGAACTAATGGTAAAATTGCAAAGGTTATCATAAACCCGGCCAAGGCGAACCAGCCGACTAAAATTGACCAAAGATCTCTGATTCCAGCACGTCCCATGCGAAATGGAATCCAAAGAGCAAAGACAAACAGCCCAAGCTCGGCAAATTCAAGCATGACAATTTTCCAATTCATTCTCTGCGCCTTTGCGCCTCTGCGGTTAATATTTATCCCTCATCATCTTTCACACCTTGCATCCGTTTCGTCGGACAACCGGCGCGCAGCCAGCCGTTCACGAACGCGTCCAGATCGCCGTCCATCACGCCTTGAACATTGCTCGTTTCGACGCCAGTGCGCAAATCTTTCACCATGCGATACGGCTGGAAAACGTAGCTACGAATCTGGTTGCCCCACGACACGCTGCCTTTCTCGCCGTAAAAACGTTCCATCTCGGCCTTCTCCGCGTCCACGCGCTGCGCGAAAATTCGCGAAAGCAAAAGGTTCATCGCGGTCGCGCGGTTTTGATGTTGCGAACGCTGCGCCTGCGATGCGACGACGAGGCCGGTCGGGATGTGCGTGATGCGCACGGCGGTCTCGACCTTGTTCACGTTCTGGCCGCCCTTGCCGCCGGAACGGAATGTGTCCACCTTGAATTCATTCGGCGGAATGATGATTTCGTTGTCGCTCTCCTCGATTTCCGCAATCGCGTCCACGCTGGCAAAACTCGTATGGCGGCGTTTGTTGGAATCGAACGGCGAGATGCGCACGAGGCGATGCACGCCGCGCTCGGCCTTGCAAAAACCGTAGGCGTTTTCGCCGCTGATGAGCAGCGTCGCGCTTTTGATGCCCGCTGTTTCGCCGGGCAGCGCGTCGGTGACTTCGACTTCCCAGCCGCGCGATTCGGCCCAGCGCTGATACATCCGCAACAGCATGTTCGCCCAATCGCACGACTCCGTGCCGCCCGCGCCGGAGTTGATGGTGAAGATGCAATTTTTCTTGTCGTGCGGGCCGTTGAGAAAAACTTTCAGCTCCAGCGCGTCGAGTTCCCTGGCAAGTTTTTTGAGGTCGCGTTCCAGCTCGAATTGAATCTGCAATTGCGCGGCTTCCGGCTCGGCCTCGCCGAGCTCAATCATGACGCGAAAATCATCCAACTGCCGTTCGGCCTTGAGCAACGGATCAATCTTGTTGCGGAGGGAATTCGACTCGTCAATCAGCTTCTGCGCCTGCTCGCGATTGTTCCAGAAATTGTCCGCCGCCATCAGCGAGTTCAGCTCGCCGAGACGTTTTTGCGCGCCCGGCAAGTCAAAGAAACCTCCGCAGGTGCGTGAGTTTCTCGGATGCCGTCGCGATTTCAGTTTTAACAATTTCGAACATCGGGAAAGAATACGGAATTCAGGAGTCAGAAGCGAGAAGGGAAAATTGCGACACGGATTGTACAGATTTTCACGGATTTAAATATACGGAATCAATCTTTGTTAATCCATGAAATTCGTGTCAAAAATCAAAGTTCGTCTTCACGTTCGGTGTAAAACAATTTGAAAGCGCGATCATAATCGGCCTCCGGCACGAAGACTTGGCGGGACGGCTTAAATCGCCGTCGTCCGGCAATGTGGAATCAACGAACGATTGCGTGGCGGCGATGCCGTGTTTGTGCAACATGGCGACGAGCATCTCGGCATTGATGAACGGGCCGGTGTAGAAAAGTTTCACGGAATCGCGAGGCGATTGGTGGCGACGCCGGTTTGTCGAAGCGCATTTTGCAAACCTTCTGTGGCGACGTCTTGAACTGAGCCGTCGGCGAGGCCGATGTTGCCGACGAATTTATCATGCGCTGGCGTCCAAAAGTGAGAATTGTAGGAAATATGACGACCAGAAGCCCAAGCGACATTTGAGTTCGTTGAAAATTGCATCAAGCCGGATTTTGTGGGAACGCCGCCCACGACGAAGTTGTCATCGCCGCAAAGTAACATTCGCGGATTTATCTCGTTGGTGACATCTAAGCCGACAAAGTAGCTGATTTTACTGTTGTCGAAATCGGTTGTGAAATTTGTCGCTGCAATCCGGTCGGCGTCTTCTGGACAAACCAAAATTTTGGGCGTGCTCAATTCGTTGGACATGACTTGGAAACACGCCGCGACGTTTCCGGTGGTAATCAATTCCATCGCGCCGCCATTTGTGACCGAAACAAACATTGGATATTTGTCATTGTTATCCTGTTCCCAAAGCCGATAGGCAAGGCCGATTTCCTTCAAACTACTGACGCAGTACAGACGACTTGGATGTTTAGCGGGAATTAACGCGGGCAAAAGCATTGCGACAAGCACAGCCAGCACGACGATAACCACCAACACTTCCACCAGCGTCATTGCTGCGTTTCTTTGATTTGAAAAACGCGGTTTCATGGCCGCAGCGGAAGTTATCTATGTTGGTTGGCCAGCCAAAGCGCGTAGAGCAGGAGGACAATAATCAAAAGAATGACGATGCCAAAGCCGATCCAAAAATAAATGCCGATCTTGTTTCTTTTTTTCGAGAACGCCGTGTTGGTGTCGAATCCCGTCGGACGACCACCGCTTTCCAAATCGCTTAAGCTGACGCCGCGCGGCATGACCATCGTGGAGTCCACCGTTTTTTTGGCGGGAACAGCCGGTGCGGGCGAAGGTGTTGCCGCTGCGCCTTCGACTTCCAACTTCAGTTCAACTTGTCCAAGCCGCAAAACCTGGCCGGGTTTCAAAACTTTTTCGGTGATTTTCTCGCCATTGATGAAAGACCCGTTCGTCGAATTAAGGTCGCGGATTAAAAATTCGCCCCCTTGCAGATGGACTTCGCAGTGATGGCTGGAAACAGACGGGTCGGCAATTTGAAAAGTGTTATCCTCCACGCGTCCGACGGTGGTGCGGTCCACGTTAAGTTCGTGCGCACGGCCCGTCATGCCCTGATTCTGGATAACAAGTTTGGCCATAGTTACGGTAAGCCGATTATGGTCACGAAGCGATTCAAGTCAAACGGAAATCTTTGAAAGAGGAAAAGTTATTTTTTCTCAATCAACGAACGGAACTCGGCGAACAGCGGCGTCGAATCGTGCGGGCCGGGCGACGCTTCGGGATGATATTGCACGCAAAAAACCGGCTTCGTTTTGTGTCGCATGCCTTCGACAGTCTGGTCATTTAAGTTGATTCGGTCAACGGAAAATTCTTTCGGCAAACTTTTTGCGTCCACGGCAAAGCCATGATTTTGCGAAGTGATTTCCACTTTGCCCGATTCCAAATCTTTCACCGGCTGATTGCCGCCGCGATGGCCGAATTTCAATTTGAAAGTTTTTCCGCCAAACGCCTGTCCGAGAATTTGATGGCCGAGGCAAATGCCGAAAATCGGAACGCCGGAATCCACGAGTATTTTCACCTCGCGCACAATGTAATCGAGCGCGGCAGGATCGCCCGGGCCGTTCGAGAGAAAAATTCCGGCAGGCTTGTGCTTGAGCGCGTCCTGCGCCGATGCTGTTGCCGGCAAAACTTGCGTGGCAAATCCATGCTGCCGCAGCCGGCGGAGAATGTTGTATTTCATTCCATAATCGAACGCGACAATCGGAACGTCCGCCGGCGGCATTGGTTTGCAAACATTCCGCGCATCGGCCACTTTTGTTCCGCGAACCAGGTCGAACGCCGCGCTCTGCTCGTCTTTTTCGTCCCAGCGAAATTCCTTTTTGTGCGTCACCTCCTTGACGTAATCCACGCCGCCGAAAACAAATTCCTTTGCGCGACGAACAGCTGCTTCATCTGAAATTTCCTCGGTGGAAATAAAACCATTCAACGCGCCGCGCACGCGCAATTTTTTCGTGAGAGCGCGTGTGTCAATTCCCTGGATTCCGGGGATTCCATTTTTCTCCAGATATTCCGCGAGCGAAAATTCCGCGCGCCAGTTGCTCACGACGGGCGAAAGTTCGCGGATGACAAATCCCGCCGCGTGCGGACGCCACGATTCCACGTCCTGCGAATTGACGCCGTAATTGCCGATGAGTGGATAGGTCATCGTGACGATCTGGCCTTTGTAGGACGGATCTGTGAGGATTTCCTGATAGCCGGTCATGGAAGTGTTGAAGCAGACCTCGCCGCACGCGGACGCGCGCGCGCCAAAACCTTGTCCGTGAAAAACCGAGCTGTCTTCGAGGGCGAGAATTGCTTTCATCAAATTCGGCAAAGACTAGGGGAAAAATCGTTTCGAGGCAAAAAAATTGCGCGGCAAAAAATTGTCACGCTTGAGTAGAAAATTTCGATTATTTTTTCTTTGCGTCGTCCAATTTTGCAATCAACGCCTGAGGGCCGCCTCCGAGATAGCCAACCTGTTTCCACACAATCGTGCCGTCGGGCTTCAATGCGATCAACGTCGGAAAGCCCTCGATGTTGTATTTCACCTGGAGTGCGGCGTTTGCTTTTTTCAATTCATCGGACTGGGATTTTTTGTTCGGATAATCCAACTGCACCAGCACAAGATTTTTTTTCGCGTAATCGGCGAATTCCGGCTTTGAGAATGTTTCCGCGTCCAGTTTCATGCACCAGCCGCACCAGTCCGACCCGGTGAAATCGAGCAGCACGAGCTTGTTGTCGGTTTTGGCCTGGGCTTCGGCCTTGGGCACGTCCGTGAGCCAGTTCAAATCCGCCGCACTGACTGTGAGAAGTGCACAGCACGCGAGCATTGCAATTACGATTTTTTTCATAATTTTTTGGTTGGGTTCAGTTCAAAGTTTAGACCGCAACCAGTTCGTTTTGTTCAGACCAGACTTTTTTGCCGCCGACAATCGTCGCCACGGCTTTGCCTTGGAGTTTCCAGCCGTTAAACGGGCTGTTCTTTGATTTGCTCGCGGATTCTTCCGCGCGAAAAATCCATTCGCAATCAGGATCAAAAATTGTCACGTCCGCATCCGCGCCGATGCTCAGCGTGCCTTTGTTCAAATTTAGCAAACGCGCCGGATTCACGGTGAATTTCGCAATCAAATCCGGCAACAAAATTCTTTTTGTGTGAACCAATTGCATGAGCGAAAGCGAAAGTTCGGTTTCCAAACCTGTAATTCCGAATGGCGCGTAATCGAATTCCACTTCCTTTTCGTAATCACAATGCGGCGCGTGGTCGCTACACAAAATCTCAATCGTGCCGTCGGATAGACCTTCGAGGATCGCCTCGCGCTCGCGCGCAGTGCGCAACGGCGGATTCATTTTGAAATTTGTGTCGTAAGCGGGCCATGCGGGAAGCTCGTCGGTTTGCGAATCAGCCAGAATTTTTCCGTCGTTCGCCCAGAATTTTTCGCTTCCGGCAACCGCCGCGTCAGTCAAAGTGAAATGATGCGGGCAGGCTTCGCCGGAAATCGGCACGCCGCGTTTCTTGGCTTCACGAATCAGTGCAACGCTGCCCGCTGCGCTCAAATGCTGGCAATGGATTTTTGCGCCGGTCAGTTCCGCGAGCAAAATGTTTCGTGCGACAACTATTTCCTCGCCCGCCGACGGCCAGCCGCGCAAGCCCAGTGCCATGCTCCAATAACCTTCGTGCATCACGCCGTCGGTCACGAGCGAATAATCCTGGCAATGATCCATCACGGGCAAATCGAACATCTTCGCGTATTCGCACGCGCGCCGCATGAGTTCGTTGTTCTGAACACAATGACCATCATCCGTGATGGCGACGACTCCGGCTTTTTTTAGCGAACCAATCTGTGCGAGTTCTTCGCCAGCGATAATTTTCGTGATTGCGCCCGCGACAAAAACGTTCACGACGCCTTCGCGTTCGGCTCGTTCGCGGATGAGCGCGACCGTGCCGGAATTGTCAATCGTCGGCGACGTGTTGGGCATGCAAACGAGCGAAGTAAATCCGCCGCGCGCGGCAGCGGCGGTTCCGGTGGCGAGATTTTCTTTTGCGGTTTGGCCGGGTTCGCGCAAATGAACATGCAAATCAATCAGGCCGGGGCAGACAATTTTTCCGTCCGCATTAATTTTTTCAAATTCCTTTGGCGCGGAAAGATTTTTTCCGATGGCGGAGATTTTTCCGTCAATGATGAGAACATCCGCAGTGGAATCAAAATGATTTGCGGGATCAACAACCCGTCCGCCGGTTAAAAGCAGCGAATTCATCAGCGCAGTCTAGAGTGGCGTGATTGACAAGGCAAGCGCGGGCGGTAAGATTTGGCGCGCATCGGTCGCGGGCGTAGCTCAATGGTAGAGCGCCAGTCTTCCAAACTGGTTACGAGGGTTCGATTCCCTTCGCCCGCTCCAATCTTCAATTAAGTCAATATAATCAATGTTATTTCGAGTTTTAAACGATTCAAAAATATCTTACTGCTAACGCCCACTGCTAACAAGTCCACCTGTTTCAACTGTGTTTGCTGCTGGCGATAATGTGCGAAATGATGGACGGCGCACGGGTTGACCAATCGGCTGATTCTCGCCGTCCGTTGTGGCTTGTCCATCGGGTAACGCCGGAGTATTGGCCGGATGGTTATGGCGACGAGTCACTGGACTCAATGCCGGTTACTCAATCGCACATAATTCAAAATTGCTATAGTGGCGTCCTTGAATCCTTAAGGTACTGCACATGGCCGTCGAGAAACACGCGACAGCGTCCGCCGGCATGGATCGTTTGGCCTTTCAATTCGGGCAACACAGTCGGGATCGTTTTTGGAAAATAAGGATCAACCGCCAGTTCCACGTCTGTCGCACCATTGATGGGGCCAACGGTTGAATCGTTGGCGGCCTGCAAATCAGAAATAGACTGAGTTTCGCTCTTACCCCAAAAATCTTCCAGCCCGACCGGATTATCAGGTCGGTCAAAACGCCAGAGCCAGTAGCGCACAGACGGGGTGGTTCCGTTGGTGGCACCGATTTGCAACGATTGCACGACGTTTCCCACCGGCATGTTGATTGACGCCGGACAAGACCATAATGCGTCGGATATTCCCTCGCCTTTCAAGACCATTGCCGCCCAGCCTCCGCGTGGATCGGATGGCGGCCAGCTTGTCCAAGGACGATAGCCACCGGGCAAACTTAATTTGAGATCGCGCCGGTCGGAAAAGCGATTTTCGTTATCATTGAGATACATTGCAAATGCGAGGCCGATTTGCCTGAGGTTGGAAAGACAAACGGCTTGCTGTCCTTTTTGCTTCGCACGTGCCAACGCAGGCAACAGTAGCGCAGCAAGGATGGCTATAATTGCGATGACAACCAGTAGTTCAATCAGTGTGAAGCCAATTCTTTCTTTGCGCAAAACCGCCTGTCTGACGTTCATTGTTGCATTGAGTCTCAATAAGTATCCCCGTGTTTTTGGCTTTTTGGCGTCATTGGCTCTTGCTCTATTTTTATTGCTGCCGACGATGAAGTTTATCATCGGAGCGCTTCAAAAATATCCAACTTAAACCGCCGCCTGCTTAAGCGTTGCGATTACCTGGTAAGCGCATCATAAAACACCTTGCATCGCTTTGCAACATGTCCAATATTCTCGGGGTTCTTTTTATAATGCGAAAATTCAAACTGATTCTATTTGCGTTCTCAATCCTCGTCGGGCAGCAGATTATTGCCAAAGAGATTTGGATTAATTTGTTCAACGGCAAAAATCTTTCGGGTTGGACGCGAAAAACCGGTGACGCCAAATTCTATGTGAGCGATAACTGCATCGTCGGCGAGGCCGTTTCCGGGAGCGACACGAACAGTGTTCTTTGCACGAAAAAGAGCTACGACAATTTCATTCTTGAACTTGATTTCAAGGTTGACCATCAACTTTTTTCGGGCGTCCATATTCGCAGTGAGTATGCCACGAATGAAATCCGATTGAACTGGAACGGAGTGGCGTTGACCATTCCCGGGGGTAATGTGTATGGATACCTGGTGCTGATTGATCCAAGCCCGAATCATCGTTGGTGGACGGCCTCGCTTTATGATCAACGCTGGTGGACGGCTGGCATTTATGATGAAAAGCGGCGTATGTGGCTTTACCCCGGCTCATTGGGTGGCGACCCGGACGAATTTTCAAGGCAAGGCAAAGAAATTTTCAAAACCAATGACTGGAATCATTTTCGAATTGAGGCCGTCGGCGACTCAATAAAAACTTATCTCAATAGCGTTTTGTGCGCACATATCAACGATTCGATGACGTTGAAAGGCTTCATTGGCCTGCAAGTCCGCGATTGGATCAGCGACGACGATCACGAAACTCTCGAAGGAGCGAAAGTGCGTTTCAAAAACATCCGTCTGAAACCGGTTTCTCTAAAACTTCCCAAGGCCGGGCTGTCGCCAAAAACGCTCACGGAAACGAATAGTATGCCAAAAAATTAAGGATTACATGAAAAATTCATTGAAGTTTTCCATTAACAGAACTGGCAAAGTCTCGTGCGGACTCGTTTCGCTCACAATAGCGCTACTGGTGCCTCGGGCACAGGCCGTGAATGTGATAATGCAGCACAACGATCTTGCGCGTACCGGAGCCAACACGTCGGAAACAATTTTGACTACAGCCAACGTCAATACGAACAGCTTCGGCAAACTATTCACCGACAGCGTGGATGGCCAGGTCTACGCTCAACCGCTTTACGTTGAAAACTTGAGCATATCCAACGGGACACACAATGTGGTTTTTGTTTGCACGGAGAACAACAGTGTTTATGCGTTTGATGCGGACACGGGCGGCATTACTTACTGGCACACCAATTTCGGCACACCCTATACGTCCTCTTGTGGTGATTTGACTCCGGTGGTCGGCATCACCGGCACTCCCGTGATAGATTTAAGCAGTGGCACGCTCTACATGGATACGAAACTGGCGGCAGGGCCTGCTCACAAATTGCATGCGCTGGATATTACGACTGGCAGCGAGAAATTCGGCGGGCCCGTGACCATTTCTGCCAGTAGTTTCAGCGCCGACGTAGAGCACCAGCGTCCGGGTCTGCTGTTGTTGAACGGAGTGGTTTATCTTGCTTTTGGTTCGCACTGCGACCAGGGAAGCTATCATGGCTTCATGCTGGGTTACAATGCCACCAATCTTTCGCAAGTGACTGTTTTCAACACAACCCCTACCGGCAGTCAGGGCGCAATTTGGTCTGGCGGCATGGCACCGGCGGTGGATTCGAGTGGAAACATTTACATCATGACCGGCAACGGAACCTTTGATGGCACCGCCAACTACAGCGAATCGATGATTAAATTGAACGGTAATTTGGTAGTGCAGGATTATGCCACTCCGGGCAACTGGTCAACGCTCAACTCGGGTGACACCGACTTCGGCTCCGGCGGGCCGGTGTTGCTGCCGACGCACTATGCGGTTGGGATGGGCAAGGATGGGAACCTGTGTCTGGCCGATATCAACAATATGGGTCACGTGGGCAACTTTGTGCAGGATTTCTCAGCCCAGTCGGGAGGCGATACGGTTGGCAAGTCGCCGGTTTATTGGCAGGGGCCGGGCAAGCAGTATCTTTTCGTCCTGCACAGCAACAGCAGGACCAAATCCTTTGAATTTACCGGCACGAGCATTATCACCACTCCGCTGGGCACGGCGTCTTTCTCGATGAATGACCGTTGCGGCGGCCTTTCACTTTCGGCCAATGGAACGAGTAACGGTGTTTTGTGGGAAATTGGCAGCGACAGCAATTTACGGGCGTATGACGCGGTGAATTTTCCGACGGTGTTGTGGAGCGGAAGCGTGGGGACGTATGTAAAGATGACGTGCCCGACGATAGCGAATGGGAAGGTGTATGTGGGAACCAGCAGCAATTTGGGCGTATGGGGACTGACCGACATCCTTTACATCCAATCCCCCGGATCAAACCCGGTGTTAAATTGGGTGACAGGAACCCTGCAGGAGGCAACTGATCTATCGGGACCGTGGGTGACAAACTCTGCTGTTTCACCCTACACGGTAGTGCCGACAAACACACAGATGTTTTATCGGTTATTATTACGAAGTGGACCATAAGGCGGCGGGCTGGCCTGATGCGAACAGATATCATAGGCCGTGAATATTTTCGCCCGCACGGGGCAATAAACATCACCGGCTAAACGGGAGCCGGGATTGAAAACGGTCAAATCGCTTGCAACCAGCAGGAATCTGGTTTGGCATGTCAGTTGCGTTGAGGTTCGTATGGTTTTGAATTCAATGTAGTCTGCCAGCAACCTACACGCGGCTTCATTTTTCCAGTCCCGGTCGGCGGATCAACCTTCCCAGCCGGGGCTTCGCAGTTTTTTGAGGGATTTTCGATTTACCGGGAACGTTACGCGCCTTTGCACGACCTCTCGATTTAAGCTCTCATTCACTATCCCGCGCAAAGACGCAAGGACGCAGAAATAATCGAATTGTCCGCTTCAGTCCGGAATCTGTGCGTTCAAAAAACGTCCGACCATTTTCTCAAGTGTATCAATCCACTCCGGATGTTCGTTCATGCATGGGATCCGGGTGAACTCCTTGCCGTTGCCAGCCATGAATTGTTCGCAGCCGCGGATGCCGATTTCCTCAATTGTCTCGAGACAATCCGACACGAACGCCGGACAAATCACGAGCATTCGTTTTTTTCCCTCCGTCGCCAGACGCGGCAGTTCATAATCCGTATAAGGCTTCAGCCACGGGTCCTTGCCCAGCCGCGATTGAAATGACACCGACCATTTTCCCGCCGGCACTCCGGCTTTTTCAATAAACAATGCCGCCGTCTTGAAACACTGCGCGCGATAACACGTTGCGTGCGCCGGGCTGGGTGTCTCGCAGCAATCCGGCGTGGCCAGACAATGACAGCCCGTCGTGTCCGATTTTTTGATGTGCCGCTCCGGAATGCCGTGAAAGCTGAATAGCAAGTGATCAAAATCCTTTTTCAAATAATCCGCCGCGCCCGCCACCAGCGCCGCGATGTAATCCGGCGCGTCAAAATACGGCGGTTGCACGACCACCTTCATCTGCGGCGCAATTTTCCGAGCTACTTCCTGTACGCGCACGACCGCCGTTTCGTAACTCGACATCGCGTAATGCGGAAACAGCGGGATGAGCAAAACTTCCGTCGCGCCCTTAACCGCCAGATTTTTCACGGCGGATTCGATGGACGGATTTTGGTAACGCATCGCCAGTTCCACCGGCACGTTGACACGCTTCTGCAAAAGTTCCTGAACGTGCCGGCTCGTGACGATCAGCGGTGAACCTTCCTTCGTCCAAACTTTTTCGTAGGCGTGTGCCGACTCTTTCGGTCGGTTGACCAAAATCATTCCCACTACAAACCGCCGTAATAGCCAGGGTGTGTCAATCACACGCCCGTCCATCAGAAATTCGTTCAGATACCGTCGCACATCCGGCACCGACGGCGAATCCGGCGAACCGAGATTCACAAGTAAAATGCCTTTGTTCATTTCAAAAAATTCTCCACGCGCTCAACAATGTTAACGCCCGACACAATCGAATCGCCCAGCGAAACACCATCGCGGTAATGACCGGCGAAAAATAAATTTGGCGCTTTGCTCTCAATATCATTCAATAAATCACGATATTTTCCATAGCCGACGTTGTATTGCGGAATAGCCTTTGGATAAAGCGCGACGTGTTGAAATATCGGCTCGCCCCGAACTCCAAGCAACGCGCGCAAATCTTTGCAAACCAGCTCGATCAGTTTTTCCGGCGGCAACGAAGCGAGTTCGGGATAACGCGCGCCACCAACATAGCTTGTCAAATTCAAATGCCCCGCCGGCGCGCGGTTCGGAAACAGTGCCGATAAAAAAATTGTTCCAAGAATCTTGAAGCCCTCGATCTTCGGAATCAACATCCCAAAACCTGCGCACGGATGCGTCACGTCTTCGCGGCGAAAACCAAGAACGACACTCGCCACCGGCGGATAATTGATTTCAGAGAGCGCCGAGAAATTCAGTGGCGATTGAGATTCGACTTTCAACTCCGCCAACCGGTGCGCCGTGCCGCAGTAAATCACCGCACTATGTTCAGCTTCACCGCCAGCCGTTGTCACACGCCAGCCGTCGCTGGATTGCGCAAGTTTTGTGACCGGCGCATTCAATTTCAACGAATCGCCAAGCTGTGCGGCCAATGTGTCCGGCAAAACCTGCAAGCCTTCGCCGAAGGAAAATTTTGGCGCGCGGTCTTTGGCGACTTCGCCGGATTTTCTGCGTGTGCCGAAAAGCCGGCCTTTAATCATCGAGCCATAATTATCTTCCAGTGCCTTAAGCTTGGGAAACGCGTGCGGCAGCGAGAGCTTGTGCGGGTCGCCCGCGTAAATGCCGGCAACGAGCGCATCAACCGCATGATCGAGAAATTCTTTATTCAATCTTCGCGTGACAAATTCCGCAACGCTTTCTTCCACGCCATCGCGACGCGGCGGCACGAACGGTTCACGAATCAGCGCGAACTTCGCACGCGCGCTCAAAAGTTTCGACGTGAAAATTCCAAGCTGCGACGACGGCATCGCAATCGGTCGTCCGCCACGCACGACATAACGCGCTTCCGCGTTTGGATTTGTGTTGAGCCGTCGCGATTCCAGATTCAAATCGCGCACGAGTTGGGAAATTTTCGGCGACGTTTCGAGAATCGTGTTCGGCCCGGACTCGGCGAGAAAACCATTCTTGCGAATGGATTGAATCACGCCGCCTACGCGTCCGCCCGCCTCATAAACCGTGACGGGAACGCCTTTGCGTTTCAGATAAAACGCAGCGGTCAACCCCGTGATGCCAGCGCCGATGATTGCGATGGGTTTCATTTTGAAGTTTTATTTAGCCACAGATTTTCACAGATGAAACACGCGAAGAAATTTTTCGGGTGAGTTTGATTTTCATTGATTCAACATTCTTTGATATTCCTTGCGACGTTCGTTTGTCTGCGAGCCTAATTCTAATTTCCTTATTTTTTCATCAAATAGAAATGCTCCTTGAACGGCTTTGACTAATTTGTCATGAACAAAATCAAAATTTTCCTGCTGAACATGACCATTGTGTGAAACTTCAAGAATGTCGCAATCGTAGCACAATTGAAATTCAACGATGTCTTTGCCGTGCGTATATCGCAAGCGAAGGCCAAAATCCGGCGAACATAATTTCATTTCACCCCAGGCGTAAGAATTGAAATCAAGCAAGATGTCGGAAAAAGTTTTATCAACTCCTGTTCCAAAAAATCCAGAACTTAATTTTTTCGGCCCAACTCTTTCGGGCGGCAATCCATTGTCATGCTGGTCTTCATAAGTGTTGAGCAGCCACGCTTCAACTTTATCAGGATTGGCAACGGTTTCGTAAGCGTCTTTTCCGCCGAGAAGTTCTTCTACGAAATGTCGCGGTGGCGGAAGCGGACCGAGCAATTCGGCGGCATTGGTCAATTGCAAAGGCGGTTGCGTAAAAAAAATTGTGTCGCGAATATGCAGCGAGAGAAGTTCTTTGGTCGTACCCAAAATTTCCATACGAACGGAACTCATTGCACTTGGCGGACGCGACGGCAAAGACTCGCCTAAATAATTCGTTCGTGGGAATTGTTTCAACGGATCGCCCCAGCCAATGATAAAAAGCGGGATGGCGATATTATTTGAAATTCCCCGAAGAATCTCGCCGTTTTTGTCTCTGCGTCGCGCTGAAACCTGAAAAACTCGCGGCGGATATTTTCGTTCCAGTTTTGGAACATCCATGGAAATTTTCGCCAGCCATTGTGTTGCCAGTTGATATGCACTGTTTGTGTCAAGAAGCGAAGGCTGATTCGCCAACTCAAGTGTGTTCGTAATCGGTGGAGAGACTTTTTCCAGCCATTTCATTTTGCCAACACCAAGCAAATATCCCTTGTTGAATTCAAAATTGTAATTCGATGTTAAAATCATTCCGCCAATGCCCATTGGCGGCGGCATTGCTTCCGATTTATTTGTGTCGGCGGAAATAACAATCGGCAGTGGTTCTTTCAAATCCAATTGCTGCGCGGCAAAGTTTGCTTGACCAACCATGAGTTGAAGCGCGGCAGCTTTGTAAGCCGCTGTCGTGTGCAGAAACGCTATGATGTTCGTCATCATTTTTTATCCGTGTTTCATCTGTGGCTAAAATTAAATCGTCTTGGAATGTCTCCGTTCGCCTGCCGGTGCAAGCGTGTTGTCGAAGCACATCGCGATGTTGCGGATGAAGAGACGTCCGGCGTCGGTCACTTCGAGACCGGTTGAGTTTCGTTTTACCAAGCCGTCAGCTTCAAACGGCGCGAGCGAGATGAGTTCCTTTTCAAAATGCTGCTCAAAGTTGATGCCGAGTTTCGCGCTCATCGTGGCGAAATCGAGCGAGAGGTCGCACATGACGCGCATGATGGTTTCGCGGCGGATTTTGTCCTCGTCGGTCATGAAATACGCCTTATGCAGCGGCACATTGCCCTCGTCCACGGCGGCCTGATATTTCGGCAGTTCCTTCTCGTTTTGCCAGTAGGCATCGGGCATTTGCGAAACGCCGGACATGCCGAACGCGTAAATGTCCGAACCGGCGCGCGTGCTATAACCTTGAAAATTCCGCTGCAATTTTTTCTCGCGCTGCGCCACGGCAAGTTCGTCGTCCGGCTTCGCAAAATGATCCATGCCGATATAGACGTATTGGTTGTCGGCGGTGAGCCGTTCGATGACGAGCTTGAGGACTTCCAGTTTGGTTTCCGGCGTTGGCAAAACTTTTTGCTCCAGAATTTTTTGCGACGGCTTGATCCACGGAACGTGCGCGTAGCTGAACACGGCGAGGCGGTCGGGCTTCATTTCCAAAACGATGTCGAGCGTTTCATTGAACGTCTCCGGCGTTTGAAACGGCAGGCCGTAAATCAAATCCAAATTGATCGAGCCGAAGCCGAGTTCGCGCATCCAATCCATCGCCTGCTGCGTCATTTCGCGCGGCTGGATGCGGTGGATCGCCTCCTGCACTTGCGGATTGAAATCCTGCACGCCCATCGAGGCGCGGTTGAAACCAATCTCACGCAACGCGACCATGTGTTCGCGCGTAAGCCGGCGCGGATCCACTTCCACGCTGGCTTCAATGTCCGGCGAGAATGTGAAATGTTTGTGGATGATTTCGCCGAGACGGCGGATTTCGTCGGGGCGCAAAAATGTCGGTGAACCGCCGCCGAAATGGAGTTGAACGGCTTTGCGATCCCTGTTCAAACGCGGCGCGAGCCTGGCGACTTCACGGCCGAGATAATCAATGTAATCGCGGCCTTTGTCGTGATTGAGCGTGATGACGGTGGTGCAGCCGCAGAACCAGCAGAGCGTTTCGCAGAACGGAATGTGGAAATAAACCGAGAGGTCGCGCGACGTGCGGTTGTTGTCCTCAATCTTCGCGGAAAGCTGTTCCCACGTCACCGCATCGGTGAATTTCGTCGCGGGCGGATAGCTGGTATAACGCGGGCCGGCCACGTTGTATTTTTTCACCAGCTCAAGATTTACGTTCAGCGTTTTCATTTCATCAAATTGCAGCAGCCGACGCAGGCCGGCTCTGTTTTTTAGAATGAACGGACTCACGTCCGCTGCTACTCAAATTATTTGAAACTTTTAACAGTGTCCACCAATGCGGCGATATTTTCCAGCTTTGCCGCCGGTGTCAAACCGTGGCCGGGGTTGAAAAGGTGTCCGGCGCGACCATCCATGGTTTTCAAAATAATTTTTGTTTTTCACACGGCCACGCCGGAATGAGCCATCGCTTCTACTTGTTTTAAGGTTGCCTGATTTTGTTTATGCGATAAGAAAAAATCGTGCATCAAAGCCAAAGAATAGCGTATGATACGCCGTGAATTCGTCTAAAAATCAGTAACAAAATGTTGAAGACATCTTTAATCTGCACTCTGGCCGCCGCGCTGGCGTTCTTGTCCGCCGGCTGCGACCGCGACGACGTCAAAGTTTATCACGTCGTCAAGGACGATTCCGCTGCGCCGCCGCCGAATCAAATTGCCGCGCCCGAACAAAATTTCATAACGCAACCGCAGCAACCGCAATTGCAATGGACGTTGCCTGACGGCTGGCAGGATAAAACTCCGGGACAGATGCGCATCGCCAGTTTCACGGTGACGGGAACAAACGGCGAGTCCGCAGACGTCGGCGTGATTCCGCTGCCGACTGGCGGAGATGAACTGGCGTTGGTCAATATGTGGCGCGAACAAATGCAATTGCCCGCGCTGACGAGTGAAACCGCCGCCGAAGCAGCTTCCATCGGCGGCAATCCGGCCAAACTTTTTGACATCACCAGCGACGCATTGCTCGTTGACGGAAAATTTCGCGCGCGAATTCTCGTTGCAATGTTGACGCGCGGCGAAACGAGCTGGTTTTTCAAAATGACCGGTGAAGATTCGTTTGTCGCGGCGCAAAAACAAAATTTTCTTCAATTTCTAAAATCGGTTTCATTTGTGGAAAACGCCCGGGCGCAGATTTCCGCCGCGCCTGCCGCTCAAAACCAAAATGCCAATTCGATTTGGACAATCCCGTCCGGCTGGCGGCAATTGCCGCCTTCAGAATTTCTCGTCGCAAAATTTTTGATCCAAAACGGCGATGCAAAAGCCGAAGTCAATGTCAGTTCGCTCGCGGGCGAAGGCGGCGGTTTGGCCGCAAACGTGAACCGCTGGCGCGGACAACTCGGTTTGCCGCCAGTCACGCAGGAGGACGAATTTTCAAAAATGGCCGGTTCGTTCGATGTCGCAGGCGGCAAAGCGCAAGTCGTGGATTTCACCGGCACGGATTCCAAAACCGGCAAATCCGCGCGGCTTGTCGGCGGAATCGTTCCGCAGAACGGCCAGACGTGGTTTTACAAATTGATGGGCGATGGACAAATCGTCGCGCAGCAGAAAGACGCTTTCATTAAATTCATTCAATCGGCAAACTACTCCAATGCTCGTTAGCCGGTTGATCAAAATTTTCACGTCGCTGCGGCTTACGGTGATTCTGCTGGCGTTTGCCATCGTGCTCGTGTTCATCGGCACGCTCGCGCAGGTGGACGAGGGACTTTACAACGCGCAGGCGCGCTACTTTCGCCAATGGGTCGTCCTCGGACTCGATTTGTTCGGTCACAAAATTCCGCTCATTTTGCCCGGCGGTTATCTCATCGGCACTTTGCTTTTAATCAATTTGCTCGCCGCGCACATTTATCGTTTTCAACTGTCGGTGAAAAAAATCGGAATCCAACTGACGCACTTGGGCGTCATTTTGTTGCTCGTCGGCCAGCTCGTGACCGATATGATGTCGCGCGAAACGCAAATGCGCCTTGTCGAAGGAGAAACGAAATCGTATTCGGAAAGCCCGCGAAACTACGAATTGATCTTTACCAGCGAAGAAAATCCGAATGAAGAAGAAGTCGTTTCGATTTCCGACAAACTGCTCGCGCGCGGCGGTGAAATTCAAAATGCGCATCTGCCGTTCACGATTCGCGTGAAAAGCTTCTGGAAAAATTCCGAGCCGTCGTTCCGCGCGCCGATGATGCAAAACGGCCCGCCGCTGACGACGAATGGCGTCGCGGCGAATTTTGATTTTCATCCCGCTGCGGAAATAAAGACGATGGACGACAAAAATGCGCCGACAGCATTGATTGAAATTGCCGGCGCAAACGGTTCGCTCGGTGACTGGATTGTTTCGGATTGGACGACGGACGGGACGATGATCCTCGAGTTGGAACAAAGCTACGCGCCGCAAATGGGCGCGGACATGACAAAAAAAATTGTCGGTGATTTGACGCAGCCGCAGTCGGTTGTTGTTGGCGGGAAAAAATTCGCATTCGCGCTGCGACCAGAGCAAGTTTATCATCCGTTTTCGCTGACGCTGCTGAAGGCGACCCATTCGATTTATACCGGCACGGACATTCCGAAGGATTTTCGCAGCCGCGTGCGCTTGCAAAATTCACAGAGCGGCGAAAATCGAGAAGTCGAAATTTCCATGAATCATCCGCTGCGTTATGCCGGGCTGACATTTTATCAATATCAAATGGACGCCAGCGAAGCGGCGCGCGAGGCCGGGCGCGCGCCGTCGTCGGTGCTGCAAGTCGTGCGCAATCCAAGCTGGCTGACACCTTACCTCGGCTGCGCGCTGGTCGCCGCCGGACTCGTGACGCAATTCATGTTTCACCTCGTCGGCTTCATTTCAAAAAGGAAAACGAAATGAAAAAGTTTTTTCAGAAATGGTTCCCGCCGTTCCTGATGCTGGTGATGGCGCTGTGGTTTTTCGGCAACTTGCAGGCGCCGAAGGACAAGGATTTTGCCTTTAACGAATTCGGAAAATTGCCGGTCGTCTTCAATGGTCGTTTGAAGCCGCTGGATTCGCTCGCGCGAAATTCGCTTTTGCAAATCCGCGAAAAGCAAACGCTCAACCTTGAGCCGTGGAAAAGCTGGAACGAAAATCCGAAAATCATCCCTGCTACGGAATGGCTCGCGAATGTGATGATGAATCCGCAGGTCGCGGATGAATGGCCGGTTTTTCGCGTGGATAATCCCGATTTGATTGCATTTCTGAAATTGCCGGAGAAAAACGAGGCGCGGCATTACGATGGAAAACATTATTCATGGAGTCAAATCGCGCCGTCGCTCGACGCGCTCGACAAGGAAAACGAGCGTGTAGAAACGAATACGGTTTCGTCAGGCCGCACGGCGTATGAACAAGCGATTCTCAAAATGCACGCACGGCTGGAGCTTTACGTGCAACTCAAAAATACGATTCAGCCGCAGGACGCACAAAATTGGAAAGCGGAATTGGCCGATTACGAAAATCTGATTCCGGCCGGCGTCGCCGCCGTTCGCGCGCAGCAAGCGGGACAAAAATATGACGGGCAAATTTTCAATCAGTTTCTCGGCGAGTTGCAGCGGTTTGATTTCATGGAACGGTTCGAGCCGCCGCTGATTGTGCCGCCGCAAAATAATTCCGGCGATTGGAAAACTGTCGGGACGGTTTTGCTCGAAGCTGCGAAAGGCGAAAACATTTCTCCAGCAGTCAAAAATTACGCGACGATGTCCGACGCATTTAAAAATGGAAACGTCGCTGGTTTCAATTCCGCGCTGGCGGATTATCGTTCGTCGCTCGTTCCGAATTTCTCGCGCGCACTGGCAAAATCGCGCGCGGAAGTTTTCTTCAACCAAATGCAGCCATTTTACAACGCGATGGTCATTTACGTTCTGGCCGGATTGCTCGCGATTTTTTCGTGGTTCAATTTATCGGAAACGCTGCGACGCTCGGCGGTTTGGCTGGTTGCGCTGGCATTTTTCATTCACACGACGGGCTTGATTTATCGCATCGTGCTGCAAGGCCGTCCGCCGGTGACGAATTTGTATTCGTCGGCGATTTTCATCGGCTGGGGCGCGTGTTTGCTCGGAATGATTTTGGAAAAATTTCATAAAAATGGAATCGGAGCGGTCGTTTCGGCAGGCATGGGTTTCATCACGCTCATCATCGCGCAAAATCTCGCGCTCGACGGCGACACGATGGAGATGATGCGCGCCGTGCTAGACACGAATTTCTGGCTGGCCACGCACGTTGTCGCCGTGACGACCGGCTACGCGAGTACATTCGTCGCAGGATTTCTCGCGCTGATTTACATCGTGCGCGGCGTGTTCACGAAAACCCTGGACGAGGCAACGGGCAAATCGCTCGCGCGGATGGTTTATGGGATTGTTTGTTTTGCGACGCTGTTCAGTTTTGTCGGAACTGTTCTGGGTGGCATCTGGGCGGATCAATCGTGGGGACGATTTTGGGGCTGGGACCCGAAGGAAAACGGCGCGCTCATCATCGTTTTGTGGAACGCGCTGATTTTGCATTTGCGCTGGGGCGGGATGATTCGCGAACGCGGCCTTGTGGTGTGCGCCATTGGCGGCAACATCGTCACGAGCTGGTCGTGGTTCGGCGTGAATATGCTTGGCATCGGGCTGCACAGCTACGGCTTCACGGACGCGGCGTTCAAATGGCTGATGCTTTTTGTGGCGAGCCAGATCGGTTTCATCGTTCTGGGCCTCCTGCCGCCGAAAATGTGGAAAAGTTCTTCGGTGCGGGCGAAAAGGGCAATTTTCAATTTTGACCGTTTCTGAAATGGGTGTGAAATTTTTACGAACCTGCGCCTTGAGATTCTATCCAAGATATTTCAAAAATAGTTGAAATATTGGTGCATCCGGAGGGACTCGAACCCCCAACCTTCTGATCCGAAGTCAGAAGCTCTATCCAATTGAGCTACGGATGCGCACACGACCATTGTGCGGATTTTTGCCGCGCGATAAAGCGGATTCGCGCTGATTGACTTGGCAATCCGCTTTGTTAGCGTTGTCCGTTGTCATGGCAAAAAAGAAATTTTTGCGCCTCGTCAAAATCGTATCCGGTGTCCAGACCGGCACGGAGCATGAATTCGACCGGCTCGAGAGGTTTGCGCACTTCTGCATGCTCGTCGGAAAAAGTTTCGTCCGCAACCGCTGCCTTATCCGTGCATCCGCACTCTCTTACACAACACTGCTGGCGCTTATCCCGCTGCTTGCGGTGGTCGTCAGCGTCACGACCAGCCTGCTTAAAACGCAGGGCGAGACCCAGATTTACGCAGCGATTGACAAGCTCGTCTCCAATATCATGCCGCCTGCGACGGTGAGCACGAACAGTTCTGGTGTTGCGCTGAACTTAAGCCCGGCTCTTTCCATCGCGCTGACGCAGACAAATTCCGTTGCGGTAACAAATTCAATTGCCGCGGATAATCCAAATGGTGGCACGCCCGTTGTGAGCATCAGCGCACAAAAAGAGGCGGCGAAATGGATTCATGATTTCGTGCAGAACACGCAAAAAAGCGACGCACTCGGCGTGGTCGGGATGCTGTTGCTCGTCGTCGTCGCGATCCAGTTGCTTGCCAGCGTTGAGGCGACGTTCAACGACATCTGGGGCGTCACGCGCGGACGCAACTGGCTGCTGCGCGTCGTGCTTTACTGGACGACGATCACGCTCGGTCCGCTGGTCATCATCGGCGCGCTCGGTCTGGCGGGCGGTCCGCATTTGCAGGCGGCGAAAATTTTCGTGGGTCAAATGCCGTTCATCGGCGGCCTGATTTTTGAATTTGTGCCGCTCGTGGTTTTGTGGCTTGCCTTCGCGCTGCTGTATCAACTCGTGCCAAACACAAAAGTTCATTTCAGTGCGGCATTGGTCGGCAGCGTCGTGGCCGGATCGCTGTGGCATTTGAACAATATTTTCGGTTTTCTCTACGTTTCGCGCGTGGTCACCAACAGTAAAATTTACGGGAGTCTCGGCCTCGTGCCGGTGTTCATGATCGGGCTTTATTTTTCGTGGGCGATTTTGCTTTTCGGCGCGCAGGTCGCGTATGCCTTCCAGAATCGCAAGGCGTATTTGCAGGAAAAAATCGTCGAGAATGTGAACCAGCGCGGACGCGAATTCATCGCTCTGCGGCTGATGACCTGTATCGGCCAGCATTTTCAAACCGGACGGCCGCCGGTCACGCTCCAGAAAATTTCCGAGGAACTGGGAATTCCAACCAAACTTGCGCAACAGGTTTTGCGAACGCTTCTCGCCGCACGGCTTGTTGTGGAGGTTGTTGGAAATGAAAACTGCTTCGCGCCCGCCCGCCCCCTTGACGCCATCAGCGCGCACGATGTTTTATTCGCCATGCGCGCCGCCAACGGGCAGGAATTCGCCACGCGCGACGAACCCGGGTGCGCCGAAGTGCTGGGTGAATTTGCGCGGATTCAGGAAGCGGAAAAACAGGCTGCAGCGTCCGTCACCATGCTCGCGCTCGTGAACCGCGCTTCGGCGCAACTGGAAATCGCCGCGCCGTCCAAAACGGGAAAATAAACCCGTTGAGTCCGCATAAATTTCAGTTTGCCGACCGCCTGTTTGTTGCAGTGAGTTTCTGTTTCGCACCGCCCATTGGTCTTGTATTTTGAAGCGATGTAATTAGAATACGAGTATCGAATCGCGCCGCGCATCGTTGATTCCGCAACCGGAAACCGCATGGATTTTTTTTGCCGTGGCCGTTGTCTGGATTTCGCTTTTTTTCAGGCTGGGAAGCCTGCCCCTGCTGCAACCCGACGAGGGTAGAAATGCCGAAGTCGCCCGCGAGATGAAAGATTCGGGCGCGTGGCTGTCGCCCAGCTACAACGGAATCGCCTATCTGGACAAGCCGGCTTTTTATTTCAAAGCCGTCGCCCTTTCTCTTGCCATGTTTGGTGATTCCGAAACAGCGGCGCGTCTTCCGTCGGCATTATTCGGACTGGCGCTGCTGGCATTGGCGTATGTTTTTTGTCGTCGCACGCATGGACCACGCTGCGCGATTCTGGCGGTCATCATCATCGCGACCATGCCGCTTTATCTGGTGAATGCCCGAACGGTGATTTTCGACATCGTGTTGGCGTTCTTTGTATCGGCGGCGATTTTCGCCGGTTATCGGGCGGAAGAATGTGAGGGAAAACCCCGTCGTCTTTGGTATCTAGCCGGTGCGCTGGCGGCGGGTTTTGCAACGCTGGTGAAAGGGCCGGTGGGCTTTCTGATTCCCGGTCTTGTGTTGTTTGTATTCCACCGCGTCGAGGGACGGCGCGGCGTGTGGAAACGGTTTTTCGCGCCGTTGAATCTGCTGGCGTTCTTCGGCGTGACGCTGCCTTGGTTCATCGGGCTTTCATTGCAACACCCGGATTTTCCCCGATACGGAATCATCGAGGAATCGTTTCAACGGTTCACGACGGTAAAATTCCATCGCACGCAACCGTTTTATTTTTACGCAGTGATTATCACAGGGATGTTTTTGCCGTGGAGTTTTTTACTTCCCGAGGCTGGTATTGCGGCGTGGAAAAACAAATGGTTCAAGTCGCCGCCCGACCGGCTCTGCCTCGTCTGGGCGGTGGTGGTGGTGGTTTTTTTCTCGTTCTCGAAATCGAAAATGCCGGGATACATTTTGAGCGCAACGGTGGCTTGCGGAATTTTGGTGGCGAGATTTTTCGAGCAGGCGCTGAAGAATCCTGACGGAAAAGCGGCGCGGACCGCGCGCCGCGTGGTTTTGGTGGTCGTGTTTTTATGTTTTGCAGGTGTAATTGCGGTGGTTTATTTGTCAACCCGGATGGAGTTACTGGCGCGGCCGCTGGGAATCCCGGTTGCCGATGCAAACCAGTTCAAACAGTATGTCACTGTCTCAATTATTTTACTTCTGATATTTGCGGCCTTTGGCCTGATGGCGCGTTATAAGGGTGATGCCGGTCTTTATTTTGTTTACTTGACCCTTTTTTCGCTGCTGGTGTTCAATGCGAATTTTGGAATACTCGATGTGGTTTTTAGCGCCAAGTCGGCGCGAAAACTGGCGCAGCAAATTCCGGCGTTTCCGCCCCGAACCGAGCTGGTTTTCCTACAATGTTTCCCCAGCGGATTGCCATTTTACCTGAATCGCACGGCGACTTTGATCACCAAAGACGGTGGCGAACTGGCGAGCAACTACATTCTATTCCATCTGAAGACCGGGCAGACATGGCCTTCCAACCTGGTGTCCGTTGCGGAGTTTGATCACTGGCTGGCCAGTCGGAATCATCCGGTATATCTTCTGGCGCGTGAAAGTGATCGTCCCAAGCTCGACGCAATTGCGGCGGGTCAAAACATCGCGATCCAACAACTGACGCCGCCTTACATCGGCGTCCTTTTGCCGGCTCCGTAAAATTTCTGGTATGTGCGGGATCTGCGGCATCGTAAGTATTTCTGGAGAGCGGCAACCGGAATCTGTCCGGCTGCAGGTCAACGCGATGTTGCAGGCGCTGTCGCATCGCGGCCCCGATGACGTCGGCCTGAACGCTTCCGAATCCGCCGTGCTGGGGGCGACGCGCCTCGCGATTCGCGGCGGCGATGATGGCCGGCAACCGATGGTGGATGCGGCCAGCGGCGTGGTCGCGGTTTGCAACGGAGAAATTGATAACCACAAGGAATTGCGTCGCTGGCTTGCAGCACGTGGCCGTCCGGTGGAACAGGCAACGGACGTGGCTGTGATTCCCGGAATGTATCTGGAACTTGGTGAGGCGTTCGCCGAAAAACTGGTTGGTGCATTTGCCATCGCCGTCTGGGATCCGCGCGAACACCGGCTCACTTTGGTCCGCGACCGCGCGGGTGAACGCCCGCTGTTCTTTAGTCAAATCACCGGCAATATCATTTTTGCCACGGAGATCGCCAGCCTCGTTTCCGAGTGCAAACTGCCGGTGGCTTTCGACAACGCCGCCTTGCAGCGATACCTCCAATTCGGACTGTTCGCCTCGCCTGCGTCGCCATTCAACAACATCCATAAAATTCCGCCCGGCGGCCTCGTCCAGATTGACGCGCGCGGCATCCGGCACTCGACCTACTGGCGTTGGAACAATGTTGAGACGGAAAAACAAAAACCGTCGCTCGATGCGTTTGATAAAATTTTCCGCGAAGCAGTCCGTCGGCAAAGCGATGTGGATGTTGACTTCGGTCTTTTCTTGAGCGGTGGCCTTGATTCGTCGCTGGTCTCGGTGGTCACGCGGGCGTTGCATCCTGAACGTCCATTGAAAGCCTACACTTTGCGCTTCAAGGAAGAATCGTTCGACGAAGGTATGTTTGCCGAAACCGTGGCCACGTCGTTGAAACTTGAACCGGTGCCGGTCTGGGTTCAGCCGGATGAACTCCCTGGAGCGTTGTCACTATTGATTAAAACCGGCGGCGAACCGCTCGCCGATCCGGCGTGGCTGCCCACGGCTTTGCTGGCGCGCCGTGCCGCACAGGATGTGCCGATGGCGCTGGTGGGTGAAGGCGCGGATGAACTTTTCGGCGGCTACCCGACTTACATCGGTGCGGGAATCGCGGAACGATTTGCAAATCTGCCTGCCTGGCTTCGCACCGCCATCCGGCGCGTCGTCGAGTCGTTGCCCGTCAGCGAAAAAAAGATGACCATCTCCTATCTGCTCAAGCGTTTCGTTCAAGGCGCGGAATTGGACGGAATGACGCGCCACGAATTATGGATGTCGAACATCACGCCGGCCATTTTGGCGCGCCTGGGTATTGTGCCAACGGCTTCCCGCGCATACGACGCCGACATCGGACTGCTGCTGGACCGGGTGCAGCGCTGGGATCTGGAAAGTTTCCTTGCCGAGGGGCTGCTCACCAAAGCCGACCGTGCGAGCATGAGTTCCGCCCTCGAATTGCGCGCGCCTTTTCTCGATGAATCAGTCATGACCTTTGCCACGACCCTGCCGGTCATGGATCGGGTCAAGGGTTTTGCCACCAAGATTTTTCTGAAGCGTTACGCCTTGCGTTATCTGCCAAAATCCATTGTGCACCGCCGCAAACGCGGCCTGTCCGTGCCGATTGGCCGCTGGCTGCGCGGGCCGCTTCGCGAATGGGCGACGGCGGCCTTGGGCAACGAACGGCTCGGCCAAATCGGCGTTCGCACTCCGGTCGCCTTGGAATTGCTGTCCGAACATTGCCGGCAACAAGCCGATCATGCGCGCACGCTGTGGACGTTGATTGTGTTGAGCGAATGGTTGGATTGGGTGGCGCAAGAAACCGCGTGCGGTAATGTAATCCAGTTGAGCCGGAGAACGGCAGATTCTGTTTGAAGCAGCTTGTATCTGAGCGGAAAATACTTCGCTCAATTGCGGGTGCAAAGGTAAATGCGAAAATGGGTCATGGGACGACCATGGTGTTGCGACCAGAAATCGTCCACCAATTCCACCTTGTTAAATTGTTCTTCCAAAGTTTTTAGATCTGGGTTCGTGGAGTCGGTCACAAATAGGGCGCGCGTGCCGGGCTGGGGGTTGTAACCGGGCCAAAGTGTGAATTGCGATGCACCATATGGTGCCGGTGGCAGGTAAGTTGCAGGTTGATCGGGCAAGTAAAACGCCATCATGCTGGCCTGCGAATAATGGTTGCCAATTAATAAATCCGCCTTGTATTTCTGCCGGGACTGTTGCACATGTGCTGCGAAATCAGCCCATCCCTGTGCGCGGCGCAACGGGTCTTTTTGGGGCGGCAGATGGAGATACTCTGTGTCGTGCATCACCACGGTCATGGCCAGCGCGATTATGAAGGCGACACCTACTCCCCAACGCCATGCAGGTCGGCGAGCAACCGTTTCCCGCCAGAAAACCACGGTAAAAATGATGCCGGCAATCAGCGCCGGGGCAATCCAGTTGGGTTTGCCAGCGCTGTTAAGGCTGAAGAAGAGGAATAAACCGTAGACAGGCAAAAACTGGCTTAACAAAAAGCGGGTTCGCAAATCCGTGTGTCGTTTCCAAATTAACACAACCGCAGCCACCACCATGCCAGCCATGAATAAAGGTGACACGACGCCGAATTGTTGAATCAGGAATTCAAATAGCTGGCCCGGATGTATATGGAATGAATTTGTTACGCCACTACGCGAGTGCAGCGCCGTTAAATGTATCCATCCGGTCTGAATGTTCCACCAAATGATCGGTGTTATGCTCAACAAAAACGCGGCGCACATCGCAAACATTTTCCGGCTGAACAGGAGTGATCGGTGCTCTTTAGACCACAGCAGAAACAAAGCGATGCAGCCGAGTTGCACGCCGTTGGTGAATTTAGCAAGAAAGCCGGCACCAATGGCCAATCCCAGCCAGAACCACCCGCGTGTTTTTCCGCTGTGCAAGGCGTTCCAAAATAAAACCAGCGCCAATGTCCAAAAAAAGACGCTCAACGAATCAATCGTCATCAGGATTGAGCCGACTGCCATCATCGGTATTACTGCGGCCATCAATAGGCACCAAAGCGCCACACGGTCGTCATACAACCGTCGCGCGAGTGCGAAGAGCAGTCCGCCGGTACCGGCACTCAAGAGCACGCCAAAAAAACGGATGCCAAAAACGGTGTTCCCAAAAATTTTAGTTCCCAGCGCGATGGTCCATGCAATGGCAGGACCCTTGTCCCGATAGGAGGCGGCCAGATGTTTTGACCAAAGCCAGTAGTAGGCTTCGTCCGGCACCAGCTCCAGCCGTGTGGCGAACCAGAAACGATAGCAGGTGACGCCGAGCAGCAAGAAAATTGCCAGCCGCACGGGGTTGGTTTGGCGAAGGAACAGGAACATTTCAGTTTTTTGGCGGTGAAGTTGGAGGTCCGGCTTCCGTCCGTTTGATTTCCTGAATGATGAAGAGCGGACGATTTTTGGCCTGCTCGTAAATTCGGCCAATGTATTCGCCGAAAACACCGAACATCAACAGTTGAATGGCACCGAAGATCGTGATGGCCGACATGATGGAAGTCCAGCCCGGGACCAATTCGCCACCGCGTATAAAGTGATCATAAAGAACGTAGAAAATATAGCCAACAAAGACCATGAATAGCAGCAGCGAGAACACGTAGGCCAGCCGTAATGGCTTGGTGGACATGGAGGCGATGCCGTCAAACGCGAACAGCAACATTTTTCTGAACGGGTAGTGTGTCTCGCCTGTGCTGCGGTCAGCACGGTCGTAGTAAATCTGTGTTTGCGGAAAACCGAGCCACGGCACCAGCCCGCGCAGGAAACGGTGTGTCTCACGTAACCGTGACAGCTCCGTCAACACACGCCGGCTTAATAAGCGGAAGTCGCCGGTGTTGCGCGGAATGGGAACGCCACTGAGCTTTTCAATGAAAATATAAAATAACCAGGCCGTGATGCGCTTGATAAATTTTTCCTGACCGCGTTCCCGGCGGGTGGCATAGACCACGTCATAACCCTGCCGGTGCGCTTCCATCATTTGCAAAAGCACAGACGGGGGGTCTTGCAAGTCGGCGTCAAGTGAAGCCACGGCATCCCCTCGCGCAATTTCAAGACCAGCGGCTAGAGCCAGTTGATGGCCAAAGTTGCGGGAAAGATTTACACCAACATAGTTTGTTCCAAAGCTGCACTGTTTTGTAATCAGTTCCCAACTCTTGTCCGTACTACCGTCATTAACCAACACGATTTCAACCGGGCCATACTCCTTGAGAATTTTCCCGCACACGCGTTCCAATTCCAGAAACAGTGCGGGGAGCCCCCGCTCTTCGTTATAAATCGGAATAATGATTGAAAGCGGATAGTTCGGACACATCATCGATGAAAAAGTATATTTAAGCCTTCTCATGTGTCATGGAAAAAATTAAAAAATTGTAATAAGGCTAATGCGATACAAATTAACTCCGAAAATTCAAAGAAATGGTTTGTGCTGCGTCACTCTTTCGATTTCAAAAAACTCACAACTATTTGACAGGGTTGTGTGAATTGACGGTGAACAACTTTTAATAACTGCAACTTTTTTATCCTGCAGCATCAGATAAATTCAGATGAATCGGGGAAAAATTTGGACTTTAAAAGAAGTGCCATTCGTGACGCTCGATTGGCATCAAGCAAGAACAATAAATTAGAATGGGAACTGCATGATATCTGTCCGAAATTCTACGGTGGCCTTTTTTGCGCTGTCCGCCTTACTGTTTGGCATGTCGGTCATACCGGCCTGTGCGCAATTTCAAGCAGCCCAGGCGTTTGTTCATGCCGTGCATGGATCCGCTACTTATTCCGTTGGCGGAAACTGGCGGTCTCTCAAGGAGAACACACCCTTGGCGGCGGGCGTGATCATCAAGACCGCTCCGGACACAACACTGGACCTGTTCCTGCCGGACAGCCGGACTGTTTTACGGCTAATGCCCGATTCTGTTTTGCAGTTCGATTGTTTGGATAAAATGGCCGCCGGCGAAGTGGGAGTCACAAAGACCGAGTTGAGCTTACTGTCTGGCGCCCTCATTGGTTCCCAGCATAAGCTAATCCGCCCCTCCGAATTTGAAGTCAGATTGCCGAACGGATTGGCCAAGATTGTCGGCACCGAATATTCAATCGTAGCAGATGGAACCGTGGCGTGTTTGAGAGGAACAGTAGCGGTGGTCTATAACCCGTCTGGCAACAGTTCGTCCGTCAGTGTTTCCGTTCCAGCGGGATTTTCTTCCAACCCGGCCACAGGCAAGGCCGCGGCTACCAGCACAACCTATCTGCAGAATATCGCGCCTGACTTGCAGGTCGTTCGAAACAACGCTGCGGCATTCAATACCGGTCACGTAACCGCGGTTGTGCATGACAGTTCTTGTGACAAAATCTCCCCGACACACGGCGATGACGGAGATGGCCACAACAGAGAAAACGACCATGACCACGGGGACAGTCATGGTGATTAAGACGACCACAAACAAGGGATAGCAGCAGGATAAAGTGAAACGGTAGTTGCCATCCAATATGAGTGCACATGACTTTTCCAGAGTCTGTGCGCGATGTTATCTTTTGTGAAAGTCAGACTCTCATTCTTCGCCTTAAACGGCCCAAGATTTACGCAATAAATCTTGGGTTTTACTGCCCCTCCCACAAGTCGAGAGAGCAGAACTTGACGCGTCTCAAAGCTTATCGTCAGTCGTCGTTGTCTTCGTCGAAGTCAAACGGCGGTGTCAACCCGGTGTAGTCGCCAACCACTTTCGCATCATAGGGTGAATACAGCCCGTTCTGCGTGGTTTGGAGGTCATAGCCGACGTTGTTTCCGATCGTCCCGCCGCCGGCGAGCGGTAGGCCGTAGCTGGCGACGATTTGTCCAGCCGGACTGACGCGGATAACGCGGTTGTTGAACTGATCGCTAATCAATGTGTCGCCGTTATGGAGCCGCACCGCCCGAGTCGGCAGAGGTGCCGCAACGCTGAACGGGTCGGTGTCAGTGACGTATTGCCAGACGATGTTGTCATTGGCGTCCACTTCGACGGCGCGGGAGTTGCCGGCATCAGTCAACAGCGTGTCCCCATTGTCCAGACGGCTGGCGAACGCTACAATATTGACCGTTCCGCCGGCGGTAAACGTCCTGACAATTTTATCGCCGCGTGTGACCTCAATCGCCCGGTTGTTACCCTGATCGGCGATCAGTATGTGGCCGTTCTCGAGCAGTTCGGCGGAGTTCGGGCCATTGAGCTGGTCCGCTTCGTTCGTGTTCGAACCCGGATATTGCCAGACAATTTTTTTCGCCAGGTTCACCTCAATGATCCGATTGTTGGCCTGGTCGGTGATGAGGACGTGCGTGTCTGGGAGCCATGTGCTCTGCACCGGGGTATTCAGCCGGTTTGGCCCCGAACCGGTTTGTCCGAACTGGCCATATTGCCAGACGATTCTACCGAAGGGGTCCACCAGGATGACGCGGTTGTCCACGGCGCCACCGGGGGCCTGCGGAATTAAACCCGCAGGTGTGCCCGTACCGGCCATCAAGGTCAGCGGCCCGACCCGTTGAGCGTCGTTGACACCTATGATCCCTTTGGCCGAAAAGTTAGTCGGTCCAAGTCCGAACGACCAAATGATATTGCCAGCCGTATTAATCTCGATGACGCGATTGTTGAACTGGTCGGCAATCAGGATATTGCCTGGTTCGTTGAAGTGGCGACTTATCTGCGTGGCGTTGGCCGAAACGTTGCCGGCCAAGGTCAAAACACTGATGACAGTAAGAACGGCGCGGAAATAAGACTTGGCCGACCCTTTTTTGAAGTATGATTTAATCATAAAAAATGCTCCGTAATTGGTTTGGGTTTGTTTGATTCAGACTTGTTTTACATAAGTTACGAGGATCGTCCGCCGAAAAAGTTCCCGCAAAAATCCTGTAAGGCAG
>Ga0207066_1032_pt1 | contig 36680 bp, 30 predicted proteins | sample Alteio_BWMinCont_24_FD_153490 | JGI IMG/M metagenome (GOLD analysis project Ga0207066, IMG submission 153490) | Enriched cells from forest soil in Barre Woods Harvard Forest LTER site, Petersham, Massachusetts, United States -... | ecosystem: Environmental > Terrestrial > Soil > Temperate forest >...
GTCGGCAGGATCGAGGCCGAGTTGGAAGGGAACGGAGTACTCCTGGAATATGTCGGCCAGGCGCTCGAGTTCCCCCATCGATTGCGCGAAGAAGACCACGCGGTAGCCGTGTTCCACTAGATTGCGCGCTTCGGCGATCGCAGCTTGAATATTCCCGTGGAACGCCAGCGATGGCCTGGATCGAATTGACGCGGGCGGATGTTCGACGGCCGGACCTGCCGTAATGAGATCCAGTTCGCGCACAGTCAATTCGGCGTGCGATTCGAGATTTGCGCGGAGTTCCGGCCAGGTGAAGAAGTTGGCATCCGGCGGGCAGGGAAATGGCCGTTCGGTGTCTCCCAGGCGCTTCCACAAACGATCGGCGGCGCTGCCAATTTGCTCCGGCTCGTCGAGGACGACCACCGGCTTTTCCGCCAGCGAAAACAGCGAGTGCTTCCGCGGACGCACGAGCGGCACAACAAATTCCCAACCGGGGAAAGGATCGCCGGGGCTGGCGACGTCGATTTGCTCGGCAAGATCGTGAAGCAGCTCGCGGGATTTCGGATATTCGACCAGCGGCAGCAACGTTGTTTCCGAGATTTTCATCACAGAGCGCTGCGTTTCGACATCGAAACGCCGGATGGATTCGATCAGATCTCCGAACAGTTCGATGCGAATGGGTTTAGAAGCCTCGGCTGGGAAAATGTCCAGGATGCCGCCGCGAAGCGAGTACTCGCCCACCATCTCCACCGGCTCGCGTTTTTCATAACCGATGCTCTCCAGGTGTGCCAGCAGGTCCTGCAGCGGAATTTCCTCGCCGACTCGCAGGCTGAGCGCGAGTTGCCGGTAAAATTCGGGCGCCTCGGTTCGGAGCAACGCCGAAGCGAGTGGAGTAACCGTGATCGTGGTCTTACCGGCAGCCAGGCGCCAGAGACCGACCGCGCGCTCGGCGCTGATCTCGCTGTGCGGAGAGAGCCGCTGGGCGGGGAGTACGTCTATCGCCGGAATAATCTGCGGACGGGGCAGTTCGGAAGTTACAAGTAGATCGAAAAATGTTTCAATCAGCTCGCCCAGGGTCTCCGCCTCTTTGTTCCCATCCACTACTACCAGCAAATTGCGCTCGGTTGCCTGCCAAAGCAGAACCAAATAGAGTGCTTTGGCGGCGGTGGTCAGGCCGGAGAGAGAAAGACGAGCCTGTGGATCGCGGATGAGCCGGCTGACCGCTTCTTGAAATGCCGGGTCGCGGCTCAGCGATTGAAACAGGTCGCGGATAGCGGGATGAGTCACGAGTCGAGCTGCAGGAGAGGCTTGACCATGCCAGCCAAGCGATTCTATTTCTATTTTAACGTGCGATCAGCCGTATGCCGAATCATGGTCGCGATGAAGAGAAAGGAATCGAAGGAGATCGCCCTCGCGGTATGCGACAGCCCTTATCCGTTGCGTGATGCGAAGGCTGTAGATGCGCAGTCCGTGCGGTCCGCTCCGCGAGACGATGGCCTCCCATCGCAAACCCTTGTCGCGGTAAAGCGCGTCCCACTCCATGCGGCTTAGCTTACGCATCGTGGCTGAGACCGCAAGCACTTCCTGGCGGTCGAGCGAAAACCAAGTTTGTTGAAACACTGGATTGTTGAGATCCAGCAGAATTCGAGCCATGGAGTAACGCTAGCGACCCCGCTTAAGCTTTTTTTCGATGACAGCCAGGTTCGATTTCTTCGCCGGGTGCTTCTCGGCCCATTGAATGGAACGGCTCAGAGTTTCGGCCGCGCCAGGCGTGTGAAGCCAGAGCTCGGATTCTGGGATCACGCGGGCGGACTTGATCAGCCAGACCCCCTCATCGACCTGCTCCACCATGACAGTCCGTCCGGCGTTTTCTTTGCCGAGCGAGATTTGCCCGCTAGAGCCGATGGTCTTGATTTCGATTCCCATTTCAACTATAGGATAGCATGAAGGCATGAAAGCACTATCCGCACAGTTGGTGCGGGTAGGGATCTCTCGAATTGCAGGGAGGCTTGCGCGCGAGCTTCGGTTGCGGTCAAATCTAAATCTGGAGGTGTCCCTTATGAGAAAGAAGTTGGGTGTCCTGGTCGCAGGTCTCGGTTTGGTTATCCCAGCCATTCCGGCGTTCGCGCATCATTCGTTCGCAGCCGAGTATGACGCTAACAAACCGATTACCCTGAACGGGGTGGTGACCAAACTTGATTGGACTAACCCGCACGCCCGCTTCTATGTCGACATCAAGGACAAGAGCGGAAAAGTGACTAATTGGAACCTCGAGCTCGCCAGCCCCAATGCGCTGCGGCGACTGGGCTGGACTCGAGATTTCCTCAAAGTGGGTACCGAGGTGACTGTTGACGCCGTACTCGCCAAAGACGGTTCAAATATGGCTAGCGCCAAATCGATTACCCTAGCCGACGGCCGAAAAATGGTGGCCGGATCATTGGCCGATGAAGGCAAGTAAGGACGCAAATCATGCAAAAGCATCTCGCCTGCTCACTGATGATCGCCCTTGCCGTGGCGGTTTTCTTAACCCTCTCCTCTCCAGTCGCCGGCCAGGTTTCAGCAGAGGGCTCAGGGGTGCCCATGGTCAGCCTGGATCGCCTCCAGGCAAAATCAACCTTACCGGCGCCGCGCACTGCCGATGGCAAGCCGGACCTATCCGGCCTGTGGCAGCCCGATCGCCACTTGCAAGGTGACATTTCGCGGGCCCTCAAACCGGGCGAGACACTTCCGCTCCAACCTTGGGCTGCCAAGCTCACCCAGGAGAGGCTCTCAAAAGACGATCCGCACGCCAATTGCCTGCCGAGCGGCATACCGCGCTTGTCTCCGTTTCCTTGGAAGATTGTCCAGACTCCCAAGCTGATCGTTTTCTTGTATGAGGGCAACCTCCATACTTACCGGCAGGTCTTCATGGATGGGCGCGATCATCCCAAGGACATGGATCCGACGTGGTATGGCGACTCGACCGGCAAATGGGATGGAAACACGTTGGTAGTGGACACGGTGGGCTTCAACGATAAGTTTTGGTTCGATTCGCTCGGACACCCACATACCGACAAGCTCCATATCACCGAGCGTTACCGGCGCCCGGATTACGGACACCTGGATTACGAAGTTACCATCGACGACCCGGGCGCTTATACTAAGCCGTTCACGCTGTACGCGCACTCGCCGCTGCTGGAGGGCACCGAGATCATGGAGTACATCTGCACCGAGAACAATCAAGACGTGAGCCATGTCGTCGGGAAGGGGCAAGTAGGAAGGTAGCCGAAAGTTTCGGCGGGAAACTTGGCTTAGCCGGTGAGCGCGAGAACTTGGTCCACGATGTTGGTGGTCGAGTAACCCGGTTCGAGTGGCAGCGCAAGCACCTGACCACCCGCTGCCTCCACCTCTTCGCGCCCGGCGATGAAGTGCGCCCAGTCCGCGCCTTTGATTAAAACATCCGGCAAGACGGCGGCGATCAATTCGCGGGGCGTGTCTTCGTCGAAGAACGTCACAGCGTCCACGGCCGCGAGCGCCGATGCGACCTCAGCCCGTTCGGTCTCTGAGAGCAGCGGCCGGTTGGGACCTTTCAATCGCTGGACGCTGGAATCGGTGTTCAAGGCCAGGATCAGGACGTCACCGAGCGACCGGGCTTTTTCGAGCAGCCGAATGTGGCCGGGATGAAGGACGTCATAACAGCCGTTGGTGAAGACCACAGTCTTGCCGGCGCGCTTCCATTCCGCGCGCGCCGCGATAATTTGTCCTCGCGTGAAGAAGGAAGCCAAGTTACTGGCCACCTTCCAAACGATTTAAACGGCGTTCGTGACGCTCCACCAAGCCAGCCAGGCTCTCAACGCCCGTAACGAGCCGATCAACGTTGGATTCCCGCCGGTCGATATTGGAGCGCTGAGTTACCAAGTCGCGCGTCAGTATTTCAACCGTCATCGTCAGCGCCTCGTGGCGCTCAACTAACCGGTCCAAACGCTCATCTGTGGTCATAGCCATTCGCAACTTCCGATAACGGCGATTATGTCAACTTTCGCCCGGCATTTCTCACAGGTCAATTTTAGCATTGGAATCGAAATCCCTCAGTTAAAAAGAAGGCCCGACTTCGCCGGGAGGGGCGACTTCGGGCCGAGGGAAGAAACTTTTGTAATCCGGACTTAGCGGTGACCTCCGTGTCCACCACCGCCACCAGCGTGCCCGCCTCCACCGCCCCCGCGGGATCCGCCTCCGCCGCCACTACTGGGGGCGCTACGCGCGCCACCACCGCCACCAAAGCTCCGTGGCGCTTCGTTGTTTCGCGGCGCCTCGAAACTACGTGGTGCCGGATTATTTCGCGGTGCCTCATAGCTGCGCGGCGACTGATACTCCGGTGCCTGATAATTTCGCGGCGCTTCATAGCTCGGCGCGCGCTGCTGCACGATTGGCGGACTGATCCGAACCGATTGGCCGCCGCCGTTTCCTAAATTCTGGCTCGGCGCAAAGCTGTTGTACCGCGGCGCGCTGTTCTCGAACCGCTGCGATCCGTCAAAAGATCGCGGAGCTGGCGATGGAGCGGAACCGCCACCAGAGTTGGATCCATGAATCGGTTCGCCGAAGCGGGCCCAACCATGGCTACTCGAAGCCGGGCTACTCGAAGCCGGGCTACCGGACGCCGGGCCGTTGGAACCTGGGCCATTGGAGCCGACGCCACCAGGCGATGGGTTACCCCGGAAATTCGCATTTCCGCCCCCGCCGCCGAAGTTCCCCGCACCGAAATTCGACCGAGAGATTTGCTGCATCCCGCGCTGCTGCTGCTCGAAGGAGACATGATCCACGCGCGGCGCCTGCATACGGCTCGCAAATCCCTGCGCCCGCGCTTGTGGGAAGCTTCCGCTCGCCGAGCGGTCCGACATCCTTAGACTCGACCGATCGGGCGACACGGGGAGCACTCCATGCACCATCCCAGCCTGCTGAATCTGACTTTGATTGAGACTCGTGAAGCGGGTGCCCCGGCCAAATTCACCAGTATTCACTCCGGTAACGCCGCCCGCGATCCGCGCATTGCGATATGTATTGACGACATTGACGTTGTTGACAATCGTGGTGTGATTTCCGTAAAAGCCGTTCCGGAAGCCGCCATAAAAGCCTCCGCCCCACCAGGGATGGAATATTTCAAAGGGGGCCAGCGGCACCCAACCAACTCCACCAAAACCGAACCCAACGCTCAGGCCTCCACCACCAAAGCCAAAGAACCCGACGTAGGCCGGCGCCCAGTAATAGCGTGAATGAATTGGTCCGGGGTACCAAGACCAGCCGACCGGACCATAAAACCACCGCCCATAGTGATAAGGCGCCCAGCCCCAGGGATCGGAACTGACCCAGGTCCACCCATAATAGTCTTCCCAAACCCAGCGTCCCGATTGATAAGGAGCCCATCCTGGCGCGACGTTCGGAGTCCACACGGAGCCATAAGTCGGATCGTTATTCCATTGCCCGTTCTGATCCAGGTCCTCGGCGCCGTAGATGTCCGGGCTGACGCGCTGAACGCTCTGCGACCGTTCCAGATAACGGTCCCGATCGTCGCTCCACCGATCAAAGCCATCGGGAGGGTTCGCCTGCACAATCTGGAATTCAGGATCGGAAGCAGGCCCTCTGGCGTTCATGGTCTGCCCGGCTTGAAGGTGCTCGCCGCCACGCTGGCTATCCACCTCTGCTTCGCCAAGCCGGACCGTAACCTCCGTTGTGCCGTCGTCCCGTACGGTAATGCGATAGATCCCCTGCCGCAACGGACGAACTGCTACGCTAGGCGTGTCCAGTTCGATTTGAGCCTGGCTGGGACGCAGAACGCGAAACGTCACCGTTCCAGCGGCAATCTGCAACTGAGAATTTCTTAGGTCGAGGGCTGAAAACCGAACTTCCGCGTTCGCTCCGATGCGAATCAAATTTGCAGAATCCAATTGAACTTCGGCGCGCGCGGAGGAAGCAGTGAGCAGGCGATCATCCGCCATCAACGGAGCGTTAAGAGCAGCAGCAACAACATCGCCTGAATCTCCGCGGCGTACGGAAACATCCCCGTTCAGAATGCTTATCCGAGCAACCGCGCGCCCGGGTTCGTACTGGCCATCGGGGTCCTGCGCCAACAGCGGCCCCACTGCGCAGGTCGCCGCCGCAGCCAGGAGGGATAGAAGAGTGCGATTCATAAGCGGCTCAATCTTTCAACGGTTCAAAGGCAATCAGATGGCCATGCGGGAACGGTATCATGCCGAAGGACTTAAGTTGATCCAACGAAACTGCTCCTCTGGCCGAAAACCACCAAGCCTGATTGGAAAAGACCGTATTGCTCGAAACCAGGAAAGCGCATAAACTGTAGTTAAGTTGGAGAACGCAACCACAGTCAATGCTTCCCTGCCCGAGGTGCATGCGAGCGTCGATACCTCGCAGGTCTCCCTATGGCGGCGAATGTTCGCCTTCGCGGGACCAGCCTACCTGGTCAGCGTCGGCTACATGGATCCGGGCAACTGGGCTACGGACCTGGAAGGAGGGGCGCGGTTCGGTTACCAACTTCTGTGGGTCCTGGTGCTGTCCAATCTGATGGCGATTCTGCTGCAGACTCTGAGCGCGCGGCTAGGGATCGTGACTCAACGCGACTTGGCTCAAGCTTGCCGTGAAACCTATCCTCGCGCCATCTCCTACGCACTGTGGGTCCTTTGTGAGATCGCCATCGCGGCCTGCGATCTGGCTGAAGTATTAGGTGCGGCAATCGCCCTGAATCTCCTGTTTCATATACCCTTGCTCACTGGTGTTTTGCTGACAGCGCTGGACACTTTGCTGCTGCTCTGGTTCACTCGAATCGGGATTCGGGCGATTGAAGCCTTCATCTTAGCGCTTATCACTGTAATCGCCGTCTGTTTCTTTATTGAAATTTGGTGGGCGGTTCCTTCGCTAACAGAGTTGACACGCGGCTTGGTGCCGCAACTCACCAACCGTAATCTGTACGTTGCGATCGGCATCCTCGGGGCCACTGTCATGCCTCATAACTTGTACCTGCATTCCGCGCTGGTGCAGACGCGGCAAATAGGACAGAGCAAGGCTGAAAAGCGAACAGCATGCCGTTTCAATCTGGTCGATTCCGCCATTGCCCTCAACGGCGCGATGCTAGTGAACATCGCTATTCTAGCGCTGTCGGCCGCCGTGTTCTCTAAACACGGCATCGTGGTAACTGAAATCCAGCAGGCGCATGTGCTGCTCGCTCCGCTCCTTGGCACCATGCTGGCAAGCGTCTTTTTTGCCGTGGCGTTGTTATGTTCTGGCCAGTCGTCCACCCTAACCGGAACTCTTGCCGGTCAGATCGTTATGGAAGGATTTCTAAATCTCCGCATGAGCCCCTGGCTGCGGCGGTTGATCACTCGAATGCTCGCCATCATCCCGGCTGCGATCACAGTCTATATCTCTGGCGCGAGCGGCACCTATCAGTTGCTGATCTTGAGTCAAGTGGTTCTTAGCATGCAGCTTCCTTTCGCGGTGATTCCTTTGATCCAATTCACTAACAGCCGCGAACGGATGGGTGAGTTCGCCAATCGTGCCTGGGTGCAAGTGTTGGCGTGGATGGCCGCATTGTTAATCCTCGCCTTGAATATTCGCTTGGTTGTGCTTGAAGTGACAGCGTGGCTCGACGGGGCTGGCCGATGGCGCGTTTGGGTCGAACTAGCCTTAGCGCCAGCTCTGATCGCCTTGGCACTCTTACTCGCCTGGGTTATCTTCCATCCCGTGCTCCCCCCCTGGATCCGCAAGTTTGGCCGATCGCCCGTTGAGCTTCCTCAATCCGTCGCGACTAACTTACCCAGTCCCCTCTATCAAAAGATCCTAGTTCCGCTCGATCATACCAGCCGGGATCGGGAGGCTATTGCCCATGCCGCGGCCATGGCAAAGCAGTACAACGCCAAGCTCTATCTCTTGCATATCGAAGAAGGGGTCACCAGCCAAGTGTACGGATCGCTTTCATCGACTGCGGAAGTGCTTGCCGGTCAGCAATATCTGAACGAAATCGTACGGCAATTGGAAGATCAGCACGTGATGGTCGAAGCCGTGGTACGACACGCTCGAACCCCCCGAAAAGAGATTGTCCGTTATGCCAAAGAGCTCGGCCCGGACCTGGTAGTGATGGGCGCGCATGGACATAAGGGATTGAAAGACATCGTCTTTGGAACTACAATTAATGCAGTACGTCACAAACTGAAAATACCCTTGCTGGTGGTCAGGGGCCGGACCTAGCGCGAGGCCGCCGCCCTATTTTTGGCCAGCCATTGTGTCGAAGGGATACGAAATGGCACCGTTCCGACGGGTTAATTGCCTTTGCTTTCAATAATAACCGTTGGTCACGCAGTTGCTCGATAGGCGATAAAGTTATGCACAAGCTGTTAGGCTTCGCATGCTTGGCTGCCTCCTTGGTATCCCTCCAAGGATCGACCCTGCAACAACTGAGCCTGGACGACATGATCCGGAAATCAACGATCATCGTCCGCGGTGTGACCCAGCCGAGCTACTCAGCGGTTCAGGGTTCTGTGATCTATACCCACTATCGAGTCCAGGTTTCGCAGGTTCTAAAAGGTCCGGCTACAGGCCAAGTAGATATCGCGGTTCCAGGCGGCACTAACAACGGTAAGACACAGATCTTCGCCGGTGTACCTACCTTGCTCGGTGGCCAGGACTACGTGTTATTCCTGTGGACCAGCAAATCCGGGCTGACCCAAGTGATCGGACTATCGCAAGGCCTGTTTGCTGTGGCGCCCAATTCCTCGGGACAGCTAACTGTGTGGCGCGCTGCTGCCACCGCACCCATGTTGAACTCGTTCGGCCAAGTGGTGAGCGACTCCGATATCCAAATGCTTCTGAGCGATCTCCAAACGCGGATTCAAACCGTGCTTCTCGGCCGGGGCGGACAATGAGTAGCCGCTGGATACTCCGGGTGGCGGCCATTGTCGCAAGCGGTTTATTTCTAACAGCGCCAGGTTTGGCCTACTACTACTACATAAACTTCACTAGCGCTGCTCCCTATAATCCAATACCTGCTAAATTTAACCTTAACTCACTGCCAAACAATACGCTTCGTTTCTTTGTTTCAGACCAGAGTCCAACTCTGGTCCCGGGCGACAGCTACCAGGCAATCTTGAGCGAAATTCGGGCGGCTGCGGATGTTTGGAACGGCGTCGGCAGTTCGCAGATCCGGCTTGCGTTCGGCGGTCTGTTCACGGCGGGTACCGTGTCATCCGCTCCCCGGATTGATGTACAGTTTTCAACCGAGATCCCGCCTGGGTTGTTGGCTTTGAGCGGACCGACTCAAACCCAACAGGGAAGTATCGGACTGGATGCCAATGGGAATGCCTTCGTTCCGATCCTACGCTCCATCATGCTTCTCCCGAGCGATTTTACGCAGATTCCAGGGTACGGTGCGTTTCCGAGCTACGGTGAACAGCTCTTCGTTACCCTGGTGCATGAGTTTGGGCATGCGCTGGGTCTTCAGCACACCTTAGCGTCAAGCGTGATGTCCACGCTGTGGACCAGCGCCTCCACCAAGGCAACGCCTCTGGGCACCGATGACGTTGCGGGCATCTCGATGCTTTATCCCACTGGCGATTTCGCTTCGAAGGTCGGTAGCATCAGCGGCCGGGTGACGATGGGCGGGAGCGGGGTAAATCTCGCGTCCGTGGTCGCCATATCCGCCAGCAATCCTGCCATCGCCACGCTGACGAATCCGGACGGAACTTATCAGATCAACGGCATTTCTCCCGGACAATACTTGGTGTACGCGCATCCCCTGCCGCCGCCGGTACAAGGTGAGGCTTCGCCGGACAATATCGTCTACCCCAAGGATGCCAACGGGAACCCCATAGCGCCGAACTACGTCGCGTTCGGAACCCAGTTCTATCCAGGAACTCGCGACCAACAACAGGCCTCACCAGTTGAAGTTGACGCCGGAATCGTAAAGCCTGGCATTAATTTCAGCGTGAATGCGCTGAATTCAGTAGCGGTGTCCTCGGTGCGAACTTATGGATATTCGTCGACCAATGTAGCCCTAACGTCGCCACCGCTGGCGGCTGGGTTGCAGGCTCCTGTCGTAGCTACCGGCGTGGGCCTGCTGCAGTCGAACAATACGGTGGTAACCCCCGGACTGAGCGTCGGCATGTTAGGCAGCGCGGCGCAGGTCAAGGATCTTCGGCCTTATTCCCCTTACCCCTACATTGCGTTAGATGTGCTGGTGTATGTCGGGGTCTTTGGGCCGAAGCATCTGCTCTTCTATACGCCTAACGATTTGTACGTACTCCCAGCCGGATTTACCGTGGTCAACAATACGCCGCCGGCGGTCAGTTCAGTCTCTCCGACTTATGATGCGAACGGAAATCGAGCGGTAGCCGTCTACGGAACGCAATTTCAGAGCGACACTAGAATCATTTTTGACGGCCTTGCGGGAACGATTCAGGGCACGCAAAGCGATGGATCGTTGCTGGTCACGCCTCCAGTAGCATCTGGCAGCTACGTTGCTCCCGTGGTGGCGCTCAACTCGGACGGCCAGAGTTCGCTCTTCCTCGCTGCCAACCCTCCGACTTACACTTACGATCCCGCGGGCGCTCCCTCGCTTACGGTCACGCCAAGTTTTCTGTCTCCGGGGGCCGATGTCACGGTCGATGTTCAGGGCGTGAATACGCACTTCATCGATGGTCAGACTACGGTAGGATTTGGCACCAGCGATGTTCTGGTAAAGCAGATCGTTGTGCTGAGTCCTACTCACTTGACTGCACTGGTCGGTCCGGGCGTCTTCGTTTCCACCTCCGGAATCAGCGTGACCACCGGATTGGGAATCGTCTCCCAGGCTTTGGGTCATCAAGTAATGGTGACCGATCAACTCCGTAAGTAGCAGCCTGTTCGAGATCGTCGCACTCGAATCCCGGTGTACACTGGGGACTTGAAAAGCGTTCTTCTCTACTCTGGAATCGTCTTTGGTTCGCTGTTGTTGGGGGCTATGGGCGCTGAGATTTTTCTCTCTTACCGAAGTGCGCCGCGCGCCCCCCTGCCCTTCTACAACGTGCTTTATCCCTACGTGATGTTCCGGCCCAACGAGAGCTATACCTACGAAACCAAGGAAACCTATGACATGTCTCACAACAAGAGCCGGGTCTTCGTTTATACGAACGAAGATGGCTTTCGCATTCCCTCGCCGGGATACAAACTCCCCAAGGAAAAACCCGCGGGCCAATTGCGCATAGCGGTTCTCGGCGGCTCATTAGTGGAATTGGCCAGCACGTTCGACGTTACCCTGCCTGGAGCGCTGAAGACGCTGCTGCAGCGCAGGTATCCGGGCCGCGATATAGAAGTGATTAACGCCGGGATCCAGTCGTCGGTATCGCGCCAGTCTATCGTGCAGCTTCTAGTTACGGTAGTCGACTATCATCCGGATATCGTGATCCTCTATGACGGCGGGAACGATATCGGTCTTCCGCTGACCTACGAGTCCCGGCCCAATTTTCCCTATAATTTCCAGACCATGGAAGAGGCTTGGAATCTGTATCGAGAGGAGCATCGCACTCCGCTGTGGCGCATCGCTCTTGATCGCAGCTACCTTTTCCGGATGGCGCGGGCGCGCTTCAATCACAGCAAAGCGGAGCTGGTGCCTTCGGCCGACGATCCGTTTGCCGGGACGAATCGAGTGCCCGCGAAACGCGTCATCTCGGACCGCGCTTTTGTAGCGGACCAAATTTCCGCGTACCTCTCGAATTGGCGGAAGCTGGTCGAACTGTCGCGAGCGTATCGTTTCCGGCCGGTGTGCGTGCTTACGCCGGCATCGGGAGGACTGGATCCGAACTTTGCGGTGCCGCGGATGATGCAGTCGTTTCATCTGAGTCGCGACACCGCGTTCGAGTGGATTCGTGCTTTTGATGTTCTTTACCAGGAAGCCGGGCGCCAGATCGAGCAGCTTCGTCCCGAATATCCAGATGCCAAGTTTCTGAATCTCACCGTTTTCTTGGAACCTCCGGAAAAGTATTTTTGGGATCTCGCGCATCTTTACGATGAAGCCAACATGGTGGTGGCCGAACGGATCTACAGCGATATCCGGCCGGCGATTGAGTCGTCGCTGACAGCTCAGGTCACGACGCAGTGAGCCAGCCGCGCCGCTCCGGCTTCCGATTTCTTTTGCTGAATCTGATCGTGCTGCTAGTTACGGTGCTGGTGTTCTCCGTCGCGCTGGAGGTCATGTTGCGAGCGATCTTCGCCCACAGCCTGGACTTCGCCATGGAAATGTGGAAGTACGCCGTCCAGTTGAAGCAGCCCGTCGCGAACCCGGAGCTAAGTTTCGTGCATGTGCCGAATCGTTCCGCCTTTTTGATGGGAGTGCCGGTTTCGATTAATTCTCATCGGCTACGAGACCGCGAATACTCGGAGACGAAACCCGCGGGAACTTACCGCATTGTGATGCTGGGGGATTCCACGGCTTTCGGTTGGGGTGTTCGGCTCGACGAAACGGTCTCGAAGATCGTAGAAAGGGAATTGAACGCGACTTCCCTGCCCTCGTATCGCCAGGTTGAGGTCTTGAATGCTGGCGTTGGAAACTACGACACGGTGCAGGAAGTGGCGCACTATGAAACCTACGACCGGGTTTTTAATCCCAATCTGGTGATCTTGGAGTACTTCATCAACGACGCCGAGCCAGTGCCATCGGAGCGGCACGCGTGGCTGCTCGGCCGTTCTTATCTGGTGGCCTTCACCATTTCTCGCTTTGACACACTGATGCAGTTCGCCGGGTTGCGCCCTCGCTGGGACGCTTATTACGCGGGCTTGTACGACGATGACCGGCCCGGTTTTCAAGCGGCGAAAGCAGCCCTGGCGAAGCTGGAGAACGTTACGAGACGGGACGGCGCCGAGCTACTGGTCGCCATTCTGCCTGAACTGCACCGGATCAATGCGTCCTATCCTTTCGCAAAGGAACAGCAAAAGATCAAGGACGTGCTCGACTCGAAGCACGTCCCTGTCATCGATCTGATCGAGGGGCTGCGAGGCCACGGACCCGAAAGCAGTTTATGGGTGACACCCGAGGATCCGCATCCGAACCGTAAGGCCAACTCACTGATTGCCGCTCAAATCGTGGATTGGGTTCGAGACCACGTGCGCTAAAATACAACACAGAATATGGGTTTTGTTCGCGAGCTGTGGGCCTTCTTGCGCATTCGCAAAAAGTTTTGGCTGCTGCCGATCATTCTGATGACGCTGGCGTTCGGGGTCCTGCTACTTCTGGCACAGAGTTCGGCGATCGCTCCGTTCATCTATACGTTGTTCTGATGCGGGCCCAAGCTGGGTTGAGCAATAGCAGCAGCCATACTGTCAGGCTGATGAGTCCGGCAATCGCGGCTATTCGCATTTCGTTACCGCCGTCATAGAAAATTTCTACCGTGCAACGACCGGTGCAGCCGGGATGAATGACCATCATGCCCAGTGCGTCACTCTCGATGCGGCGCCGGGAGCCGCTGACGAGTGCATGCCAGCCTGGTTCATAAGTGACTTGTACGCTTAGGACGTCGCCCGCTCCTAGATCCGCGGCAATTGTGGCGCTGCTTTGACTCGTCCACCGCATAGAAGCAAGCGGCATATTCGGATCGTTCAGCGCGGCCACGTAAGGCCGCAATGGCGCGACATCGGAACCATCGACGGGTTCTCGGGAGACAACTTCCGATTCGTGAATTACATGAGCCAGCGACTCGGACCTTTGTGGAACGCCGTAGATCACATCGCCGCCATCGCGCCAGAGCGCCGGCAAGAGGCCTTCAAACTTGTTCGGGTTGCCAAACGGCTTATACCATTCGCGCGATCCCGCGCCGCTTACGCCGATCGCATGCACGCCGTAAGCTTCGAGCCATTGCAAGGAAATCTCGCCGTCGCGAGGCCCCAGATTCTGACCGGTATAAATTGTGTGTAAAGCCACGCGCTGCTGCCAATTAGGCACTCCCTGATCGCAACAGCCGCCAAGCTGAGGTGTATCCGTGAACACGTTCATCCAAAACGATACGGACCCGGGCGCGAAGACCCGGCGGCCGGACATATTCTGGTCAAACCATTTGGCTTCCCGATATTCGACGGTGTTCCGAACGTCAAGCGGCTGGATCAGACGAGAGGCGAAGTTTCGATTGTGAACGAGCGCGACCAGACAGAGGGCCGCCACAATCGCAGCGGGCGCGACTTTCGGCAGCTTCGATAGAGCGAATCCGGCCGCCAGGCAGCAGCCCATCTCCAATTCCAATTGAAAGCGTTCCGGTTGCGGCACGATGGCGATCTTCCCCAAGAACGACGGCAGCGTAATGACAGCCGCGATGAAGGTGAGAAGAAGCGCGAAGCGGAAGAACGCATTTAGCCGGAGCCGCGTGCAGACGACGTAGAGAATAGCAGCAACGGCGGCGGCCAAAACGAACGGAACAAAGCGGAAAGGGTAGTAGGAGCCTTGGCTACGCTGCGAGTTCGCGATGATAAGCCGGATGGTCGAAGGGGGAATCCAGGGGATTGCAAGCCCGTAAGCAAGCAACGCAATAAGAGCGATTCTCAGCATGGACCACAGTGAGTGCGCTTGGGGCATCGCCAGGATGTAAGCGGCCAATACCATTGCGCAGCCCGCCAAGCCGGTCACGTTCGTCAACGCCAGAACGGCCAGCATGATCGCGCTCAGAGCATAATGCACCGGCCTGCCTCGGCGAATCGCGGCATCCAGCGCGATCAAGACAAGCGGCATCAATGCCAGTGACGCGATGTGCGGCGATTCACCGTAGACGACCAGGTTGTACAAGCGGCGCAGATGCCACATGCCGCCGACGTCGTTCCGGATCGCGGGAATTAAGATCGCGGCCGGCGAGATCAACGAGTACAGCAAGCCGGACCAGAATCCGCAGGCGAGCGAGCCAGAGAAACGGTAGACCATCCAGAGCAGCGTCACCGGCCCGAGGCAGTAGAACAGCGCGACCGTCTTGTGAAAGGCGAGCGCCGGAGAAATCTTCAGCCCGACCGCAACCAGAGCGACAAGATTATGCAGGACGGGGCCGTACACATCGCGATAGGGCATGCCGCAAAACCACAGCGGCCACCATTTCAGATCCCCAAAGTGATCGATGGTGTAGCGGCTGACTGCGATGAACGAGCCTTCGATCGAGCCAAGTTGGTTGAGATATTCGGTGGAGAAGAGCTTAGCGCAGATGAACACATTGAGCGCGAAGAGCGCTGCGCTCAGCAGGGGTAGCGAGAACTTAGCGCGTTTAACCGCTATTTGCCTTTGCTCAATTTGCGGAAGTACTCGGCCACCGCGTCGGAGTATCCTGGCGGCACGGTTTCTGTACCAGCGCTACGCACTTGATCGCTGGTTTTCTCGTCCAACTTGCGGCGCATCTCGAGTTCGAGCCGTTCCACTTCCGGCAGCACTTCGTGGCTGATGCGGTTCGAAAGCTCCGCGTCGCTCCCGCCCGCGAAGGGCTGGCCCATGGCGCGCAGCAACTGCTGGTAGTCGCCCGCAAAATCCGGATTCTGCCGGATGAACTCGCGGAGCTGGTTCAGATCGCGCAAGGATTCGCGATAGACCTGATCGCCATTGCCCAAGACAGGGCCGAACACGCCGCCATTCGGTCCGACCGGGCCAGCGCCGCCAACAGATCCCTCGGCGTTGCGTCCCTGAAATTCACCGTCGCGTTGTCCAAAGCTGCCGCCCTGATTCGATCCGCCTTGCTGGCCGCCGCCTTGGCCTTCACCCGACTGCTGACCTTCTCCCGACTTACCCTGTCCAGGCTGCTTGCCTTGTCCGGATTGCTGGCCTTGACCGGATTGACCCTGTTTTTGGCCTTGTCCTTGTTGGTCGCCGTTCTGATCGCCGCCGCGCCGCAGCGGGTTGGATTCTCGCGATGAGCGCTGTCCTGATTGCCCTTGCTGAGCTTGCGCCAACTGCTGCATTTTATTGCGCATGGCTTCCACCTGCGCGAGAGCCTTTTCAAGATCGTCCTTGCCGCCCGGTCCCTTGCCGGGTTGGCCTTGCTGTCCCGCCGCTGCCTGAGCTTGCTGCAGCTCATCGCGGAGATTGTTCAGTCCCGCTGTTATGCCGTTCTCCCGCACCCAAGCCGACGAACCGTAGCCTTGCCGAATCCACTGAGCGTTCCGGCGCATATTCATTTCCAGCTCGTTCTGCTGTGCTTGCGCGAGGGCATCGCGAACCTTGGTGCCGGCCGGATTCTGCGCACCCGCCATGCTGCGCGCGGCATCCGCCATCTGCTTTTCGAGGTCCTTCAACTGGTCGGCCATCTGGCCTTTTTCCTCTGACAAACGGTTGAGTTGCTGTTGGGACTGTGCCGGCTGCGCGCCGGGCTGCCCTTGAGCGCCTGGGGCGCCTGGAGAGTTGCCCAGCGCCTGCCGCAAACGGTTTTGAAAATCGGTCTGGTGCTCGGCTAATTGACCCGCTTCGCGAGCCAAGCCTTCGAGCTGCTGCGACGCATTCTGCTGCTGCATCCCGTTCAGGAGGTCGCGTGCTTCCTGCAACCGGTCGGCCGCGCGGCGCTGTCCGGCGTTATTCTGCGGATTGCCATTCTGCTGATTCTCGGCGTCGCGCATATCCTCGGTGGCCTTTTTCAAGCGATCCAAGGCTTCTTGCATGCGCGGGTCCGCCGTCGAACCCGTGCGGCCGGACTGGCCGCCACGGCTGGGCTGGCCACTGGAGGAAGAGCTGGAGGACTGTTGTCCTTGGCTGGACGAGTTGGATTGCTGCCCCTGCCCCTGCTGCTGTTGTTGCTGCTGCAGCTGTTCCATCTGTTTTTTCAGCTCTTCAGCTTCCCGCCGCAATATCTCTTGTTCCCATCGCTGGCGGAACGCCTGCTGCTGATTTTTGTTCGATGCCAGTTCCTGCTGGCGGCGCGCGAGCTCAGCCAATTTCTGAAGCGCCTGGTCAATATCCTTTTGGCGGCTATCGCTGGCCGATTGTTGGCCCGTCTCATACTGGTTCTTTTCGCGGTCCAGTTCGAGATCGGCAAGATTCTCGAGATCGCGGCCCATGCTGCCGCCGCCTCCGCCACCACCGCCTTGATTCCCGAACGCGACTTGAATGTCTCGGAAAGTAGATTCGGCGCGCAGTGCGTTCTGCAGGGCCTTCTGCTCCGACGGAAGCGAGTCGTTCCATTTCTGCGTGCGGATCTTTTCCGCGGCTTCCAGCATCGCCTTGGATGCCTCATCCATATCCTTGGCAAAGTTCTGAAATTCGCTGTTTGCACCGGCAAGTTCGCGCGCTTTCATGCGGTCGGAAAGCGACTTGGCCTGCGCAGCGAGCTTGGCCTGTTGATCGGCGAGGAACTTTGCGTCTTCGGCGGCCTCAGCCGGGTGCTTAGCGCCATTTTTCAACTCGTTCCAAGTGGCGGCGATGATGTCCTTCTCGCGCTGGGAGATTTCTTGCTGGTCGCCACCACCCATGCCGCCCATGCCGCCACCGCCGCCCATTTGCTGGGCTTGCGAATAGTTGCGCTCAAAGGGCTCGGCTTGGATGAAGTAGATGTCGGTCTTAGTGGTGTTGCGAGCGTCTTTGGCCGTTGCATAGACGCTCACCAGGTCGCCAGGGGAAAGTTTGTAATCTTCTAACGCGATGACATATTTGCCGTCGGCCGTCTTAGCCCCCTTCTGGGGGAGCATGGAAACAACCTTCTCCGGCTGGCCATTGACCGAGTAGTGCACACTGACTTCGTTCAACCCGAAATCGTCGCTGGCATTCACGGCTACGGTGACTTCTTCGATCGGGTTCACCTTTTCGTCGCGCCCCGGACGATTGATCTTCACTTCCGGCGGCGAGTCCTTGCGCGCCTCGATGAAAAAGTCCTCGGTCATGCGCACGTTTTCGCCTTGCTCGAGTGCGGCGATATGATATAGCCCGTCTTTGTCCATCTTGACGCGAGCCGTCAGCCAATTCCCTTCCTTGGATTCAAGCGGGATCTGGCGATCGTCGCCGAGCATCAGGACGCCCTTGTTCAATGGGCGATCTGTTTGGACCGCTACTTCGGCTTCGGTGCCTTCCACGGCGCGCAAATCGCCGCCGGGGTCCTCCACTGAGTCCTTCATTCCAGTCCAGGATGGGAAGTGATACGTCACGCGGATTTTCTTGACTGCCGGCAGATCGATAACGCGCAGGTTGAAATGCTTAGAACGGACTGCTCCCGCCTCAACGTAGTACTCGACATTGTCAGCCAGGCCGCTGAACAGAAATTCGTAGGTGGATGCACCGGGCGAGGCTTGCATGTCAACCTGCTCCCACTTGGAAGCGCCCTTGTACTGGGCGAACAGGCGGACCTTAGGAGACTCGAATCCGATGAGCTGCGCGGTGACAAGCTGATCCGATTTGCGCCTCACCGTTCGATCGCCAGGCGTTACCGCGATGTCGTAGAGCGCATGCACACCGCTTTTGGGGGCGCCCGCCCACAGCAAAGACGTACCGTACCCTAAATATCCAGGTCCGGCGAGGATCAAATAAAGTAAAACTGCCACTGCGAGGCCAGCCGAGGTTACGAAACCCAAGATGGGGCCGCTCGGCGCAAGCTGTTCCGGTTGGCTGTTGCGCGCGACTTGCATGGCGTCGTCGGCCAGGAGTTCCATGAACGGATCGGAGGCATTCGATTTCTCCGATAGGGTGAGAAGGCGCTCTTGAAAATCGGGAAACTTACTCTCAGCTTGGCGCGCGGCATTGCGTCTGTTTAAGCCGAGCAAAGGAATGACAACGCCAAAGGCGATGGCCGTGGCGATGGAAAGAAACAGAAGTATACGCGCCCATAACAAACTCGCCGGAGAGAAGGCATAGCGGTTGATGATCCAGACCAGCAGGACGGTCACGACCAGAGCCGCAACGGTGACCAGGGACGCGCCTTTCGAAAGCGTCAGCAGCCGCAAGCGGCTCTCCAAGCGCCGAAGATACGTATTCAGTTGATCAAGGGCGTTCATGCCGCCTCCTTCTCTACCGACAAATACCTGCTAGCCAACAACGATTCAATTATCGCCGTTATCAGAACCAATAGCAAAGCATATCGCCATAGACTCCAAGGCCTTGCGGGGTTTCCCGCGTCTCCTGTAGTAGTACTAGCCTCGGTGCTCCGGCCGGTGTTGCGCCACAGATCGAGCGTCTCTTGCGGGACGGTGACTAAGTCCGATTCCCTGCGGTCGGCATGGACAGCTACCATTTCCTGCCGTCCATTGGTTCGATGGATCTCGTAGAAGCCCTCGCGGTTCACTTGAAACGACGGGCTGGTGGTGGCTTCCTTGAGCGAGAGCGGATGTTTGCCGTCGGGGTCGACCACGTCCACCGCCGCGCTATGCTCTTTGGCCGACCGAAGCTCGATGTAAGAATCGACCGCGACATTAGTGGACTGGCCTTGCTGGCCACCCAAGTACTTGGCGGTTTCCTCGATAAACGGGACGAACGAAGTATGCAGCGGCAGGTCATTTGAAAGATTGTCGAACGTGGACGTGAAAACCAGGACGCGGCCCTCGCCTACCTGCTTTTCGAGCAGCAGCGGCACTTGATTGGTGAGACGGGCGATCACGCGGGACTGTCCCGGGTCGACACGGATCAGTTGGTAGAACTGCACCGCCTCCAGCTTGTTGGTGCGCCGCAGCGCTGGGTGCTCGGTGTCCGCGGTGGCGACCGTTTGAAAGCGTTCCTGATCGCGCGCGGCGTAACTGGAACCCTGGATCGTTTCACCCGAAACCGGCACATGACCGAGCGCGGCCGAAGAAGGTCCGAGCGCCACGAACAGAGATCCTCCGCCATTCACATAGGCGCGCAAATTGCTCTCGAGCCCAGCCGGAAGCGCGCCGACGTCGGAAAGGACCACGAAGGCATATTTGGAAAACGATTGGTTGGCGGATTGTTCCACCGGCAGCGGCTCGAGCACAAAACCGGCTTCCGGAACCGACTCGAGAGCCGATCGGTAGTACAACTCATCGCGCTGCTGCCCTGAAGTATGCAAGAAGAGAACCGGGTGAGGATCGGCGCGCTCCACGGCAAACACGAACCGATCGTCTTCGCTCAATGCGTCGTGAGGTTCGATCCGAATTTCGGCCTGATGAAAACCGTGCGGCGATTCGAGCGATAGGAACTCAACCGAAGCGCGGCCGCCAGCCGGGATATCCACCGGCTTACTGTCCAGCACCTTCCCGTCCAGCACCAATGAAACGGTACGCTTCGCGGCTTCCGTTCCCACACCGGCGATCACCGCCTGGACTCGAACCTTCTTGGGATCGTAGATCTTGGCGGGCGCCGTAACGCTCTCCACCATCCAGTTGGGATCTTTGCTGTCCGCCACCGAATGAAAGATGAGATTCGTGTCGTTGCCCAGTCGGAGGTCGGCGAAGGCAGGCGGAAGCGACGATTTTTGCATGTCGCTCACCAGATGCGCTTCGATCGGCGTACGCACCGACTGCGAGAGTGTCCGCAGCGCCCGAGCGAGTTCCCCGTAAGAGCTACGTTCATCGGAAGGCTGGATGGATTGGATGGCGGCTTTGAGCGCATCGGCATCTTCCACTTGTTGGGTCATGAAGTGGATGTGCGAGCCGACCGCCAAAACTTGGCCGCGCTCGCCGGGACGCAGATTCGACACCGCCTGCAAAGCTGCCTGCTTGGCGCGATCAAGATGACCCGCGTACCGCATGCTGAAGGAATTGTCGACCGCGATCACCAGCATCTTTCTTCCCTCGGCAGCGCCCGTAGTCCGGGTCACGAACGGATTCGCGAACGCGAGCGCGATCATCAGAAGCAGCAATATGCGGAGCGACAACAGCAGCAGATAACGAAGCCGGCGATGTTTGATGGAACTTTGCGTCCTCCGCTCGAAAAACATCAGCGAGCTGAACGGATGGGGCGTGCTCCGGTATTGGCGCAGAAGATGGATCCAGAGCGGCAAGCCGACTGCCGCGGCGCCGGCGAGAAACCAGGGGTTCAGGAAACCCACTTACATCCTCCCCTTGCGAACCAGGAAGTATTCGCGCAGCGCGTCGTCGAGCGGGCGGTCCGTCCGGAGAAAACAATAGTCGATGTTGGCCGCGGCGGCCTTCTTCTTCAACGATTCCATGTGCGCGTCGATCTTCAGCGTGTATTCTTCTTTAGCGTATTCCGGCGACACTTCAAGGGCGTCGTCCGTCTCGACGTCAACCAGCAACACCGGTTCCTTCAATTTCGGGCGGACCTCCTGTGGATCAAGGACGTGGAACAGGACCAGTTCGTTGCCGCGGAATCGCAGTGGCGCAACGGTATTAATTATGACGTCCGGCTGTTCGTAAAAATCCGAGATCACGACGACGATGCCACGCCGGCGCAGGAAGTTTTGAAAATGTATGAACGGTTTCGCAAAGTTCGTGCGGGTACCGAGCTGCGCGTGCTCGATGGCATGCGCCACGCGCATAAACTGGCCTTGCCGCGTCGAGGGCCGAATATAATTGCGCACGTCGTCGTCAAAGACGATCACTCCGGCTGCGTCGCGCTGCTGATTGGCCATGTAGGCGAGCGAAACCGCGAGAAACCGGCCATAGTCGAGCTTGGTGATGCCATGCGAGCTATAGCCCATGGAGGCGCTGCTATCCAGCATCATGGTGAGCTGGCAATTGGTCTCGCCGCGATAGCGTTTCAGGTAGGCGCGCTCGGTTCGGGCGAAGACATTCCAATCGACGTGGCGCAGATCGTCGCCGGGCGTGTAGGCGCGATACTCGGCGAACTCCTGGCTAAACCCGAAATCCGGCGAGCGGTGCAGGCCCGCCACGAATCCATCCACCACAGTCTTCGCCACCAGATCCAAATGCGAGATGCCGGCTAGCAGCGCCGGATCGATAAAGCGCGTTGGGGTCGATGGATGCATCCAGGAATCCTTCTCGTTCTATTGGGTTGGACCTAAAGCGCGAGGGTCCTTTTCACTTAGGCTCCGGTTTCCATTCGAGCAGCCGTTTCAGGATGGCGTCGGAGTCAAGGCGCTCGGATTCAGCGTGAAAATTGAGCAGAATGCGGTGGCGCAAGATTGGCCGGGCCAGCTCGCGAACGTCCTCGTAGGTGACATGAACCCGGTTGCGCATGAGCGCGCGCGCCTTGGAGGCCAGCACGACAAACTGTGCGGCGCGAACGCTGGCGCCGAAATTGACATAGTTCTTGATGAAATCGGGCGCCATAGCATCGTTGGGGCGCGTGGCACGGACCAGTTCTACCGCGTAGCGCGCGACCGAGTCGGCGATGGGAACCATGCGCACCAGTTGCTGGAAATCGAGAATCTCTTGCTCGTTGGTGACCGTGTCGGCCTGCGCGACGTGCGTGGTGGTGGTCAGATCCACGACTTTAACCTCGTCGTCAGCGGAGAGATAATCCAGAACCGTGTTGAATAAGAACCGGTCGAGCTGTGCTTCGGGCAGCGGATAGGTCCCTTCGAGTTCAATGGGGTTCTGCGTCGCCAGCACGAAAAATGGTGCCTTGATTCGGTGCATGTGTCCGCGCACGGTGCAGGACAGCTCCTGCATGGCCTCGAGCAAAGCCGATTGCGTTTTAGGAGGCGTGCGATTGATTTCGTCCGCCAGCAGGACGTTGGAAAAAATCGGCCCGGGAACGAAGGTCCAGGTGCGGCCGCCTGTCGTAGGGTCCTCTTCGATGATGTCCGTACCGGTGATGTCGGAAGGCATCAGGTCCGGCGTGAACTGGATGCGCTTGAATACCAGGCCGAGCGTTTGAGCCAAGGTGCGAACTAGCAGCGTCTTGGCGGTGCCCGGCAAGCCGGTGATCAAGCAATGGCCGCCCACGAACAGCGAGATCAGTACCTGCTCGATGACCTCCTCCTGGCCGACGATGACCTTACGCACTTCGCGGACGATGCTGCGCTGGGCCTCCTGGAAGCGGCCAATCCGCGCCTTCAATTCCGCCGAATCGGCGATTGCTGCTGTGCTTAGAGCTGTGCTTAGTGTGGACATGTTTATTTGTTTGAGATTTCCAAAAGTAGCTTTTGAGCCGGCTTAAAACCGGGAGCGGCCTCGAGGGAAAGCAAGACTTCGTCGCGCGCTTCGTTTACGCGGTTGACCTTATTTAAGGCACTGGCGAGCTGGTAATGCGCCGTGGCTTGATCCAGCGGCTTCAACGCCACCAACGCGCGGTATTCGCGGATCGCTCCTTGCGGATTATCTTGCGCAAGCCACAGATCGCCCAATTGTTTGTGCAGCTCCTGGTCTTCGGGATAAATGTAGTTTAGTCGATCCAGGGTAGCGGCTGCTTTCTTCGGTTCCCCCGCTTCTTGCTGCAACTTCGCCAACCGCTCCACCAATAGCGGACTGCGGCCTCCCACCTCGTTGTACTTTTCCAATTCCTTCTTCGCCGCTGCCTTGTCGCCTTTAGCCTCATAGGCGTCCGCCAGGAATTCATAAACGCTGCCGGGCTCCACGTAGTCGGTATAGTAATCCCTAATCGCATTCCCCTCGCGAATCACGTCATCGTATTTCTTGGCGCGCAGATCGTCCGATATGACTTTGATTTGCTTGCGCCACTCTTCGAAATGGTCTACGGTGGTCTTCGTTTGAGTATCCAGCCACGCGAAGAACTGCTTGTCGAACTCTTCGGGCGACAGGCCGAGATTATTCTTAATGGCCTCGGGCGTGGTTTCGAGCTTCGCGAAGGAATGGACCATGTCGAGCAACTTGGAATAGCCCCACTTCTCGGCGATAAAGCTGCAGATCTTGCCGCCCTGAAAATAAGACACGATCACTTGCGACGGGTAGCTGGGACGGATGAATCCGCGGTCCAGCTCCGCCACCGGCAATAGCTTCTTGGTTTTGATGGCGTCGATGGCCTGCGGATCCAGGCGGTCGCCCCAATCGGGTGCGGCAGCGGTCTCTTCATAGACCGCCAGCCCCTCGGTGAACCAACGCGGAACCCGGCTGTCGGTGGCTTGCAGCACGAAAACGTGGCTCATTTCGTGCCACAATGTGCTGGCCCAGTGGAAGCTTCCTGGCGGGCGGCCGGAGGGGCTGTCCATGGCAACCACGTGCCCGAACGTTACGCCCAGAGCGCCCAGCCCGGGCATTCCCATGGTCCGGACGGCGAAGTCTTCGTGATCTGGGTAGACCTCCACTTGCACCGGAGCGTTTAGCTTCATCTGGTACTTCTTCTCGTAGGTGGCGATAATGCGCTTCAGCTCCGATTCAACATACGGCCGCAGCAACTCGGCTTCCTTCTTATCTAAAACCACGATGGTGTTGTCGGTTTTGAAAGTAGTGAAGCCCGAGTACTTGTCGAGAAGCCGAAGCGAATTGACCGTCTCGTAACTCTTGTAATTGGCGTTATAGCACTGTTCCAATTGCTGGCGCGCTTCGCCCTCCTGCCCCAAGCGCATGAGGTTGACTCCCAGCTCCGCTCGCGCTTCCCAGAGCCGCGGGTTCAGCTCGAGAGCCTTCCGGTAAAACATGATCCCTTCCGGGTAGCGGCGATTGATTACGAAGAAATGACCGGCGGTGGAATAGGCTTCGCCGTACACGGGATTGATCTTGAGGATCTTGTCCATCCAGGCGTTCTGGATAGGGGGCGTATCGGCTTTGTCGGTGAGCCAGTCGATGGCGGCGTGAATTGCCAGCGCGTCCAGCGCTTCGTTAGAAATTTGAAGCGCCAGGTCCGCCTGTTCGGCCGCGCGTTTTGGGTTGTCGTCCTCTAGCGCCAAATAAGCGAGAAGCTCGCGGGCCTCCACCAGCTTCGGATCGAGTCCAGCGGCCTTCTCCGCCAGGTCGACGGCCCCCTTCCCGAAATCTTGCGCGCTAACCAAAGCCAAACCGAATTGAGCTCCCGCGTTGTTTTTATCGATCTCCAGGGCCTCTTGAAAAAGGCCTCGGGCTTCGTCTTTGTTAAAGCGCTCCAGAAAGAGCCGGCCCCAGCGGACACGGTAGTCCGCGTTTTTTGGGAATTGCTTGGCTGCGTCCCGAAACGCGTCGTTGGCTTCTTGGAAACGTTCCAGGCCCCACAGCCCTTCCGCTCGGAAGTAGTTATTGGAACTTGCTGCCAGTCGGACGAAACAGTTCTGCGCTTCGGGTAGTTTCCCGTGGTGCTTGAGACCGCGGCATTCTTCGACGGTCTGCGAGGCCAGAGGCAAAGCAATCAGCCCAAAAACGAACAACGCTGAGCCAAGACGTGTCATTTGTCGAGCTCCGCCTGAGTTTTCGCTAATTCCAGCAGTAGAGTCGAAAGCTGCTTCTTATATTGATCTTCCGGCATGGCTGCTTTTTCGTACTTCAGCTTGTCGATCTGTTGTTCCAAATCCTCGCGCTTCTCCAGCAGCGCCTTCTTTTCCGGCGTATTGGCGGCGATCTGGGCGGCGCCGATCCGCAGCAAAGTGAAACGAGAGGCCAATAGTCCTTCGCCATTATCGGGCGAGGGCTTGCGAGCGCCGTCACCTTGTCCTGTATCCTCCAGCGTGGGGTGTTCGGTGGCCAGGCGCTTCTGCGTGTCGTAGAACTGCGCAGTTTTTTGATCGGCGTAGGTGAACGCTTCAAGCGCCGAAACCGTGTCGTTCTTGTCTGTGTCGGCTGCGGGATCGCGCAGGGCCTCCACCCAATAGCGCGCGAAAACTGTCGCGTTCTTCTCGTTACCGCTCTTGGTTGCCGTAATCACGACGCGAGTCGGTTTCTCCAGCGCCGCCCGCGAACCACCGCTGGCGCTCGTCATGTTGACTACTAACTGACGCGTGCAGGGGACATGGTCGAGCATAGTCGCCAGTTCGACGCCCGAGATATCCGGGCCCGGAAGGTTGATCTTGTAATCGTAACCGTCAAAACCGCCATGTCCGATGAGCATCAGGACAAATGCGTCGGCGGGTTTGGCTTCCTTCGCGATTTGCGCCAGAGTACTTTGGATGTTCGCTTTGGTGGCTTGCGCGCCGGACAGCGTTGTGACCTTGGAATCGGGACCGCCGGCGCGGACCAACTTGTCGATCTCCTGGGCCTGCGACGCAAAGCGCTGCTCGTACTCGGGCTCACCACCGAGGCCTGCCACGGTAACGTAGAAAGTCGCGGCCTGGAGTGTACTGGCCAAAGCAAACACAGGCAAGAATGCCTGTGCTACATGAATTCTCATACTACACCCCATTTTCTTCTTAACAGCCATTCAGTGCAGCAAAGCACCAGGACCAAGAAGAACACGACAGGCATATCCCACAGGTCCCTGGTTTCGCGCACAGTGATACCGGCTTCAGAATACGAGATGTCCTCGCCGAGTTTTGACACCTCTTCAGGACGGTAATATCGGCCGCCCGTTTGAGATGACAGTTTTTCGAGGAGATCGCGGTTCTGCTCCAGATGAAAATTCTCCGCTACCCCGTCTTCGCGCCGGAAGGTTACTACGCCACGCCCCAATTCCTGCTGACCGCGGTGGGCCGTAATTTCGGTGATGTAGGACCCCGCGCGTCCGGCATCCCAATCGGCGGTGTACACGCCTTGTTCGAGCGGTTCCGGATGGAGCTCGACACTCTGCGCGGCGCCGTCGGGTCCGACGATCCGCGCTTCCACCTGCGCGTCGCTAGCGGGCAAGTAGGTAGTGTCGCGGACTTCGGCGCGAAGCTGCACGTGGCCGTCGTCAAATAGCACGGGCTTGGCGATCGAACTGACTACGCGCGTGGGCGTATCGCTAACCATCCAGCGCAGCATCTGACGCCAGAACATCTCGTGGCTCATGTCTTCGACAGGCTGCAACATCTGCCAGCGCCAGTCGCCGCCGCTGGCAAACACAGCCGTTCGTCCACGCCCGTATTTTTCGGTTATCAACAATGGCAGTTTGTGACCCGCCGCATTCATTTCGGCGAGCACCAGGGCGCCTGGCTTAGCCGTACCCGCTTCTTGAAAGTCCATCAGATAAGGGAGCTTCTTCCAGCGCGCAACATTGGCATCCGGGTTTTCTTCGATGCGGCAGATCAGGCTGTCGCGTCCGGCCGAAGTAAGCTCGGCTGTGGCTGGATCCCGATGGAACGTGTTCTTATAGTTCGGTAGGTGAACCGGCAGCAGATCCACAAAAGGAGGCTGTGTGTAGCCGCCATCCGCCAGAGACGCGCGTCCGGCGAGGAACAGCAACCCGCCGCCGCGGCGATCCACGAACTGCTGGATCAGATCCTGCTGCGTGTTGGTGAAGTAACTCGCTTCCACGCTGCCAAGGATTAAGCCTTGGTAAGCGAATAGCTCTTCCACCTTGCTCGGAAAGCCTTCCTTTAGTTCTTCGGAATTGGCAATTCCCTGGCGATAAATCTTGTTCTGCGTGGTCCGGACGATGCTGACCAGCTCGATATTCTTATCATCCTCCACAGCTCTGCGAATGAACTTGTAGTCCCAGCGCGGCTCGCCTTCCATGTAAAGAATTCGCGGCTTGGAGTTGTCCACATTCAGAACCCGTGTCACGGTGTTGTTGTTCTTGTTCTCTTCATCCGGCAGCGGATCTAGGGTGAATTCCAGGTTCTTCACTCCAGGGTCTCCTGCATTGAACAACATCGACTCGGTTTGCGCGATGCCGTCAGCCTTAAGAATGACGTCGTGAGACGCCAGAACCTTTCCCGCTTCACGCACGGTTAAGCGCCCCTTGTCGCCGCGCAGTCCCCATTGATGGAAAGTCACCTGGGCTTCCAGTCGCGATTTGGTCGGCAACTGAACATCGGTTACCTCGACGTCGTGCGTCATCCGCTCACGTCCGAAGCCGACAGTGTGAATGGGAATCCGCTGGCGCTTAATTTCTGAGATCGTGTCCAGATCGATTCCGCCGCTGTTATCGGCTCCATCGCTCAACAGCACGACCGCGCCAATGGGCAACGTGGCGGCGTCGGCGACCACCTCTTTCAGGTTATCGCCAATATGCGTCGCCGGTTCGGCCGCGGATAACTTGTCCACGTTGTCGATCCGCTCCAGATGGGCGCCCATGCGATAAAGCCGGACTTGAAATTTAGACTGTAAACTCTTGAGTAGACCGCCGTTTAAGGTTTTTAGAACTTGTTCTTTCCGCGTCGACCCTTCTTCCTGAGTGGCCATGCTCTTGCTGTCGTCGATCACCACGGCGACGATGTTCTGTTGTGGGCGAAGCGTGGCGATACTCAAGGCGGGCTGCCACAACAAGAAAAGCAGCAGGCACACCAGCAGGCTCTGGAGGACCCAGACGACTGCCGTGCGGGGTCCTCGAATGGTGGGAGCGACGCGAGTGCGGCGGCTCCAGAAGACCCAACCCAAGCCGGCCGCGACCACTGCGAGCGCGGCGATCAGCGCCCAAACCGGCCAATCCCCCAAAAGGACAAAAGTCCCTTTGCTAAATACGGTACGCGGATATTTGAAGAGGAACTCAAACATCGGATTTAGAGGCGAATGCCAGGCTCCTTAAAATTTCGTCCAAGTGTCATCGCCGGCAAAAAGCAAGGTTAGGGACGCGGCGAAAACGTACGTCCGGTAACGCATCGAACATCTAAACAGCATCAGCATAGCATGCCGTTAATGTTAGGTGTCATCCCCACCTTGTTCGGTTACAATAATTACACGCGCGCCCAGGGTGGCCATCCCCGCTGCGTGCTCTAGAGCGCCGTTTGGATTTCCACAGCGCCCATTCGATTCCAGACCAGTGCCTTCCCCCCATAGTTGTGATTCAATAGGAATTAATTCGCTTATGGCCACGCGAGGATTTCGATTCCGTAGAGACGTCTGGGCGCTGAAGCGGCGCGCTCGCGAATGGCGCATGATTTTCAAAGGCGTGCTTGATACCGACCACCCGGTCATGGCCCATATTATTCCTATTCGGCGGTGCAACCTATCCTGTACGTACTGTAACGAATACGATGACTTCTCCAAGCCTGTGCCGTTCGACGTAATGACCGAACGTTTGGACCAGCTCGCGGCGCTACGCACCACAATCGTGACATTTAGCGGAGGCGAGCCGCTGTTGCATCCCCAGCTGGACCGGCTCATCGCCCACGTGCGCAGCCACGGAATGATGGCAGCCATGATCACCAACGGATACTTGCTGACGGAGAAACGGGTGCGCGAGTTGAACGATGCCGGACTCGATCACATGCAGATCAGCATCGACAACGTGATGCCGGACGACGTGTCCAAGAAGAGCCTGAAGGTGCTGGATAAAAAGTTGCAGATCTTGTCCGAGCACGCGCTGTTTCACGTAAACATCAACTCGGTCCTGGGCGGGGGCATTCACAATCCGGAAGACGCGCTGGTGGTCGGGAAGCGCGCGCTCGAGTTGAGTTTTACATCGACGGTCGGCATTATTCACGACGGGGATGGACAATTGCGGCCCATCGGCGAGCGCGAGCGAGCGGTGTTCATCGCGATGAAGCAGTTTGAGAAGAAGAATTTTTCGCAGATCAATTATTACCAGCACGCCATCGCGCACGGGCAGCCGAGTAATTGGCGCTGCCGCGCCGGAGCGCGCTATTTGTACATCTGCGAGAACGGCCTGGTGCACTACTGTTCTCAACAGCGCGGCTACCCCGCCAAACCCCTGGCCGAATACACGGTGGAAGACATCCGGCGCGAGTATTTAACCCAGAAAAGCTGCGCGCCGTTCTGCACGATTTCGTGCGTCCGCCAGATCTCGTATTTCGATTTTTGGCGCGATAAGCAAACCATCGCGAGTACGCTGCCGGCTCAGAGTGACTCGCCGCTGGTGCAGATCCAGTCGAGCGGGAAATAAGGATGCATGGATGCTCTACTGAATGCCGGTTCGCCATTCGGCTACCTTCTCAGGCTCGCCTACCGTGAGAACGTACTGCTCGTGGATGACAACGCTCGGGGAATGGGCGGCTCCGCCGGTAGGATCGAATAAACTATCCACGACAAATCCCCCTGTTGTCGCCTCAATGGCTTTGCCTACTCCGGCGGCGATAATGTTCCTAGGCTCCCAGACAGTTCGGAACTTCTCTCCGTCGAATGCATAAAGCCGCAGCGCGACGGTAGTCGGAGATTGCGGGGGTACTTCGGCCATGGCCATAAACCAGAATTCGCCCACTGCTGGTAAACCAGAGAGCGCTTCAGCGTGCAAGTCGACCAAAGACGAATCGCTGAAGTTGTCCGTGTTTGCGGCGAACACCAATCTGTTCCCGACCGCCTTATAGGCGCGGAACGAAATCGCGTCATCGGCGATAGCGTCGCCTCCCCGAGATAACTCGATTCCAGCGATCAAGAAATGCCCATGCGGAAGGTCTACCGAGAAAGCAAGATCGTGCATGACATCGCCGCTCTTGTGACCGAGAAGCGCATCCAAGCCAGCTCCGACCAGCTCCGTTGTTGCGGAACTTGGCTGGAAACTATCCGAAACGAAAGCGTCGATTTCGTTCAGGACCTGTCGGGTCACCTCATGTTTTGTAGCGGCATACTTTTCCTGGCCGGCCTCATCATGCCACCGCAACTTCTCGGACAATGTCTTGACTTTCTCAATGTGATTAGTGCGACCATTGCTCACTTGACCCTGTGCAAGGGCGGACACAAGGAGCATCTGTCCGACTACCAAAGCGAGTAGAAATCGCGTGAATCTGGTCATTCCTTCACTTATTATTATCGCTATTACTACCGCCGGATCACCGGCTGGGAGTAAAAATCCGCTTCGGGATCATCGCATGCACGCCTTTATTGCCATCCACCAACTGCGTAATGCAGAAATCTACCGCAACGCTGGCCAGCATGTAAGCCTCGTCGCGGCTCAGATGCTTCTCGGTCACTAGGAAGTCGATGGCCTCGCGGACGGCCAGCCGGGTCGCCTCCGAGAGATCTTCATGGAGGCCCATGGCGATAAAGTGCGTTGGCGTCTCGGCTCGCGGCCACCGAAGGTGCATATCCTTGCGAACCACAAACTGGAACGTGCCAGTGAGTTCCGTCTCGAGCGCTGTGATGTCCACTTCACCGTTGCCTTGGCCGGCGTGCCCATCTCCGACTTCAAACAGCGCCCCTTTGGCGTGTACCGGAATGTACAGCGTGGTGCCCTCGACCAACTCTTTGTTGTCGAGATTGCCTGCATGGATCCACGGTGGTGCGCTGCTGATCCGCCCGTTCGCTACGGGCGGCGCCACGCCCATGCTTCCGAAGAACGGCCGCAATGGAATCTCGATAGAATCGCTGAAGCGCGCGACCATACGACTCCGGTCGAGCGGTATGATTTTCATCCGGTACGACGGGAAGTCATCCGGCAAGAAACCCGCGCCGGGACGAAAATTATTGAACGCGAACGGAGCGGTCAATTCAATCTTGAGGATACGGACCTCGAGCACGTCCCCGGGCTCGGCGCCTTCGACGTATATCGGTCCCGTCAGAAGGTGACCGCCTGGGCCCCTGTCGGTCACCTCTTTGTAGATGGCTCGCAACGCCTCCGGAACCTGCTCGCGCGGAAGGCCGGCGTCCTCAAGCAACGTGGGGTTGCCCCAAACATCTTCGATCCTCACGGTATCTGAAGAGTGGATAGTCAACACAGGCTTAGCCGCCGCCGCGTAGTATCCCCAGACAATGGTTTTAGGAGTAGCTTTCAACTCAAAGTTTTCGGCCGAGCACAAGGGAGCGGCGCCGACAACGCAGAAGAGTAAGAGTATCTTCATAACTTTCTGCCGATGATAGCAGCTCCAGCGCCGCTTGCCGCGGCCCGCAACGCGTGATGTAATAGCAGGCAAATGTCGAAGCCGCTTCTTCTCGTCTTCCTATCGATCGCGCTGCTTGCTCCCATCGCTCTCCACGGGCAAACGCCGCAACAGAAAACTCTGGACATCTATTTCCTCGACACCGAAGGCGGGCAAGCCACTCTCTTTGTCCCGCCTTCCGGACAATCGATGTTGGTGGACACGGGTTTCCCTGGCAATCAAGGCATGCCCGGGACTAGCGCTCCGGGGATCACCCGCGATGCCGACCGCATCACAAAAGTGCTGAAGCTCGCCAACGTTACCGTTCTTGATTATGTGGTCGTCACGCACTACCATGGCGACCATGCTGGCAACGCGGCCGAGCTCGCCAACAGGATTCCCATCCGGCACTTCATCGATCACGGTCCCTATACGGTGGAGCTACAGCCCAACCGGGCTGCCGCTTTTGTTTCTTATCAGCCGGTGCGCGAGAAGGCTCACGCCATCACGGCCAAACCGGGCGACAGGATTCCCATCGCTGGTCTCGACGTTCAGGTTGTGTCCTCAGCCGGCGAGCTGATTACCAAACCGATGGAGGGAGCGCCGGGAGCGGGCACGCCGAATTCGCTCTGCCGCGATGCCAAACTGAAAGATCAGGATCCCACGCCCGAGAACTTTGAATCGGTCGGCGTCGTCGTCCGATACAACAATTTCAGGCTGCTCGACCTCGGCGATCTCACTTGGAACCAGGAACACGAGCTGGTCTGCCCGAACAATTTGATCGGCGCCTTCGACGTATTTCACACGACCCGCCACGGCGATCCCCACGCGGGCGCGCCCCAACTGGTTCATGCCATCCATGCGCGTGTCGCGGTGATGAACAACGGCGAGAGAAAGGGCGGCGACCCCGAGTACTGGCAGATCGTCCACACCGCGCCCGGCCTCCAAGACTTCTGGCAAATACATCGCTCGGCGGCAGGCGGCGCCGACCACAACTCGCCAGAGCAAGTCCTGGCGAACCTCAACGAGGTGGATCACGGCCACTACATAAAGATGTCGGTCCGGCCGGACGGCAGCTTCTCGATGACCAATGAGCGTAACGGCTTTACAAAGGACTATCCAGCTATGTCGAAAAATCGACATACGTCCGCAACACAATGAACTCGGCAGGGTTTAATTTCCGCAGTGCTTGTTTCGCGCGCACTAACTGAGAGGCTATAGCACAAGCAGGCTTCGTTCCGCAAGACTCCATCGATCTAACCTCGCAGGGTAAAGGGCGTAACCTCGCCTAAATGGACGCCGTCACTTCTAATGGAATCCCAAAAAACACCGAAAGTGTTTCAAACCATTTCTAGAAGGAGTGTTATGAAAATCAAGAAACTTGCGTTGGCGTTTAGTGTGTTCGCTTTAGGCGCGGCAATCGCGGCATCCGGGCACAACGTGACCCTCACCAGTCCGATGTGGGTTGGGGGGACAGAGCTGAAGGCGGGCGAATACCAGGTTCAAGTCGAAAACGGTAAAGCTGTCTTCAAGAACAAGAAGAACACCGTCGAAGTTCCGGCAAAAACGGAAACGGCGAATTCGAAGTTTCAAACCACTGCCCTAAGCTCGTCGACGAGCGGCGGCAAGGAGAAGCTGGAAGCGATCGAACTCGGTGGCACCACTACGAGAATTGTTGTAGGGGCCGCGGCAGGGTCGGTCGCCGGGGAATAACCAAACAGATAAACACACACGGACTCTTCCGTGCGGCGCTCTTAACGCGCCGCCACTGCGGATCGGGCGCTCATCGGATCGGAAACAACCGTCGGGATTCTCCGATGAGCAACGGGTGGGAACAACCGTAGTGCTGCGGCTACTTGCCCACCATATGTTCCGTGTTGCGTGAATTTTCGCAAACGGTCTCGATCAGCTCCGTGTCCGGGACCAGGTTCAGGTTGAATTTTGCGGACCAGGGCTTGGTGTAGGCCTTTGGGTCGTCGATGGTGATGCCGATTTCCATCGTGCCGGCGTTTCGGCGCCGGAACCTTTCGGTGACGTGGAGCGCTTCGGTCTGGGGACGACCCATTCCGGTGTCGATCCAGCCGCGGTCGTTAAATCCGATCGTATCTATTACCATCGTGTCACCCTCCCATCTGCCCACCGAATAGCCCTTCCAGGAGGGCTGCGGGTCCTTCGGAAGCGGGCGGCCGTCGGTGAAGACTTCGCGGAAAACTTCGTTAGTCGAGGTTTCGTAGAGCATGATCAGTTCGCGCGGCATCTGAATAATCTTGAAGGGGTGCCCCCCATGCGTTTCCACGCGCGGGACCCCAGGGGGCAGGCATTGCGCCAGGGGATCTTCTTTATGGACACCTCCCTGCCGCTGTGCGGTCAGAGCCTTCGCCCAAGGCTGGTACGGCGCGTCTTCCGGTTTCAGATCGGCCGCGAGGTCCATAAAATACTTGGTGTCGGCCGGTATCCATACTCCGGAAAGATCCGGCTTCCCGTCAGCGGTTTTCGGCATGGGCGCCGCGAGGTCCGGCTTCCCTTCGCGCGTCCGCGGGAGGCCTGCGCTAGGATAATTCAGCCATTGCGCGGGCGCAGCTGCGACCAAGACGATAGCCAAAACGAAGATTCGCGCAATCGTGCTCATATGCCCACTCAGTATATGCAAGAACCACGTCGGAGTCCAACGCTGGATTCAGTGGATAACCCTCTGCAATGGCGCGATCGGTCTTCTGAGCGCGGATGGTCAACCCGTGTGTTTAACGGAACCCGTATGAGTTACTTTGCTTTTTTCGCGGCGGCTTCCTCAGCCACGCGAGCTCCACGCAGGGTGTTCGCCAACCCATAATTCGCCTCGTGACAGGCGTACTCGTAGAGTTGGCCCTGGATCTTCTTGATGGGCACTTCTCCCGACCAGGCTCGAGTCCACATCCCCGGATCTTCCACCGTGAATTGATAGAGGATCGTTTCGTCGTCGGCTCGCCTGATGCGTTCGACCACGTGCAGGTTCTGGGCTCCCGGGAAAGGAGTCTGATCCGTGAAATTGGTGGTGTCCACCACCAGCGTGTCACCCTCCCAATGTCCGACCGAATCGCCGTACCACAGGCGAATGTTCTTGTTGATGTGCGGGCGCCCATCGGTGGGAATCATGCGGACGTCGTGGATCTCCTCGGCTTCAATGGCCACGTATCCGGCACCCTGCACGATCTGCAGATTGCTGTTGTAGCGAGTGGGAAGCAGCGGCGGTCCCACGTTCTCCCGAGCCAGACAACGCGCGCCCAATGGCCGGTTCTCCGGGCCATCGAGTTCATGTCCCGCTTCCCTAGCCTTGCGCGAGGCGATTCTGTCGCGCGCCCCAGGCGTCAAGGGAGGAATGGTTCCGTCCGCCCCCACAATGAGCGAGGTTCGCAGGTTCCAGGCGACCCTGGTCTGGAGCCAGTCCAGCCCGAACTGGGCGTGATCGTAATGCACATTCTCCGCCGGTGCGCCGGGTATGCCTGAATGGTTTGCAGCGGGCTCACCCTCCTGGTCGTCGAGAGCCAGGCGCTCGCGTTGCTTCTTTTGAATGTCCGCCAATTCTGCTTCCGAATAGAATTCTTTACCGGCGACATCCTTGGGGCGCTGCAACGGGGTAAGGCTGTTGTTGGTCCATACTCCCTGAAAGTCGGGATGGCCATCGGGCGTGCGTGGCGGAGTATACGTTCCCTTGTCCGCAGCCGCGGTGTTCGCCTTCGACGCTGCCTTAGTCGCCTGGGCGGCGGCGGGTACAATGGTGAGCACCAGCGCACCTATTGAAGCTAGAATGCGATTTCTCATTAGAAACCTCCCTAGGGTGACACTAGCCAAGTTACAGTTGAAAAATGTCGAAGTCAAGGCCGGGTCCACGGATGAGTTTCGGGAGGCGGCCCGCCGCCACGCCCACCATCGGCCGGACCGCCGCAGTTCCACACACTCATCAGGCCCACGTGCTTGGACCACTTTCTCGAATTGCACTAGGCACGCCGGCGCGCGGTTCCGCGTACTTGTTCGAGCGCCATTGAGCCGAGTTCCAGTTTTCTCGCCCGTTCAGCCGGCGTCAGTCGCAACTGTTCAACGAGCAGCTTCAAATCAACGCCGTATTTCCTGGCGGCTTCGATTCGGCTACCGCGCGCGGGATGAAGCAGACAATCTTCCGCACGCGCCAATTGCTCCGGCGTCAGCGGGCGAACCGTCCTCATGCCTCGATTTTTGCGCCGCTTGGCCACGCAACACGCTCCTCGGAACTCCCGTGATTAATTCCGACCGGGCTGCGCGCCGCCACGTCCGGGACCTGCCGGGGGACCCCCGCAGTTCCGCAAACACTTCTCCGGAGCCACGTACTTATCCTTCAACTTCTTCCTATACTCGGGATACATCGTTTCCGCTCCGCCCATGACCGCCTCCGCCGGAATGTGGTAATCCTTCGTCAGCTCATCCACGAATGGATTCTTGCCCGGAAGATAGTGCGGCACCTCGCCCTCCTTTATCCCTTCATCCCCTTGCACGCAAGGTGGACCCATTGAATCCAGCGGCGCAGCGAGGTCCAATTGAAAAGTTCTGGTCAGGTAAAAAGGCTCGGTCAGGTAGATCGGATCCTCAATCCAGCCAGTCACGGTCAGCAGGTCATCGTGACGAAGAAAGTGATTGGTCATCGTCGCCTGATCGCTGGTAGGCGCTCCATTGCGGCGAATATAGCCGGCCTTCATGTGAGTGGTGTAAGTAGTCAGCACTTGGCCTTCCCACACACCCGTCGTGAAGCCGCCCCTTTCGTGCGGCGCATATTTGGAAGGATGCGGGCGTCCATCCATCCAGATTGTCTGAGGCGCCTTATCCTCCCAGCCGCCGATATGCCACGCGATCGTTTTGCCGTTGAGCGGTTCGGTTTCATTCCACATTTTCAAGCTGAACGGTCCCAGCACCAGGTAAGTCGGCGGGTAGAAAGCGCATTCGCGCTCGGGCATGGATAGCTGCGATTGCGAGTAACTCAATGCCCGCGCCAGACCCCACTGGTTCAGCGGAAGACCTGTGTAGTCGACCGAGTACGGCCCCTGCATGCGGCCCATCACGTCTTCCTGATTGCGGGCCACCCACGAACCGGACAGGTCAATCTGCGCCAACGCG
>Ga0207066_1033_pt1 | contig 36469 bp, 33 predicted proteins | sample Alteio_BWMinCont_24_FD_153490 | JGI IMG/M metagenome (GOLD analysis project Ga0207066, IMG submission 153490) | Enriched cells from forest soil in Barre Woods Harvard Forest LTER site, Petersham, Massachusetts, United States -... | ecosystem: Environmental > Terrestrial > Soil > Temperate forest >...
AAGACGATTTCCGCAGAAGCGGCACTGCGGCGGAATCTGCTGACCATAATACGATGCCCCGAATGCCGTGGTCCGGTACGAGCGGCAAGAGGTGGAAATCGTGGTCCGTATTTCTTTCATGTCAAGCGGCACGACGGATGCTCACATGCTTCTGGCTTTGATGGAAGTCCCAGAATGCACCCAGACGCACTTGAATGAAACGGATATCAAGGCCGCTACCGGATACCGTGAGGTGTCGCCTTGGCGCGAAACGGCAATGGGAAAGGGGTACTACATCCGGTTGAGATCCAGGCCAGAACGTTCGTGACAGGTCGGGAACGCCCGGATCTGCAAAGATCGATGTATGCTATACCAGCCTGTTCCTGAAACGGTTAGGCCATTTCACGAGGATGAGAATATTTATCAATTCCGATTCTTCTGCGACAACGACCCCAGGGTGCCAATAGAGAAGAACCTCCCGAAATCCAATCCCTCTCACTTCTGTAGTTGTGGCGTGGTTATCAGCGTCGAAGTGGACGGCGATGGACCATACTTGCGGTTCGGCACCCGGCCAGAATCCCATTTGGCCGCGAGAAGACGCGGTTGAAATCTCACTGAGCGTCAAAACCATCGTGGGCCGGGTAGTGTCCAAGCTCGCGTGGCTCTTCGCTCCTGGGAATCATTCCAGTTGTATGAGAATACGTGTTTGTCGTAAAAGATGAAGATGGGATAGTAAGACACTCGCCGGAAGCGGTCTTGGTTCGTTCGGTTCCTGCTTCGCACGCCTCTTCCAGACCCGCTATTCGGCAGATGCCTTCGAGGACCCTTTCCCGACTACAACCTCGTTGAACTTGGCCGATGGATCGATCCGCTCGGTCCGTTCTTCAATGTCCCGTGTGAACGCGAACAGTTCCTCGGCTCCGAACCTCACGGAGTGCAGACCAGGTTCGTCTAGACTATCCGACACCTCGATGACGGAACCTGCCGGGAGAGTGAGGAACCCACGTGCTTTGATAGTGACAATCGGAGAAACCACACGATAGCGAACAACGAAAGGCATACCACCCTCCAAACGCCGTTGTTGGAATGGTAGCTCAGAAGATCATGTCGTCAACCCTAAAAACTGCGATTAGAAGTGAACTTTCAACAACTATTATCCCTTTCCGATCTGATGGTTTATCGATTCGTTCCTGTCGAAATCCTGTGGATAAAACATGGTGGCCGCTAGATTGTTGGGTGCTTCGTGCCCTACCGTTATCTGTAACCAAACAGTAATCCGATTTTGAGCGTCATGCTCGGAGACAAAGATTACATGAATCGAAATCAAGAAGCTGAGCAACTCTTGCATAACTTGCGGGAAGCGATAGACGAAGCCTTGGCCGACTCTTCCAGCGTCCTCGCAGCGATGAGTTCGCTCATCTAAATTGGCCCACTTCGATCGTCTAATTTGGCCCACCTCGACAACCCGGAATGAAGGCATTCCGGTATGGACAGGAGGCACAAAGTGGAACTATTCGAAGAGATCCGTCGCGGTTACGCGGCCGGAGAGACGATTCAGGGATTGGCGAAGAAGCACGGGGTGCATCGCCGGATGGTGCGGCAGGCGATCGCCAGCTCGATCCCGCCGGAACGAAGGAAGGTCGATCGGGAACAGCCTCGACTCGGGCCGCTGAAGAAGCTCATCGACCAGATTCTGGAAGAAGATCGCGATGCGCCAAGGAAGCAGAAGCACACGGCGCACCGCATATTTACGCGGCTCCGCCAAGAGCATCCCGAACACCCCATCGGCGAGCCAACGGTGCGGCGCTACGTGGCCGCGCGAAAACGGGAGTTAGGGCTCGGCCATCGTGAAGTATTTGTTCCGCAGAGTTACCAGTTCGGCCAGGAGGCTCAGGTGGACTGGTTCGAAGCCACCGCGAAGCTGAGCGGCGAGCGCTGCGTGTTGCCGTTCTTCGCGATGCGGAGCATGGCCTCCGGAGACGCTTTCCACCGGGCTTACACCAACGCGACGCAGCAGGCATTTCTGGAAGGTCACGAACTCGGCTTTGCTTACTTTGACGGCGTCTTCCGCACCCTGCGCTATGACAACTTAACGATCGCGGTGAAGAAAATCCTACGCGGATATCGACGCGAGGAGACCAGCCGAGTCATCGCCTTCCGTTCACATTGGGGGTTCAGCAGCGAATACTGTAACCCGGCGAGCGGCAACGAAAAAGGCGGTGTGGAAGGCGAGGTGGGCCGGTACCGGCGTAACTGGCTTGTGCCGGTGCCGGATGCGAACGATCTGGCCTCACTGAACGAACAACTCCTTGCCGCCTGCATCGCGAGCCGCGACCGGACCATCAGCGGAAGAAACATGACGGTGGGCGAAGCCAGTCAGATGGAGAGATCGCATCTGCTGCCGCTGGCGGAGGAAAGGTTTCCGATTGATGAGATCCTCTTCCCGCTGGTGGTGGACGGTCATGGTCGCGTCAAGGTGAAGACCAACTGGTATTCGACACCGCTCTGGCCCGGTCTGCGGGTGGCAGCCCGCGTCTGGCCATCGAGCATAGAGATCGAGCACGACGGCGAATGTGTCGCACGGCACCAGCGCAGCTACGGCCGGGGTCACCAGATTCTCAACCTGGAACACTATCTCGACGTGCTAGAGAAAAAGCCCGGCGCGATGGTGGGATCAGCACCGCTAGAGCAATGGCGACGGGCCGGACGGTGGCCGGAGTGTCTGGACCAGATCTGGAAGAAACTCGAACAACGCCACGGACGGGGCGGCGGAACGAGAGAGATGATTTCGCTGGTGCGCGCCGGTCTAAACGATGGATGGGACCGGCTGATCGCCGCGGTGCAAGAAGCGCTCCGCCTCGGCGTCACCGACGCTGCAGCCGTGATGCACATTCTGCGCATGCCGGGTGCTGAAGAGCGCCGGCGTTATCACATCGCGCTATCGGAGGAACTGGCGGAGTTCGAACGCCCGCAACCGGTGATGGACGAGTATGATCTGCTGCTGGCTGCTCCACTGCCAGGCAAGGGGGTGATCCAGTGAAGAACCAGAGCGAATCACTCGAACATGCGAGCGTGTGGCAGTATTGCAAGGCAGTACGCATGCCCGCGATCGCGGCAAACTTCGTATCGTTAGCCGAGCAGGCTGTGAAGGAAAACCATACCCACATCCGGTATCTGGAAGCATTGCTGGCGCTGGAGTGCGAAGAGCGGGATCGGCATGCGATTGCCAATCGCATCCGCGACGCGCAGTTGCCGCGCATGAAGACGCTGGAAGAGTTTGACTTCACGCAGGCGCCGCAGATTCCGGCGGTTAAAATTCGCGAGCTGGCCGAAGGCGGCTACATCGAGCGCAGCGAACCGGTGGTGCTGATTGGCGAATGCGGAACCGGCAAGAGTCATTTGGCGACCGGACTTTGCCTGGCCGCGTGCCGGCAAAAAAGGCGCGTGCGATTCACCACGGCGGCTGCGCTGGTCAACGAGTTAGTGGAAGCCAAACAGAATAACCACGTGCGGCGCATGATGGCGCGGTGGCAGAAGTACGAACTGATTGCGCTCGATGAAGTCGGCTGCGTGCCACTCGCTGACATCGGCGCGGAGTTCCTGTTCCAGGTGATCTCGGACCGGGCCGAGAGAGCGGCACTGATCGTGACTACGAATCTGCCTTTCTCGGAGTGGACCACGGTGTTTCCTAACCCGCGCTTATGCAAAGCTCTGCTGGATCGAGTGACAGACCGGGCTCACATTGTCGAGACCGGAACCGAATCATTCCGTTTCCGGCGGACCATGGAAAGGAGGAAGAAAAAACCGTGAGATCTCCAGGCTGTCGCCCTGAGGTCTGGTGGAAAGCGGAACTGGTTTGAGTTTTTTAAGGCATGAGCAAATCTATCATCCGATGTGTGGTTTTAAGATCCGGGGCGAGGCCAGTTCAGGCTCACGCCCCAGAGTCTCATCGTCTTGATGAGTTTGCGCCAGCTATTCCTTGGCGAGTTGCACTCCTGCATTGCTCGCCTCCGCTTCGCCGGTCGTTCCATCTTCAGACCTGGGCCGGTTATCTGTCAACCCCTTTTAAGATGTGGAGGAAGAATCTCGCCTGGACTTGGAAGGGCCAGCCAAGGCAAACTATTAACATCTCAGGTGGGCCAAATTAGATGATCGAAGTGGGCCACGCCGGACGATCGAACTCAGTAGAACCGAACTCGAAGCTTAGTGCTAGAAAGCACTTCCTTGAATACCTCATCCTTATCTGGAAAAAAGCAGTGGTCGTGGTTATCGGCTATAACGCAATACCCTCCAGAAGTTCTCTTCAGGTCTGCCCGCCACTGTATGGGCTGATAGAGATCTCCCGAGTCTGAGATTCCGAAAATATGAAGGCGCAGCGGATAGGTAAACGACGCCCATAACAACTTCCCAACGCTGCACTCGAAAGAGAATGCCGGATAAGCCTTCTTAAACGTGGGCGCGCTAGAAGTAGGCTCGTCAGCTAGTAACTGAAATTGTACAGTGCGTATGTCGGTAAACTTGTCCTGCCCGGTATGCGTAGCAGGGCAGGTTTCCACTTGCGCTTTCTGCGCATTTTCACTTGGCTCTGTTGGTCACGGATGTGGCGCATGACGTTCCGGCCTGCCGGGAAGTCAAAAAAGCGGAACTTACGGAACCTGTCCACTCCTATAACAACTTACATCGGAACTTCGAACGAACCGGAGCCAGGCGGTTCAGGGGATGGGTAATCCTCCGAGGACGGGTCCTCCTGTCCGTTCCCACTGAAATCTGGGTGTAGGAGGGTACGTTTAGATTTCAGTACCGGCCAACACCTGGCGATTGGCAGCGCGTTCGGCATTTGAGACCAAACCCATACGGCCATCTGGCACTTCGGCTGGCACGTCGTCGACGTGCGCAAGAACCTCGCGACTTATCAGCAGAACAAGGTTCTCTTGCTGCCGCTCTTTGCCACGCCCGAGGGCGGCGAGGTTGGGTCAGTAGCGACACTTGGCCCGGAGCGGACGGAACGCTGGGCCGCATCAGGGCGCAGATTGCCGAGGCCAAGGCGAATGAGATCAAGCCCGCCGGCGGCGCCGGGTTCGCGTACATGCAAGGTCCCGATGGCGCCATCGTCGAATACCAGGGAAATATGCCAGCCGAGCGATTCAACCACGTGCACATGTACCAGGAAGATCCGCTTTGCGCCGTGCTTTGGTACCAGAAACATCTCAATGCCCGGCCCAACGGCCGCGGGACGCTCCCCACCGAGGCCAACTGCAAAGTCGAGCGCAGCGAGAAGGGTTGGCCGGCACTCGAAAAAGAAGGAACCAGCCGGAAGCCGACGGGCGGAGTCACATTCGATGACGTGTCCGTGCAGTGGTACGCAAGGCAAGGCGATGCTCCGCTTGTGAGCACGCGAGGCCATTTGGCGGATCATTTTGCTCTCAGCGTCACCAACCTCGATGCTTGGATCGCGAAGCTGGGGAGCGAGGGCGTCCGGTTCCTACCTCAACAAACTGAACTTGGCGACGGCCGCGTGCGGATCGAAGGCTTGGGCCGACCGTACAAGCTCGGCGACACACGCGCCATCATGATCGAAGGTCCGAGCCGCGAAATGATCGAGCTGGTGGAAGTCAAGTGAGCGTGCCCGCAGTCCGCTCTCGCAGCGAGCTATAGATCGTGCTTCCTTTGGATCGCCTTAATCCGACCCGCAGCTTTACGCTCCCGCAAATACCCTGCCCGCCACCGATCCCGCCCAGATTGCAGGTTTGAGTTGCTGCATACGGGCTTTTTTGCGTTTTTCGTAGTATGCAATTAGGAGGCAGATTAACGATGAAGATGAACTTCGTAAAAGACCGCAAAGACGCTGAACTCATGAAGGAAATTCAGGGGCGGATGATTGAAATTAACGACTACGTACAGAATCCTGACCGCGACACGTTCGTGCCGTTGCTCGGGGACGAGCTCCGCGAGCGCTACGGTAACGAGCGGGTACTGGCGATGGCGGATGGCGCCCTTTGGGGCGAGAATGACATTATCGAGGAGGCTTCGGAGAAGTTCACGAAGCTTTTCGGAACTTTCAATAAACGGTACTTCGATGGGAAGCTCCCGGCCTACAAAGTCATCGTGCGGCTCGTGCATCGCTACGGCGTACCTACAATATGGCCAGCAGGCCGTAGCATCACGCTTCTAGCGGGCTTGGAGGCGTTCATGGTGACTGAGCTTCTGGACAAGATGGCCAAGATCGCAGCCAATGATTTCAGTGACTCGTCTGCTGCCGAGATCGATCGGCTCTGTAAGCTTGGAGCGCCAATCCAAGTTTTTCGTGGAGGTGAGTGGCTCTCCGCCGAGGAGTTCATAGCTGCAATTAGCGAGCTACTAGCTGCAACTAGCGAATCTTGACAAAGCAGGAGCGGCGAGGTTCAGGCACACGAAACCTGACCCTGCCGTCAAGCGCGGGGCACTTAGAGTGCGGGCTGATTTCAATTCAAGATCCGGCGGGCGGCTGGGGTGTCCAGGTATCAGCCCAGCACACGCTTTGCTCTAATTTCAACGTAGAAATCGTAGCGCGGTAACTCTCAGCTAGGGCGCGATGGCAGATGCATCCATTAATTATCTAATGAACACTCGCCCTCATCGGTCGGCCCTCAGCAGCACCACGTTCCGGTGAAAGTCCAGATACTTGCGCTGCCCATCGGTAAAGCTGTCCACGTTGATCGTTTGGCCGGTTGGGACCCCCATTCGCTGCAAAGATGGCCGGTGCGCACCGGGTGAGATCACGACTTCGCCCGAGTTCTCGAAGCTGATGAATCCCCGGTCAAATAGGTGATCGATGGAGGGTGTGAGCAAAAGGCCGTTTTCGCGGGTCAGTTGTAGGATTTGTTTCCATGCCCAGGCGTTGCAGCAGAAGTGCCACGAATCGCCCCCCACTCCGCCAACCATCTCGACTATGAAAGCCATGCTCGACCTCCGTCCCCAGAACCATTGGATGCTCGAGCGGTTCAGCGAGAAGCACGGCGACGACGAATACCGCGTCCTCCGATTCGAGTGGCAAAGGGAACATAGGCGGTGGGCAGATCGAACTTCGCCAAATTCTTGGCTAGAACACGGCAGAAGTGAGCAACGGGGCCCTTGGTGTCGCCCGGTGGTCACAAACGATTCTAGACGTGCCAAAACCTAAGGGAAAGCCATTCTAGGTACCATGCCAAACCAGGCTCAGAGCGGGAAAATGTCCCCTTAACGATCATCGCGAACGATGCTGCCGCTTGTATAGCCGAATGGCGTCTTCGACGATTTTCCACTTGGGTCTGTCCTCCCTGCTGGCAATACGATCCAGGATAGCCTTGGTGGACGGGCGTATGGTGATCAGAAGCGTGGCCGAATTTTCTTCGGTTCTCCATACTTCCCGAGTCCCTGCGGCTTCCTACCCATAGTAAAGTTATATAGCATACTATTCGTTATATAGCAAAACGGCGGTAAAATCGAAGTGTGAGAGCCGCAATCTACGCCCGTGTCAGTACGACGGATCAAACCTGTGAGATGCAGCTCCGGGAGCTGCGGGAGTATTGTCAGCGCCGTGAGTGGGCGATTCCAGGGGAGTACGTGGACACGGGCTGGAGCGGAGCTAAGGCAAGCCGTCCGCAACTGGATCGATTGATGAAAGACGCCAGGCAGCGCCATTTCGATGCAGGCCTCGTCTGGAAGATCGACCGATGGGGCCGGAGCCTCATACAAAGTCTCCAAAGCGTGCAGGATCTGGCTTCCATGGGCGTCCGGTTTATCGCGATCACGCAAAACATCGATACGGATGAATCGAATCCAATGTCCCGTTTCATGCTGCATATCTTCGGCGCGTTCGCTGAATTCGAGAGGGAGATGATCCGGGAGCGCACGGTTAGCGGCGTCAGGGCAGCACGCGCGAAGGGAAAGAAACTGGGGAGACCGAAGCGGGTCTTCCGACGAGATGAAGTGATGCGTCTACGGTATGCAGGCCACAGTTGGAGGGCAATTGCAAGGCAGCTGAACGTTCCGGTCTCCACGCTTGTCGATTCGCATAGATCGTGGTCGGGATGTTGAAAATCAGGCCGGAAGCGACAGACCGTCTGCAAAACCGGGTCAGAAATCCAGCGGCGGGGCTTAGTGGTCGTGATACTGTTGACTCGCGAGGTTGATGGAATCAGAATTAGAGCGGATCTAGATCGCGATTATAGTCGTCCGCCGATCCCGCGCGGACCGATAATATCCACCGAATTTCCCAACTCCACATAGAGACCGGGGAAACATGGAACACCTGGTCTCGACAGCGGTTCCGTAATAACGATGGCCTCCATTGGGAATCGCATGACGCGGCCGCAATTCTGGGAATTAACGATCTGTTATTGCCGGTCGCGCTCGGCCCGCAGTGCTTGAGATTCGCCGATCTATCACGCGGACCCTACTCCTCATGCTCCGAATCGTGCTAGAATCGCCGTTTTCAATGGCCAAAGCATGTAAATGCAGGCAATCCGCGCCAGGAACAATAATGCGCTAAAATGTTGTAAACGCTGCGAGAGTAAACCACATGGCGGCCAAATCGCTCAAAATCGACAGTCTCGATCTCGACCTCGAAAATCCCCGCATTACCCTCGCCACTGACGCTCACGAATAATGCTGCGTTCCAGTTCCGCCATTGCTGCGATTATTGTGAACATGGCTTTGCCCATCGGTGTGCTGGTGTCTAGCGCCTCTTGGTGTGAAACGAAGTCGATCCCAAGAGCGCGAAATTCTTCGAGGCCCAGCACCAACTGCTTCACACTCCGCGCAAAACGGTCAAAGCGCCATACAATAACAACATCAAATAACCCACGTCGTGCGTCCGCCATGAGCATATCCAGGCCCGCCCGTCTCTCCTTGGCGCCGCTCGCGCGGTCAGAATAACTCCCGTATAGATTCCATCCGCGCTGGGTGATCATATCCCGGAGTGGTTACTCTTGAACTTCCGGGTTCTGCACGAAGCTGACGGTATCTCCCTCTTTCGATTTGGTAGCGGTAGACACCCGCGTATAAAGAGCGACTCTCCTCACGATTCACCTCGATTGCAAAAGGAACGCGCTCGGGTGAAAACGGAAAGTGAGACAGTTGCGGGGGAGGCAAGTTCGACCGGCCAGAATTGTTGTCCCATTACTGTCCCAAAAAATGGGGCGTTTTTCATGGGCCGAAGACGGCGGCGATCTACAATCAATCTCCACTGGCCACAAGTGCAAACCTAGTGATGCAGGGCAGTTCGTTCAGCATCCTTAAATGCAGCGCTGCCAAACGCTAAGTGTGCCAAACTGATCGTAATCGTGCCGAAAGGTATTTCTCCGAAAGGTTTGGCACGCCTCTACTCATTCATTCGGCTGACGATAGTTCCACAGTTAACCTTGCGTGCCGAAAGGAAATGGTTTTGAACTGCCTGTCTGCGACCCTTCGGTGATTGTTCACTTTGTCCGGTTTGGCGGTGACACGGGACTTGAGCGGTTTACTCATCGTGGGACCAACGAGGTCTGTGCCGCTGCGGCTATCGGCTCAGCTCACGCATGAGCCATGACTTTGCGAAATCCCAGTCGCGCCTCACCGTTCGCGTAGAGATCTTCAGAACTTCCGCGGTTTCCTCTTCGCTCAACCCACCGAAATAACGCAGCTCAACAACCTTAGTCTGCCGCGGGGCCAACTTGGAGAATGCCTCCAACGCTTCGTCCAAGGCCACCAGCGATGAATCGCGTCCCGGCGACGGGACCGGCGCCTCGTCTACATCTACCTTGATGGCCCGACCGCCTCGCTTTTCCGAGCCGCGAGCGCGCGCCGCGTCCACCAGAATGCGCCGCATCATCTGTGCCGCGATCGCAAAGAACTGGGCCCGCTGCTGCCAATCGACGTTCTTCACGTCCACGAGCCGTAAGTAAACCTCGTTGACCAGGGCCGTGGTCTGGAGCGTATTACCGGCTCGTTCATTCCTCATGTAGTGCCGAGCGATGCGGCGCAACTCGTCGTACACGTGGCCGGTGAGCCGTTCCAACGCCGCTTGGTCACCGCCGGTCCAAGCCTTTAACAAGCCAGTGACTTCCGTGGATTGAGGCGGCGCCATTGAGGTTCTCCCCAGAATTTATCACGTTCATGGCCGCTTTTCGCCCCCGCTTCCGCCTGAACCGGCGGAGGCAAGAAGGCAATGAAGATCTTGGGCGTGGTGGCGATGGCGGCGGTGGTGGGGATGACTGCCCGGGCTGAGAGAAATGTCACGGTCTACGTGAACGACCTGAATGCACGCGGCGCTCTGTATCAAGCCCAAGCAAGGGCCGCCAAGGCGTTTGCGGAAGTCGGCGTGCGGATCCACTGGCGCACTGGCCGACCATCCGGCGCCCAATCGGAGCCTGAGCCGTCGATCGTGGTCAGCCTCGCAGAGTGTACGCCGGCCAATTACCTTCCTGGTGCGCTGGCGTTGGCCAAAGTTTACGAAGGTGTTCACATCACCGTGTTCTGGGACCGCATAGAGCGTCGCGCCCCCTTTGCGCCGACCGTCGTGGTTTTAGCGCACGTGCTGGTCCACGAGATCACGCACATCCTCGAAGGAATCGACCGGCATTCCGAGAGCGGCGTCATGAAAGCGCAGTGGACCGTTGAAGACTATCGTGCCATGGCAAGCAAACCGCTTCCGTTCGCCCCCATAGACGTGGAACTGATTCAACGCGGTCTAGCGTCACAGAGTGGCGTGGTAGCGATGGCCGCCCCGAATTCGGTACAGAAAACTGCAAATTAAGCTATAATTCGGGCCTAGCCGGAGCCGCTATGAATCCGGAACGCCTACAGGAAATAGTAGAGCTCTGTTCACGCGGCCCGGGAAGGATCGCGCGGTATTGTACAAGGCCGATCCCGAGCTGTGGCGCGAAGTCGAGTCGTTGCTGGCGCAAGATCGACCAGGGATGCTTGATTGGCGCGTCGCTGGTTCGTTGGACGATTCCACAGTTACGACACTGGCTTCGGTCGCACGGCTGGGACCTTACCAGATCGAAGCACCCATCGGGGCAGGTGGCATGCGCGAGGGACCGCGCCATCGATACGCGGCTCGGACGCGCAGTCGCGATCAAGACCATCCATCAGAAGTTCAGTGATCGTTTCGCGCGTGAGGCGCGCGCCATCTCCCTGTTGAACCATCCGAATGTTTGCACAATCCACGGGTTCACTCCCGTCTTTGACGCTTATCGCCAAGGCGACTACTGGGGCGCACTGGAGATCGTGTCAAAGATCAACATGCCCGGCTTCTGGCGTACGCAGGTCGTCCTGGCAGCATCGTACGGTCAAGTCGGCGAGGTGCAGCAGGCAGCCAAGGCGTTGCACGCGATATTGAACATACGGCCGGACTTCGCCGCGGTTGCTCGCGAGGAACTCGATAAATGGTGGAAGTCGGAGCTGGTCGAGCGGCTGGTAGAGGGGCTTCGCAAAGCAGGTCTAGCGAGCCGGTAGCTGCCTCCTGATCGGCATTGTAGGGCGAAGCGCGGCTGGCGCGGCGCCCAGCGTTCGAAAAAAACTTTTCTGAATCGTGGCCGGTTTTTTCTCCTGTTTTCGCTAAATCAAGTGAAGGCAGCAATGGGCTGCCGGACAAAACGATGAGTTAAAAGGAGATTCCAATGAAAGCGCAACTGATCCCAATGTCCGTGTTTGCTGTGGTAGCGGCCGCTGCCGTCTACGCACAGAACCCTCTAGTTGGCAAGGTGAACATTCCGTTCGACTTTGTTATGGGCAATCAGGCGATGCCGGCTGGCCATTACACGGTGGAGCACGGTATCGCTGAGCCTCTTTTGATCCTGAAGTCTGGCGACGGAAAAGTCGGGAGCGTCATTACGAACTGGATTGAATCCTCGAACGCTCAAACAGTCGGGAGGCTGGTCTTCCACCAATATGGAAAACAATATTTCCTCTCAGAGGCCTGGACACCCGGAAGCAAGAGCGGGTACCAACTGCGGACGACCAGCCACGAGCGGGAACTCGCCGCCCGCCTCGGAATCCAAACCGGGACGACCATTGTGGCAGCGGCTAAGTAGGGGCGTTAGTGAAAAAGGGGCGGGTCGACGACCCGCTCCACCTTCAGCAGAACGCTCGTCTGACTCTCGATGCGGAACTGATTCAGGGCGGTCTAACGCGACCGACCGTCGCACTGGCGCTAGCCCCGTACGCTGCGAAATCGGTTCGGAACAATAAATGGAAATTGAGCTACAATTTGGGGCGAACCGGAACAGCCGTGCATCCGGACCGCTTAGGACAAATCGAAGAGCTGTACCACGCGGCTCGGGAGCTGGAGCCAAGCCAGCGGAGCGCGTTTATGGCTGGAGCATGCCGTGGCGATGAAGCGTTGCGCCGCGAGGTCGAGTCGCTGTTGGCGCAGGACCCCGCCCGAGAGGGGATGCTCGATCGTCCCCCCGCCGCCGGTCTGCTGAATGACTCTAGTCGAGCGCCGTTGGCCCCCGGTGCTCGCCTCGGTCCCTACCAAATCCTTGCGCCCATTGGCAAAGGCGGAATGGGTGAAGTGTGGAAGGCTCGTGATACCCGCCTGGGACGCGACGTAGCAATCAAGATTTCCATAGCACAATTCACTGAACGCTTCGAGCGCGAAGCCCGCGCCATTGCCGCTCTGAATCATCCCAATATTTGCACGCTCTACGACGTGGGCCCCGATTATCTGGTGATGGAGTTGGTGGAGGGCGAGACACTGAGCGAACGTCTGGGAGGGGAAGCACTGCCTCTCGAGGAAGCATTGCGCATTTGCCGTCAAATCGCGGATGCGCTCGGAGCAGCGCACCAAAAGCGAATTACCCATCGCGATCTCAAGCCGGCCAACCTCAAGATTCTGCCTGACGGCCGCGTAAAGGTATTGGACTTTGGATTGGCGAAGTCTTTTGGCGGAGAACGATCCGGAAATGAACCATCCGACTCGCCCACAATCACGGCGATAACCAGGCCGGGGGTCATTCTTGGCACTCCAGCCTACATGAGCCCACAGCAGATACGGGGTGATCCGGTTGACAGTCCAGCAGATATCTGGGCATTTGGGTGTGTTCTGTATGAGCTGCTGACGGGCCAACGCGCGTTTTCGGGAGTTCATGTCACCGACATCATCGCCTCCGTATTAAAGACTGAGCCAGACTGGGCCGCCTTACCATCCACGACTCCGCCGAGAATACGGGACCTATTACGGGATTGTCTTCAGAAAGAAACCAACCGCCGTTGTCCTGACATAAGCAGGGTGCGGCTTGAGCTTGAGGAGATAGGGCACGCTCGGTTGCCGGCCAAGTCCGCGGAGCCGGATCAGACTATCCACTCGCTAGCAGTCCTGCCTTTTGCAAACATCAGCGGCGATCCACAAATGGAATACCTCAGCGACGGCCTGACTGAGAGCATCATTCTCAGTCTTTCGCAGTTACCGCAGCTGAAGGTGATGTCTCGAAGCGCGGTCTTCCGATTCAAGGGAAAGACGGACCAGGCGCAGGACGCCGGGCAGGCGCTGGCCGTAGGCGCCGTTCTGACGGGAAAAGTCACGCAGCGAGGGTCGACGTTATTGATCACTGCAGAGTTGGTGGATGTCGCGAAGGGCTGGCAACTTTGGGGCGCGCAATACAAAAAGAAAGCAGAGGATATTTTCGCGTTGGAGGACGACATCGCGAAAGAGATCTCCGAGAAGTTGCGCCTGAAGCTGGCGCCCGAAAAGCAAAATCTTCTGGTCAGACGCTATACGGAAAACGTGGATGCCTATCATCTGTATCTGAAGGGTCGGTTCTATTGGGCCAAGAGAACAGAGGAAGGACTGTTCAAGGGAATCCAGTTTTTCCGCCAGGCCATCGAGTTGGACCCGACTTACGCTTTAGCCTACGCGGGCCTCGCCGAGGGCTACGTTCCGCTGGCGGTCTATTGCCACCTCGCTCCGACGGACGCGATGCTGAAGGCCAAGGCCGCTGCACAGCGGGCCCTTGAAATCGATCCCGAATTGGTAGAGGCAAGAACGGTGCTTGGGGCGGTCAAGAGTTACTATGATTGGAATTTCGCGGGCGGCGAAGAGGAGCTTCGCGCGGCCGTTGAGTTGGATCCGAAGTATGCGAGAGCAAGGCAAACACTCGCCGAAACCCTTACCATAACGCGGCGCTTCGCGGAGGCCGCGGTTGAGACCAAGCGCGCTTTGGACCTGGACCCGCTCGCGTTGAGTCTGAACGCCTTCATGTCGATGACCCATTACTTCGACCGGCAATACGACAAGGCGATTGAGTACGGCTGCAAGACCGTGGAGATGGATCCGAATTTCTTCCCCGCGTACTTTTATCTGGGTATGGCCTATCAACTCAACCGGCAATTTTCTGAGGCTGCCGCCGCCCTGCAGCAAGCAAGACTTCTCTCCAACCATAGCGGACTCATGGTGGCCTGCCTCGGAGGAATTTTCGCGTCCTGGGGAAAGCAGGAGGAAGCACGAAAAATCCTCCGTGAGCTGGAAGAGATGGGACGACGCAAATACGTCTCGCAGGTCTTCGTCAGCGCGATTTTTGCCGGACTTGGTGAGCGAGATGAGGCGCTCGCGCGCCTCGAAAGGGCTTACGACGAGCGTTGTACCTGGCTCCCGCGTAGTCTTGCAGCGGATGCCCGGTTCGACAGCTTGCGCGTTGAGGCTCGCTTTCAAGACCTCACGCGCCGCGTCGGTATCCCATTCGTAACTTTGTGAAGGTGCGATCCTCTTCCGAAACGAACGTCGAGAATGCGCGGTTCCCACTAGGTGGAAGGTGCAGTGTCCTGAAGCGATATCGTGATTCGTATTCCAGATGGATTCCGATTCGCAACGCTGACCGACGCGCCGAACAAGGAAAGAATACGGCATGCCAATGGAGGGCCCAGTCCCAAGTCCCCTCCTGGTGTGATCGCTTCTCCGATCGCAAGAATATCAAAGAATTTCGGAATGGCAGGACTGGGTATCGTCCTGCCGTGACTTTCGACAATAAGCTCTCTTGAATTAGATGTAAAATTGCGAGCCAGTCGGACAATCGCGCCGTCTACGGAAAATTTAACCGCGGTCTCAAGCAGAGCGTGCAATGCCCTTACTAACAAATCCTCCTCTCCCAGGACGACGCCTAGGTCCATCGGGCATGGCGTGAACGTCACATAGCGAGATTTAGAGAAAACCTCTGCGGTGGCCAGCTATTTTTTGTGCTGTAAACATGTGTCGAACTCCCCCGGCTTCGACACACTCAAAACCCGATGATTGTGGGACACCGCTGTGATAGCAGATGTCGGTCACCATTACAGTTCCAGCACTGGACTCCCGAGGTATCGTAGAGGAAGGTCACGGGTGATTCGGCTCCTCCCACGCGATGTTGTGTTTGTACTCGTGCTTCTCGCCAGCGTTGCCATCCTCGCCCTGTTCCGTTATGCCCGTCACCGATGCCCGCACCGTAATCCGCTTTGCAAGCGAGACCGACCTTGCATCGGGTGTTATCGGGAACTGTTCAATAGTGCGAGTGTCAAAGGGTCTTGAATCATGGATGGCGTCGGAAGTTTTGGGTTGTAACGTAGGGTATTATCCTCACAGTCATTACTTCACGCCTCGTCGGAAGTTGGCGGGGGTCAAAAATGGTAGGGCGTCCCACGCAAAGCTTGGTGCAGCGCTATTCGTCATGGTGAATCATAATCTCCACAAAACTCCCCACATTCCAGCTCGAAACGTAAAATCGGCGAATTGATTTTGCGGGTAAGTGAGAAGTTTGGCTCCCCAGGTGCGGTTCGAAACCACGTTTAACAGGAGATGTTAACCGCCGTTCGAAATTTCTTCTTGGGGTCCCAGAATCGAGTACTGAATCGTATTGTTGCACAGCCCAGCGGAATGTGCGCGTTCTGAGACGTGACGGACCCTGTCAAAGTCCAATGATCGCCACCTACTCACATAAGCGGGACCGCCGGTATCGCTACTACGTTTGTCACACAGCCAGGCGGCAGGTTGGAAATCCTGTGCGACCAAGTCGGTTGCCGCCAACCTGTGGAGAAAGGGCGTAGTTTGCTTCTCCCGTGGGCGGCGTGGGAATCAGCGTTCCGCTTCGGACCTGCATTTCTACAAGCTGTACGTCAAAGGCTGACGAAGTCCCTTTACCTTCGCTTTGCGCGCGTGAGGAGCACCGCCCGGCGCGCAAATGCCTAGGCTTGTTTCGGGAGTGGCGCCGACTCTAGACTCTCCTGTGGTTGACTTAGAGGCCGCCCTCGATGCAGCAGCGCTGCCACATAGGTATAGACCACTGGTGTCAGATACAGAGTCATCAACTGGGAGAACGCCAAGCCGCCCACTACCGCGGTGCCGAGCGGCTTGCGAGCCTCACCTCCCGCGCCCCAGCCGAGCGCCACCGGGATAGCGCCCAGAAGGGCTGCCATCGTGGTCATCATGATGGGACGAAAACGGATCATGCAGCCTTCATAGATCGCTTCTAGTGGAGACTTGCCTTCCTTCCTTTCAGCCTCCAGGGCGAAATCGATCTGCATGATCGCGTTCTTCTTGACAATGCCGACCAATAGGATCAAGCCGACGAAGCTGTAGATGTTCAGTTCGATCTTGAACAGCAGCAGCGTCAAAAGCGCGCCGAAGCCCGCCGAGGGCAGGCCCGACAGAAGCGTCAATGGGTGAACGTAGCTTTCATACAGAATGCCCAGGACAATGTACACTACCAGGATCGCGATCAGGAGCAGGAGCCCCATATTTCGCATGGAATCCTGGAACGCCTTCGCCGAACCCTCAAACCTGCCAGTAATGGTCGCGGGAAGAGTCCCTTGGCTGGCCTTTTCGATCTCATTGGTTGCCTGCCCCAGCGAGATGCCAGGCCTTAGCCCAAACGAAATGGTCACCGATGGCAATTGGCCGGAGTGCGGAATGGTGGTCGGGCCGGCGTTAAACTTAAGGCGCGCGATGGTATCGAGTGGAACCAGCCGGCCCGTGTCCGACTTCAGATACAGCATCTTCAACGAATCCTCGAACCGCTGATAGAGCGGCAACACCTCCAGCAGCACTCGATACTGGTTGTTTGTTGCGTAAATGGTGGAGACTACTCGCGGCCCATAAGCGTCGTACAGCATATTCGCGACGTCGTCCCAGTGCACGTACAAAGCCGCGGCGCGGTCGCGGTCGATCGTAATCTCGATCTGCGGGTCTTTCACCTGCAGGTTGCTGGTGACGTCTACCAGACCAGGGAGTCGCGCGATCACACGCTCCAGCCCGGCGGCCTCGCGGTAAAGCGTCTCGGTATCCCGGCTGTACAAGGTGTAGTCGTAGGTGGCCGGTTGTGCGTACCCGCCGATCCGGATAGAAGGGGGGATGTTAAACGAGATGCGTAACCCAACCAGGTTGGCAATCTTCGGCCGCATGCGGTTCACAACGTCCACCACCGTGGCTCGCCTCTGGCGGCGCGGCTTCAGATTGACGGTAAGGCCTCCTGTGTTGGCGGCCGCTCCACTGCCGCCGCTCCGCACGAAGAAGGTGGTGACGTCCGGATCCTGTATCACGATATCCGACACACGCCTTGCGTAAGCGATCATCTGCTGATAGGAGACCCCTTGTTGCGCTAGCAGGTTGATGTTGAACGTGTCGTTGTCGGTGTCCGGAATGAATCCCTTGGGGACAACCCTGTAAAGGTAAACCGTGGCGCCCATGACCGCCAGGAACATCGCCAGCATCACCAGACGGTGCCCCAGCACCCACACCAGGCTCCGGCCGTAAACACTTCGCGCGGCTTGGAACGCCCGTTCCACCCACCGGTACAGAAAGCCGTGTCCGCCGGTTTTAGGTTCCTGCAGGAAGCGGCTGCACAACATCGGCGTCAAGGTGACTGAGACCAGGCCAGAAATCAGAATCGCCGTGCAGATTGTCACGGCGAATTCGCGGAACAGCCGGCCGAGAATTCCCCCCATGAACAGAAGCGGGATGAACACCGCCGCGAGCGACAGCGTCATCGACACAATGGTGAAGGCGATCTCGCTCGATCCCGTCAGCGCCGCTTCCAGCGGCTTCTCGCCGTTCTCAATGTGCCGGACGATGTTCTCCAGCATCACAATGGCGTCGTCCACGACGAACCCCACCGACAGAATCAGCGCCATCATCGAGATATTGTTCAAGCTGAGATGCAGCAGGTACATCACCGAGAACGTTCCCAGAATCGAAAAAGGCAGCGCCATCGCTGGAATGACGGTGGCCGAGAAATTGCGCACGAACAGGAAAATCACGAGAATGACCAAGGCCAGCGTGGTCGCCATCGTGAACTGAATGTCGTGGAACGACTCCCGGATGTTCTGCCCTCTGTCGCCCCGAATGAGGAGACGCACGCTGGGCGGAAGCTGCTTTTGGAAAAGCGGCGCAACCCGGCGTACCGCATCGATCACCTCGACAGTATTGCTGCCCGGCTGCCGCATGACGCCCAGCATGACGCACGGCACTCCGTCCTTGCCGGCTTCGTCGCCGTACATGAGGGCCTCTTGCTTGTTGTCCTCCACGCTGTCGACGACGCTGGCCACTTCGTCAAGCCGCACCGGAGCGCCGTTCCGGTAGGCCACGATCATCGGCCGGTACTGCTGCGCGCTGGTAAGCTGCCCGTTGGCCCAGATGTTGAAAGCCGTCCGCGGCCCGTAAAGCGCGCCCATCGGCACGTTCACGTTCCAGTTCTGAATAGCGTCCTGCACCTCATTCAAACCAATGCGGCGCGCCGCTAGCTTGTTGGGATCCACTTGCACCCGCACAGCGTACTTTTGGGCGCCGAAAATCTGTACCTGCGCTACGCCGGAAATCATTGAGATCCGCGGCACGATGATCGTCTCGGCATAGTCTTCCAGGTCGGACAGGCGCATACTCGGCGAGATCAATGCCAAAGTGATGATGTGCTGCTCGGCCGGGTTCACCTTTCGGAATGAGGGGGGTGTTGGCATGGCAGGCAACAAGGGGAGTGCCGCGGCAGTCGCCGTTTGCACATCCACCGCGGCGCTGTCGATGTCCCGGTTCATGTCGAACTGCAGGGTAATATTGCTCCCGCCCAGGTTGCTCGAGGAAATCATCGAATCCAGGCCGGCGATGGTGGTGAACTGCCGCTCCAACACGGCAGTGACCGAGGAGGCCATCGTTTCGGGGCTCCCGCCAGGTAGCTGCGCCGACACTTGAATAGTAGGAGAGTCTACCTGCGGCAGGTCACTGACGGGTAGTGCGCGGTAGGAGAGGACGCCGAACATCGCGATCGCCAGCATCAGTAGACAGGTCGCGATAGGCCTTCGAATGAACGTCTCGGAGAAGTTCATGCGAAAGTCTCTGTCTTCAGACTGCATCGCATTCTGCGACCACGACTCGAGATACGGCATGTTCGCCGGGTTACCCGGATCCCCGTCATGGCTTCTCACTCGCCATTGATTATATACCGCTGATGCCAGAATTAAGTCATTTTACGGGTCTTCCGATCTTCGGAGAACACTCACTCAAGCCGCAGATCCCGGTGGACAGCTTCCAGACACGGCGTTTCTCGTCACTTCAGTGGGTAGCTGGTTCCCACCATACTGAACCCGCGGCGTGGGAGGCGGCCCTAGTATGGGTTGTATCGCATTTGCCCTCCTCCCGGTCGGAGTCTACGCTCGTGGTCAGGTGTCGGGGTCTATCAATCAGCGCGTACTTTGCAAGCCGCGACCCTGTATCGGGAACGGTCTACTATGTGATGCTAGGCGTGTTTGCCATCATGGCGCTTCTCGTGGCACGAAGATGAGATCGCCTAATCCGCGCTCGTTGCTCGGCGAAGTGTCTGAGAAATGTCATTAGGAAGAAGAGGTCGTCCAGGTGGGTACCCCTACTCCAGACGGCCAGAACTGGTTGTTTTGCGGCGGCCAGGGGCCGCCGGGGCGAAAACTGACCCCTGTCACGCAGAGGTCGTATGGTATATACTACCAGCCGTCTGGGACCCGAAATGGGAATACCGGTTCAAGACTGCTAGGAGGCTCCAATGCGTATTCGCTCACCATGGCCCGCCGTGGTCATGCTGCTCTCGGCTCATGCAGCTTTCGGCCACATCAGAATTGCTCCGACCCAATCAACTTACGGCGCACGGGAAAAGTACACCATGCGCGTGCCTAACGAGAAGCAAGTCGCGTGCATCCGGATCGAAGGCGAATTCCCAGCCGGCGTCAGCATCTACGATTTCGAATTCAAGCCCGGCTGGAAGATCGATTTCAAGAAGGACGATAAGGGCAAGATCATCGGCGCCGTCTGGACAGGCAGGATGGCTGCTTATGAGTTCGTCGAATTCGGCATGCTCGGGCTAAATGCCAAGGAAGGCCCGGACTTGGTTTGGAAGTTCGTTCAATATTACGACGACGGAACGAACGAAGAATTCACCGGTCCGGTTGGTTCCTTTCGGCCCTCGCCGGTAACCACATTGAAGAAGGCCGACGAATCCCGTTGATCGATTGCGGCCGGTCCGCGCTGCGGCTGGCCCGGCGGCGGACACACGTCAGTAAATCGCCAGCCTGGTTTTTCCAGCATCAAGATTCCTCCACTGGCCGTAAAAGTCCGCGACTCGGAAACTTGCTGGTCTACGGAGCTCAATGTCCGAGTCGGCGGTTACACAGCCATTAGCAATTCTTGCCGAGGTAACTCGCTGCCATTGGTGCGGGCGGCATCTGCGAAGTGTACAAGGACACGAGCTCGAATCGTGAAGTAGCGATAAAAATTCTTCCGTCGGCTCTTGCGCAGGACTCCGATCCGTTAGCGTGTTTCGAGCGTGAAGCAAAGGGTCCTTGCCGCACTCAATCATCCGAAGATTGCGCAGATTTGCGGACTCTAAGAATCGGCCGGTGTTCGTGCGTTGGTCATGGCTGGCAAGCCAGATGCTCAACGCTGCCGCTGGGCACCGCCCTCAAGTACGCCAAGCAAATCGCCGAAGCTCTCGAAGCCGCGCACGAAAAAGGAATCACTCACAGGGACCTGAAACCGGCCAACCATCATCGTCACTCCGGCCCGCGTGATGAAAGTTCTGGCCTTCGGCTTGGCCGCTGTGGCACGATCTCCGGGTCTGTGTCCGATGACCCGAGCCAGTTACCGACGCTCACCATGCAAGCGACGCAAGCCGGAGCCCTCAAGGCTCTTTCAGGACCTCGCGTCAATCTACGTTGTCGCCGGCGCGGATAAACCCTTCGCGGAGCGCAGCGTAATACGTTAGCAGTATTGCTACGTCGAACGACCCCGTATACGCTTGACTGAGGGAGCCGTCTGACGTGCCGGGGCATATAGACAATTAGGTCAAGAGATGGTTTGAAAACCACAATGTCGATTTCAACGCCATTATGGCACGCCACCGGTCAAAACCAGTAATTCGCTTATCCAAGATTTTCTGTCACATCGAAATCGACAACGACACATTTCAAGTTCGTTGCGAGTACATGCGCCGGGACGTCGTCAACAGGGCTATCCAACTGACAACGGAACGCTGGTAAGGAGGCGTCATGAAGGCCGTTACTCCTGCATTCATTGAACGCCGTCAGGCCAAGCGCTACGATCTACGGTTACCTCTGATCTACAAGGCGGGATTGATAACCGAGTCCGGCACTACGCTTAACATATCCACTGCGGGGCTTTTGTTCAGGACTGGGCAGGATCTACGCAGCTGTTCGGTAATTGAATTGCGGATCGCATGGCCTGTTTTACTTGATGGCGTCATAGACCTGCAGCTTTGTGTTCGAGGCAGAGTTGTGCGCGAGAGCGGCGATTTAATCGCCGTGAAATTTGTCGGGAGGCCGACATTGAAAACCGCTATGCGCGCGCAAGCGGTCGGAGAGGGGAAGCGGTAAAACTCCGTCTGGGGACTGGGTGCTGTTTAGGTATTTTTTCTAGGTTATTTTGAGTCGAAGGGGAAACCTTTGTTACTTTGGCGGCCCAGGGTTCCATAGAAGAGACGGATATCCCATGTGCAATCAACACACAAATGGTTCCTTAGTACTGTAACTTTAGCGCGGGCTATTAACTTTTGAATTGGATTCCTCAATAGTGATAAGCGTACCTTGAATACCCGGAATACCCGGAAGGAGGAATCCAGTTAATGAAAAGAACACTTCTCGTGATGACATTCGTTTTTTGTTTCTGTTACTCGGTTCGGGCTAGCCCGTGCGTGAGCGCGACTCTTGCGACCTACGATGCAGCGAGCTTTAGCTGCAGCCTCGGCAATTTGACGTTTAGTGACTTCGCCTATGTTCCGTCGGCCTTCGGAGGCGCGGTAGCACCCCCCGATGGAGGAGTTGCGGTGACACCAATCACCAGCGGTTTTGGAAGTGAGACGGGATTACTCTTCAGCGCTGTATGGCTGGTGGGTTCCGGTCAGGGGGAAGATTCGTTGATCACTTACAAAGTCACCTGCCCGCGATGTGCCATTAATGACCTGGAGTTGCGGATGGTCGGGGGAGCCTCAGGAACCGGCACGGCCGGCGTAGCGGAGACCTCGATCGCGCCGCCCGAAAGCCTAAACACCGCCGTCGGCCTAGGGACTAGCATTCTCAGCGACTCAAAAACCTTCCCCCCCGCGGGATCGCTCGACCTAAGCAAAGACATCGGTATCAGTGGAGGAACTAGCGGAGCCGCGCACATCAGTGGTGTATATAACTTATTCTCCCAACCAACTTCGATGGTACCGGAGCCATCTTTGCTGCTCTTGTGTGCGGGTTTATTGGGTTTGGTGCCGGCAGCGCGCCGTAAGTTGCGCGTTTAGACTTTGGTCTTCGGTTGATGCAATGTTGCATTAGCCTTTTGTAGTTTGGGAGCCGGGGCCGGTGTTCGCCATTTCCGATCGACTGGCTCCCCATTTCGTCCGAAGCCGAATGCGGTTTAGAGAGTAACGTCTGCAGCGTGCGGTTGCTGAATGCGCGGGCATCAGCCAAATTACTCGCGAAACCGTCCAAACCTTACTTACAGGCTTCTATGACAGTCGGAGATGGACATGAAACGAGTTGTGTGCTTCTGCGTTCTTGTTGTCTCACTCGTCGCTATGTCTGGATGTGGCGCGACAAAGCAGTCCTATGTAACCAGGGGAAAAAGATTCTTCGCAGCAGGCAAGTATGAGGATGCATCCCTCAGTTACCGAAGGGCCATCCAGAAGGACGCCGGCTATGGCGAAGCTTACTACCATCTGGGACTGGCAAAGATCAAGTTGAATCAAGCGAGCGAGGCCTACGACGCGCTTTATCGAGCGGTTCAGTTGATGCCCGACAATGTGGATGCCAAGGAAAAGTTTGCCGACGTCTGCCTCAGCTTTTATTTAGCAGATCATGGCCGCCCGCAGGTTCTTTACTCGCAACTCAAGAGACTATCAGATGAACTTCTTTCGAAGAAGAGCGATTCCTACGAAGGTCTGATGCTCAGGGGTTATCTCGCCTCGACTGACCGGAAGCCGAAGGAGGCAATCGATTTCTTTCGTAAGGCGCTCCAAGCTAATCCTTCCAATCCCGGTGTCGTCACCGAGTTGGTCCACGTCCTGATTCAAGACGGCGAAGTTCAAGAAGGCGAAACGCTAGCAAAGAACTTGATTGCAAACCTGAGGACATCGTACGGCCCGGTCTACGACCTTCTGTACGATTTCTACCTCGACGCTAACCGAGCTTCGGAGGCCGAGAATGTCCTGAAGGCCAAAGTGAATAACAACCCGAAGAATGCGGATTACTTTGTGCAATTGGCATGGCACTACAACCGCACGCATAATCCCGTGGAAATGAAAGGGACGTTGCAGCGACTTCTTGATGATCCTCGGGATTTCCCTGATGCGCGGCTCAGGGTGGGCGACTTTTACCTGGGCCTTCGGGATTACGTCGAGGCAAACGAATACTACGAACAGGGCCTTCGCATCAACCCACAATCCCCGTTGAAAGTGGCCTATCAGAAGAGAAGCGTGCTTGCCCAGCTGAGCCAGGGAAAAAGGGAAGAGGCCACTCGCTTGGCCGCACAGATTCTGAAGGAAAATCCGAAGGACGACGAGGCGCTTCATCTGCACGCTGGCATTTTGCTGGATAGTGGCAAACGCGAGAATGCAGACGCGGCAGCGCGCGAGTTCCAGGCTCTATTGAGAGATCAGCCCGGCGATGCGTCGTTACGACTGCAACTAGGGCGTGCCTATCGGTTGAAAGGAGATTTACACGCAGCGCGGGACCAGTTCCAGGAGGCGATAAACGGGCATAGAGACCTATTCGTGGCTCGATACGAGTTGGCGGAAATCAGTTTAATTCAGCAGCGACCCACCGAAGCGTTGTCACAGGCGAATGAGATTCTAAAGCTTCTGCCCAATGATCGACGAGCCAAGCTGCTGCGCACCAGCGGCTTGATTGGAACCGGTGATGGAGTTACCGCGCGAGCAGATCTGGCTCGGCTGATTAAGGAGTTTCCTCAAGACCCCGAGCCACAGTTGCAATTAGGATTTCTGGCGCTCGCCGAGCATAAATATCCGGAGGCGATAGACGTTCTCGCCAAGAACCGCAACAACGGCGATCCTCGAGTCTTTGAAGGACTGGCGATCGCCTATCTAAACCAGAAGCTGTTCGACAAGGCGCTTGAGACGTTAAATGAAGGACTGATAAAATGGCCCGATTCTTCGATGCTCCTGGAAAAACTCGCCAGCACTGAGGCGCTGGCCGGACGCTATGATCGCGCGATTGCGCAATTTCAGAAGCTGCTCTCCTTAGATCCGAAGTCGATCGGACTGCGGCGCCGTCTAGCCGAGGTCTACGGTCTTAAGGGCGACCATGGTACTGAAATTCTCTATTACCAGCAGGCTCGTGATTTGGCGCCGAACGACGTAATCGTGGTCCTGAATTTGGCCGACGCGTTAGCCCGGATTGGCCGCACGGATGAGGCCCAAGCAGAATATCAGAGGATCGTGAAGACACATCCCGAAAATGCGATCGCTTTGAACAATGCGGCTTTTTTTCTTGCCGACACAAATGGCGACTTGGATGAAGCTCTCAGCCTTGCGCAAAAGGCTTTACAAAAAGTTCCAGGACAACCAGGCTTCTCGGATACGGTCGGGTACATTTACCTCAAGAAGGGAATGCTGGACAGCGCGATTCAAACTTTCAACAACCTTGCGCGAAAGTATCCCAGCGATGCGAGTTTTCGTTATCACCTCGGATTGGCGCTGTATCAAAAGGGGGTTAAATCGCTGGCGAGGAAGGAGCTCGAAGCAGCTCTGGCGGATCACCCCTCCCCGCAAGACCAATTGCGAATCCGAGCGCTGCTCGATTCGATGAGCTAGCGTTCACGATTCGCTTGTTGATAGGACGATCTCTTGTTCCTCGTAGTCACATTGGGCGTTCTTTCAGTTCTCCTGGCAATGACCCTGACGCCGGTCGTTCGCGATCGTATCGGACGATTCGGCTTTCTCGATCATCCGGATGGCGTCCGTAAGAGGCATGCAACGGCCATACCGCGAGTGGGCGGGATTGCTATTGTTCTGGCATATGTAGCAACCTTCGGGATCGCCTTCTTTTTGCCGTTCAGCTATACCTATGTTCTGCACAATGCGCTACCCAATATTGTGCAGCTTACTCTGGTAGGTCTAGTCGTTTTTTTGACCGGCCTGCTAGACGATCGAGTGGGTTTGAGCGCGTGGCAGAAGCTCATCGGAATCGGGGGCGCTAGTGTGCTGGCTTACTTCGCAGGCATCCGCGTGGATATTCATATTCTCCACAATGTCCCAGCATGGCCCGGGCTGGAATTTGCGCTCACGGTCATGTGGCTAATCGGCTGCACCAATGCATTCAATCTCATTGATGGCATGGATGGTCTGGCTGCGGGCGTGGGCCTGGTCGCGACAGTAACGATGTTGCTCGCTGCGTTGACGCAGGCGAATTTGCCTCTGGTGCTAGCAACCATGCCCTTGGCTGGATGCTTGATCGGATTTCTGCCATACAATTTCCACGGGGCGTCCGTTTTCCTCGGAGACAGCGGCAGCCTTCTTATCGGCTTTTTGCTGGGGTGCTATGGCGCGCTCTGGAGTGAAAAGTCGGTTACCCTAATTGCACTGACTGTCCCACTGCTGGCGGTGTCGATTCCGCTTTTGGAAGTGGTTCTTTCGATACTCCGGCGATATCTGCGCAACCGACCAATCTTCGAAGCAGACCGCGGACATATTCACCATAAATTGTTGGATCAGGGATTGAGCCCAAAGGAAGCGGTCCTCACTATTTACGGGATGTGCAGCGTGGTAGCGATCTTATCCCTGCTGGCGAGCTGCCTTCGTAACCAGTTAAGCGGCCTGATCGTGGTCGTGTTTTGTGTAGTAGCCTGGGTTGGCATACGGCACTTGGAATATACCGAATTCACGATGGCCAGGCGGATGCTCCTGCAAGGAGGATTCCGGCGCATCATCGATTCCGAGACTCTTCTCATCGAGTTCGAAAAGACGCTGGCGCGGGCAACCGGCGTTCGGGAGTGCTGGGCCGGAATCCGCTCGGGGAGTCGCGAGTTTGGTTTTCAAGGGGTTCGGATGAATGTCGAAGGGCAGACATTCGAGGATTTTGAATTTCGAAGTGGCGAGCGCCTGTGGGAATTGCGGATACCCCTTCCCGGCAAGCAATACGTTAGGTTCTTCCGTGATTTGGAAACCGAGGTCAGCCCGCTCGTCCTCAGTTCGTTCGTTACCGCTGTTGAGCGTGGAATGAAGGATTGTTTACAGCGCCGCCTTCGGGTAGATGCGGTCGGCCCCAAAGCCGAGGTTGTGCGTAAGCCCGCAACCGCGGAACGATGCCTTGCCGCCAGCGCAGCAACCGCGGGCGCCGCGCCGGACCGCACTTCCTAGCGCGCGTTAAATCAGGTGAACCGAGCTCAGAGCAATTGCCGGGAGGGTCGACCCACATCGGACTCGTTTGACGTGAGTTCCTCGGATTCAGCCTGTGAAGTCGCCGTCACGGAATTGTCGCATTCGGTCGGCGACAGATCCTCCGTGACGTCGTAGTGGCGGGAAACTTCACGCTGCACCCGATAACTCGCCCTTGGCGACAAAGCAGGACCCATCTGCCGAATCCAAGCCAAACCTTGAAACCAAATCAGGCGATAAGAGCGAGATATCGCTCGAAATCCATTTCTCAATCCGCGCTTCCAGGTCAAGCTTCGAGCGCTTGATTTCCGTGAGCGCGTCCGCTTGGTCAACCTGCCAAATCCGGACCTCTGCTGGCATACTGGCACCCTCATGACTGTTGCTGACCGACAGCAAAACTCTGGCCCGCCAAGACTCAAAAGGTACTCTATAGCATTGGTAGCCTTGGCAGCAATGCGAGAATAGAACTCGATTAACGCCGCACTGTAGACTGACGTGTGCCGAAAGGGGTTCCGCAACCCATGAGCAACCCATTGATGTCGCAGAGGTCACGATTCACGATTTGGCTGTGATCGAAAGGCAACTAGAGCCAGACTGTCATTTCCACCATCACTGGCCACGTGACAAGTCCTCGTGTCTTACTTGTCTTACTCATGATTCGTTGCAATCATAAGTTGGATTGCCGTATACTGGCCGCATTCCAGAAAGATCTGAGATGGCAACCGTCGGACAAGGATCTGAACTGGAATTGAGTCGTCGCGAACAGTGATGGAGAAGTCGACTGGTGCGGGTTCATGGCGGGGCTCTCTTCCGACAGAAAACTCTGCACGTAGTGTGTGCTATCGCGGCGATGGCTTCGGTCGGTGACATCTCGCGGGCTCAGGAACAGTCTAAAGGCTCGGCGCTAGCCGATAGCGTTCGTTCACTCAACCAGGAACTGGATCGCTCGCTTTCACCCAGCCGCGCACCTTCCGCAAGCATTCTGGCGGAACGCGCCGCAAGAATGTTCGAACTCATGGATTCCGATCCTCAGGCAGCGATTGGTCTGTCGTTGTCAACCGCGCAGGCAGCGCGCTTGTCGGCCGGCTGGCCGGATGCCGCGGCATCGATCGAATCCCAAGGGGAGTGGCACGGCGCGTTGACGGTGCTGATCGACGATGATTTTTCGCACGGTACCAGTCGCACGCGGTATTGGATCGCGACGGGCGGCGAACACTTCGAGGTTTATTTTGCGGGTCATCCGACCGGTCTCAGGTCGGGAGAGGCCGTGAGTATCCGGGGCATCCGCCTCAGAAACAGAATGGCGGCGGCTTTGACACGCGTCTCGGCCGAATCAGCGCCTTCGGGCTGCGGGCCCACGGGCGAACAAAAAACCGCTGTTTTGTTGTTGGAGTTTCCTGATGTTCCGTTTCCGTATTCGATCGTTACTCCGTCGGACCTCCACGACATGTACTTCTCCAGCAGCCGGCAGTCTTTGGATGGTTACATTCGTGAGGCTTCCTACGGCCAAGCCTTTGTCACTGGCGATGTCTTCGGCCCGTTCCAACTCAGTCAAGATTTTGATTACGCCACCCAGCAGCCCGACGGACTGTTTGCGGCCATCCGCGCCGCTGATCCGGTTGTAGATTTCACCGTTTACAATCACATCGTCTTGGTTTGGCCGGCACCTGGAGTCAGCGGCTGGGGCGGGTTGGGAGAGCTTGGCTGCGAGCACTTGAGCAGTCCCACCAGGCCAGACTTTATCGGTACGTTCGTCATCCTTGGTGTGGGGACCCGTCAAGGGTATGGGATAGGGCTGGCCGCTCACGAGGCTGGACATAACCTGGGACTCAATCACGCCTCATCGCTCGATTACGCTCCTCTGGCCTTGGGACCTCCTGGCGTTGATGGGGTCCATGTGGAATACGGAGACCCGTTCTCTGTGATGGGAGGCAGCGGAGAGGACGTGGGTTATCCTGCCCACTACAATGCGCAGCACAAAGCCCAACTCGGCTGGCTCGACTCGGGCAGTATGCAGAACGTTGAGACCGACGGCACGTTTGTCTTGCAGCCGTTCGAGAATCCTGCAGGCCTGCGAGCACTTCGTGTACGTCGTGGGACAGGCGATCAATGGTTATGGTTGGAATACCGCCAGCCCATCGGCTATGATGCGTCTCTGGCTGGGGTTGGCGACCAGGTGTTCACCGGAGCGCTGATTCACTATGAAGACCCCGCGCTGATCCAACTCGAGGTAGGTCCAAAATTCTACACCTTTCTGCTCGATTTTACGCCGAACACACCGCATGTTTTCTCGGACGCCGCGCTCGCGGTCGGCCAGGCTTGGACGGACCCTTATAGCTCGCTTACGATCGGCATTACCAGCGCGGATCCTTCAGGACTGAAAGTAAGCGTTACTTACAGTCCTCCATGCGCCAGTCTAACTCCCGCAAGCCGCAATCACGGTTCCGGCGCGGAGACAGGCACATTTACGGTGGCCGCCCCAGCTACGTGCACTTGGACGGCTACCAGCAACGCCAAGTGGATCACGATCACGGGAGGGCAGAGCGGGACGGGGTCCGGCACGGTAAGCTACTCGGTGTCTGCCAACACCATACCAACTCTAATCGGAACGCCAACCGTTCGCACTGGTTCGATTCTGGCCGGCTTCCAGACATTCACGGTCACTCAGGCGAGCACGCTGACCAGCCAGCCACCATCGCTCGATTGGGTCTCGCCCAATTCCGGCTCTGGGAACAGCCAGACCTTCACCTTTTCTGCTTCCGATCCCCGTGGCGCTGCGAACCTAGGTCTCATCGAAGCGGACTTCGTCAGGTCCGACAGTAACCACACGATTTTCTTTGTCTGTCAGGTTACCTACGTCATAAATTCCTTTACTGAGGGCAACGGAGCGTCTCTTTCCGCGGGCTCTCTCTATTTCTTGACCGACGACCAGAACCCATCCACCGGAGCGAACGTATTCACGGGCCCCTACACGGTGGGCGTGAACAACGTGGCTCTGCAAAACAGTGAATGCGGAGTGGATCTTTCGGGCGTGGAAGTCACTACCTCCGGAAACTCCGTGCAGATGGCCTTTCCCTGGGTTTTTTTCACAGCGGGCACCTGGTCTATCCAAGTCACTTTGGTGGACAACGCCAAAAACGGCGTCGGCGGGATCGAGGGAAGCTGGACGGTTCCTCCGAGCCCCTGTTCGTATTGGATCGGGCCAACCGCCGCCAGCGTGGGCAAGAGTGAAACGGCGGGAACTATAGCGGTAGAAGCGGGCTCGGGTTGCCCGTGGGTCGCCAGCAGCAGTGCGCTTTGGATTAAGGTCACATCTGCATTGAGCGGCGCCGGCGAAGGCGCCGTCAGCTATACGATCGCTGCCAATACAAGCACGGCCGCGCGCACCGGAACGATCACCATCGCTGGGAAGAGTTTCGCGATAACGCAGACAGCCGGGGCGGCCGGCACGGCGCCAATGATTAGCAGTGCGGGCATTGTCAACGCCGCGAGCAACCGGCCGGGCATCGCGTCGGCAACATGGATCGCCATTTACGGAACGAATCTGGCACCTGCGCCGCAGACCTGGAGCGGACCGGACTTCCTGGGGAACCTGCTCCCGACCCAACTCGGCGGCGTTTCCGCTGCCATCGGCGGGCAACCCGCCTACGTCTATTACGTCAGCCCGACTCAGATTGACGTGCTGGCGCCCGACTACCTTGCGGAAACCGTATCGGTGGAAGTAGACACGCCCGCAGGCAGAAGCAACGTCGTCACCGTTCCAAGGAACGAGTTCTCGCCTGGGCTGTTCCTGCTTAGCCAGGGAGGAGCAAAGTACGTAGCCGCGGTGCACAACGACGGGGCCTATGTAGCGCCCGTGGGTCTGATTCAGGGAGCACCCAGCAGGCCGGCCCGTCCCGGAGAGATCATCTCGCTGTTCGGTACGGGGTTCGGCGCGACCGACCCAAGCAGCCCGTCGGCTCTGCTTGTCAGCGAAACCGCCGAATTGACCGCGCCGGTAATAGCCCAAATCGGCGGCGCTGCCGCGCAGACGAGCTTCGCCGGGCTGATTGGCTCCGGACTCTATCAGTTCAACGTCATGATTCCACCTTTGGCCACCGGCGACCAGCCTGTGGTGATCGGGATTGGGGGATTCCAGAGCCAGGACATTGCGTATATCCCGGTGGGACAGTAGGCTAGAACTGGTTGTCGTGCGCTTTTACGGGCCGTCGCTCTTGGATTTCAACTTCCGATGAGGCGTAGTAGGATGCTCCGAAATACTTCTCCAGGGAGTTCCGAGCACCCGTCTGTTCAAGAGCCTTCACGGGCGATCGGGAAGAGTTGGTCGCGGAACATTGGAGTGCGCTGTAGAGCCGACGAGTTGTGCATTGTGCGCTCCCGCAGGGCGAATAACATATTCGTCGTTTGAGCTAGGCACCATTTCAGAATACGTCGCGACTGACGCCGAAGGGTCTACCAATGAGGGGCCATCGCCGCGCTGTCTCGTGCGAAACCCTTCTTACCAGCCAAACGCCCAAGAAGTCTCATTGTGGGACATTACCTGGGTGAAGCGACCAGGCCGACGGGAGCGCGCGGTTCGCGGGCAAGACGCTGGTCCAATGATTAGACTGAAAGAATGCGCCAGATCGCCAGTCTCGTTTTGTGCTTCTATTTCGCTGCAACCCTTTCGGCTGATGACCTCGTGTTCACGGAGAAGAGCTTTGGCTGCGTGCTCGACCTGCCGAAAGTGAGGAACACGCGAATTCAGAATCCCGATCCCGAAAAGCTGAAGGAAGCCATCCGGATCTTTCGGGACAGCGTGCCCGATACGGAATATCCGAGAGGCACGATTCTGCAATTAATCCCAACGGAGGCAATGGTAAAGCACGATCGAGCAGCCTTTCCAAAAACTAACGGCTGGGAGTTTTTTGCTCTGAAGGTTTCTCCCGGCGGCACAACGATTCAGGAACGGGGAGACAAAGTGATCAATACGTCGTTGAAAAAGCCGTGTTTGGGTTGCCACTCGCCCGCGGCGAAATTTGATTTCGTGTGCGAAAAGGGGCATGGCTGCGCGCCGATCCCCGTGACCGATCAGCAGATTGCCGCGATGCAAGCCGGCGACCCGCGTTGCAAGAAGTGAAGCCGGTCGCATGGCACGGCTTGAGCTCTCGCGGGCGCAGATCCTGTGCTTCAGGCGGAACGCCGGTTCGCTCGACGAACGGCTTCCGGCAGCGGGCGAAGTCCCTTCGCCTGGCTGCGTGGGCCGGGCTGCAAGACTCCTCGCCGAGGGCCGCGCTGCTCTCGATTCATGCGCGAGTCGAGATACCGGGCCGGAGAAGCCGGACCCCTCCCGCTTCGTCACCGCCAACGCATCGCTCGCTCGCGGGTATTTGCCTAGAGATGGCTCCGACCGTCCCTGTTTTTCCCGAAGTCCGGTTGTTGGAGATGTGCCGCACCGTGTGCCAAAATCCTATCCGAATAGCCAGGATTTTCCGTCGTCGAAAGCCATGGTTTGAAGGTGTATCAAAACCGGATGGTTTCGGCCCTGCTGGGCTGTCCAGTGTTTTTTTGGCGAGGTTGCTATTGATCTTTGAAGATGAGCGCAAACTCTTTAAAGATGCCCTCGATATGTTGCCCGATAGTATCCCGCCCGGCTTTGACCTCCTTCCTCTTAAGCAACGGTAAGACGTAATCTGCAATTGCCCCGGCACGGTATTTTGCATCGGCGTTGCCGCGCGCGAAATCGCGAATGAGTTGCGCGAAGGGGCGGGCGTTTGTGTACCGTAACAATCGTTCGATATCTGAGATATGCACAGCGAACAGCGGCGTAATTGTCTCCGAGGCGTTGCAATCGCCGCACTGTGTTCTAAACTGCTCATTCAGGTTATTGCCGGATAAACGGTTCTTGAACAATAGGGTCGAGCGTCACGAGTACGCTGTAAATATGTTCAATGCGTTGCATATTAAATGGAACATGACGCCGATCCTCGGCACACAATCGCCGGATACTTCGTGCTAGCTGTCCAACTCCCTTCAGCCTGCTCTTCTCTTTAGGGTCTTGAACAAACTTCTTGTATAGGTCTCTTCCTAGCAGCGTTCCATTGAAGCTGTATTTCGCAGCGCTGGTGATGATGCTGGCTTTACATTCGAAAAGAACCAGCGCATCTTCTTCAACCAGCGCAGCGTCCGCTATTTCGTCGCTTTCGTTGACGCCAAAGCTTGGGCTCGGGAGATATTGGCCGCTGCCTTGATATTCCTGTTCCCAAATCCAATCGTGGTAGGACTCGAAAACCTTGCCCCAAAACCGCAGGAGTCTCTCGGCCGTCTTATCATCGCTGTACATTGCCCTTAGAACCCAGAAGAAAGCCTTGCCTGCTTTCTCAAATATGTACGTTGGATCGAGGCACAAATGGCCTCCCCGCATCCGAAGCAGCGGACGCTTCTGAATAGGAGTAAAGTCGATCGACCTGTCGAATATTGTCATTTCGGATCGTAGCTCCTCAACGTCGGAGCTCAACTCTCCCATAACCTTCTCGACCGCCGCGGCATCGAGATGTGTCCGAGAGAAGTAATCGGGCTTGATCAGGACATCGCTGTTCGGAACAACATCGTTCCGATCAGCTAAGTTGATGGGATGGACAATTAGTCCGCAAATAAGATTGGCGAACTGGGTTGGCGTAAGACCGTATTTGCCTTCGAAGTCTGCTGCAAGGTCAAGGTAATCCGCGTCGAGACGGACCTCGGGACGCGGGAGGATCGTTCTGATCATGATAAGAGTTCTAGCCACTTCATCCATGCAGCCGCTACTTGGGAGACTCTCGCTTGCTGGGAGGAAGCCCGCGGCTCTTTGAAGCACGTCATCGTCTGGACCAGGGTCGTAACCGAGGTAAAGGTCGTTGCACATTAGCAGCGCGCAACCGATGCGATCAAGATCCGCGGGGCTGGAAATATCCCTGCCGAACTCGGATGAGAATTGAATGATCTGTCGAATGAAATAGAGCAGCCCGAGACGACTGAATACAAGACCAACGGGGTAGCGTTGCCGGACGCTCTTGACCTGGGTTGCGCTCAGAGGGAAAAGCCCCTCGATCAACTCATCTTGAGTACTTGGTTCGAAGTCGCTAAACCAGGATTTTAGCTTCAGCGCTACTTTTGTTGTGCCCAGCAACAGCTGCGAGCGCAGGAACGTGGTCACGACCTCAGCTAACTCTTCGCTAGTTGGGTTGCGACCAAACACGTCGCTAAAACCGATAAAAACTCCAAATCTCTCCGCAGTCATCTTGTCATCGTGCCCTAAGGTCCTCTATTTCGCCTCCGTGTTTTCAGATTAACGCCGAGCGCAATGGGATTCCAAGTTGAGCGAGGGCTCGCGCCTATTTGCCTTTTTGGAACGACGCTCCGCGTTCCAGTATGGATCTCTACGTGTATCGAAGCCATCGTTTTGACACAGAACGCATTCGACTCCTTCCAACAAGCGGGCTTCTGAATAGTCTAAATCACCCAGAGCGCCTCAGGAAGTTGGGGAGTCGCCCTGGCAGCGCTCGATAGCCCTGACAATTCTCCGGCGTTTGCGGAATTCACGCACAACGTTCAACCAAGGGTAATCCTGATCGTCGTGCTCACTAAAATGATCGTGAAGCGTTTGCTCCTCGAACATGTCGATCTGTAGGCGGTCTTCCTCAGTCAAAGAATACTCCCCAATCCGTTGAACCTCGATCTTTAGCGCCAGCGGGAGAACAAAGCTACCGAACAAAAGGTGATCTCGAAGATTCCAGCACGCACGAGTGCATCTATATTGGAGAGTACCGAGAGGGTTTGCTCGGGTGTTAAGACTCCGAGTTAGTTAGCTCCGATCCTCTCGGTACGATGCGTTATAAGTTCCACAAGCCCCAGCGTCGTGGAAGACAACGGCAAGGCCAGGAGATTCATTGATGTGGTTGGGGATCCGAGCACACCCTCTCCATGGCTTCCCCAATGGAGGTTATTGCCTCGATCCAGAACCAGCAGCCTGACTCAAGTTGCCGCCCCGAAAGAAAGTTATCCCAAAAAGATTAAGCCGTGTAGCGCAACGCCGCATCGCAATCTACCGTGGGCACTTGATGCCCCGGCAATGTTTCCGCTGGTTGAAGTTCAGGACTATAGGTGGGTGACAATCTAAGGAAGCCACGCATCGCCGCGAACGAGCCTTCTAAGGCTCATCACTTCAGATTTTGAATAGGAGCGATATTCATGTTAAAGAGAACTGTATTCACAATTTGCTTACTCGGTGCCGTGTGCATTATCCCTATGCAGGCGCAGAGTCAGAACGAAGAGGGTAAGCTCAACTTTAGTATGGGCGGCGGTCTATCGGTGCCGCTGAACCCAACCGCCAAATACGCTGGCGTCGGTGGCGACTTTATCGGCGGTGGCGGTTATAACATCGATCAACACAACTCGATCGTGGGGCAATTCCAGTGGGCGGGCCTACCTCCTTCGATTCTTTCTCCGGCGCTAAGTGCCGTCGCGCAGATAAATGGTTTTTCGTCAAGCGTCAATCTTTACAGCATGACTGCGGACTATAAGTACAGGAGCGGTATCGGGAAGGCCTTCGGTTATTATCTGATCGCCGGTGGTGGATGGTATTACAGGCACGCGTCGGTTTCGAAGAGTACGTTTATACCAACAGCAACGGTGTGTGCGCCGGACTGGTACTGGTATGGATACACCTGTAGCAATGGTTACGTTAATACGGTCGGGGTTGCCGCTGGAAGCAGTTCTTTCGGAGCCAACGGCGGCGTCGGGTTGACAATTAGGGTCAAGGACACGCCTTGGAAGTTCTTCGTCGAGTCACGCTACAACTACGCCGCGAGCCGTTTCATCGCCACCCAGGTAGCGCCGGTCACTTTCGGCTTCGAGTACCAATGAGGACCGAGCCGTTCGAGCACCAAAGGCTGGATGGGGGAGGACGCTTCGCAGCCAGTCAAACTCCCGCGTCGAGGGTCGGCAGCGGTCCCTATCATGCGCCCATACCAACCGGATCACAAGCGCATTCCAGTATGGGGCTGCTGACGATCTATTTTGGGAAGTTGCGGCGCACCTAACAAAATTCACTTGAATGTGTAGTCGGCTATGGTGACTTGTGCCACTCGCGGTCCGGAAACGGCGTTGGATGAAGCGGGCCCGCAAACTTCGGGTACGAGTTCCTTCTTCGGTGAATCGATCGTCTCTGCATACCGTGCAGAACGAAGCAAAGCCAGAGGTTTAAGGATTTTCGTTCATCCTAATGTCATGTTGAGAAACACTGAGCCTTACTTGGCGTCCATGGTAATACCACTGGATCAATCTGAAATCAGCGCCGACTCTTCTCATGAAGTACAGTTGTGGAGCAATCAGGAAGCCTCGCTTGCAGTCCAAGAACTCGAAACGTTTCGAGCTCAACAGCGGCTATCTGCTCGGGTCGAGGAGCACTATGCTGCAACATCGAAAGCATATGAACGCTTTGGTAACGTGGTGCGGAACTCGCCATTCCTTATTGGTCCGAATCTCTGGTTAAGCTAATAGCGCGCCTCTAAGCGGGCTCCAAACGGCGTTGTGGGAGATCACTCCCGTGAAGTTCCCGTCGCGCTGGCCGGCCCATACCGAGTGCGACAGCCGTTCCAGAAGTTCAATGTTCCGGAACACGTGTGTTGTTGTCTTTGTTGGTCAGACAAGTC
>Ga0207066_1035_pt1 | contig 36017 bp, 32 predicted proteins | sample Alteio_BWMinCont_24_FD_153490 | JGI IMG/M metagenome (GOLD analysis project Ga0207066, IMG submission 153490) | Enriched cells from forest soil in Barre Woods Harvard Forest LTER site, Petersham, Massachusetts, United States -... | ecosystem: Environmental > Terrestrial > Soil > Temperate forest >...
CGACATCACTCGCGCCTGCGACGCATCGGCATCCAGGAGCAACTCAGAACCGGACTGGGTGTCGGTCAGATGGAGCACCAAGTTGCCCTCCAGCCGGTCGAAGTTCTCGGTCCGGCAATTGCAGGAAATTGACGTAGTCTGGCCACTCGCCAGGCTTACAAGTGTCAGGGCGCCCGGACTCGCCAAGGCCGCCGTGGCCCCATCCGCGGAAACCGCTAACGCGTCCGATTCTTGACCGAGACTCAGGACTACCGATGCCGCGGCGTCGGTCTGTGCATTGCGAATCAGCATCAGATTCTGGGCTGCGGCATCGATGGCCAGCAGATCCGTGCCATTGGGCAAGAACGCCAAGCCAGTCCATTGCCCCGCTGCGGCGACTTGCTGAGTTTCGGCGCCAAGCAGAACAATCGCGCCGGCCCCAGTGGCGGCAGCGACTAGCCCGTCCTGGTTGATTGCCACCGCGGCGACTCCACCGTCGGGAGTGAACGCCGCCGTCCTCGCAGGATTAGCGCCGAGCCCGGACCAAACTTCCACGGCCACGCCGTCCGTGATGGCTGCGCTATCGCCCGCCGAGCTGAATCCAACCTGAGTTACGCGGCCAAGCGACGTCGTCAGTGTTACAACCTGCGGCGTTCCGCTCCATTGGATCAACACCACCGAACCTTCCTTGGTGTTGGCAATGGCGACGCGGGCCCGAGAATGAACGAATCCCGAATCCAGGGAGACGTTGGTTGGTACTATGTCGTCGAGGCTAGCCGCGCCAGGGACGCCGGAGATCAACCGGATAGCCTTGGCGTTTCCATCGAAAACGTAGCCGAGCAGGGGCACGCTCATTTGGGGTCCGGGCGGCTGCGCGGCCGCGATGACGGATGTAGTGACAAAGAGAAGTTGTCGAATCATATACGTCTACTTACGTATCTTCGGCCGGGGCTAGGTCGGCCACTGTAGAGCGATAGCCTTAGAGGGCTTCTGAAAAAGGCTCGGGCGTCTTTCGGAACACAGACAGGAATGGCTGTGCCACGATAGTCTGTGTCTCAATTCGATGTCGTAGGCGTCGGACTGAACGCTACCGACACCCTCATTCTGGCCCCGCATTTTCCTGCCTATGCGGGTAAGATGCCGTTCGTGCGGGAACTAGCGAGCCCGGGCGGACAAGTGGCTACGGCCTTAGTGACTTGCGCAAGGCTTGGCCTCTCCACAAAGTACATTGGAACGGTGGGCGACGATGAACGCGGCCGGATTCAGTTGGAAAGCCTGCGCGAGACTGCCATCAATCTGGACGACGTCGAGGTCCGTGAGAATTGTCCCAATCAAACGGCTTACATTTTGATTGACCAGTCCACCGGGGAGCGAACCATTCTATGGCGCCGGGACGATTGTCTCCGTCTCGATCCGGCGCGGATAACTCCGGAAAAGATCGCCGGCGCACGACTGCTTCATATTGACGGGCACGACACAGCGGCTGTGGCGCGGGCGGCGGAGATCGCGCGTCAAAATCGGATTCCGGTCACGGTCGACGTGGACACGATCTATCCGGGGTTCGACCGCGTGCTGCCCAACGTCGATTTCCTGGTGGCCAGTTCCGAGTTCCCTTCCCGCTGGACCGGCGAGCAGGATCCGTTCCGGGCGCTCGAACTGATCCAGGACGAGTACCATATGCAAGTTGCAGCGATGACGCTGGGCGAGTTCGGAGCTCTCGCGCGAGTTGAGGGCCGTTTCCTGTATTCGCCTGGGTTCGTCGTGAACTGTGTCGACACTACCGGCGCGGGCGACGTGTTTCATGGGGCGTTCTGTTATGCTGTGTTCGAGAGCATGCCCACGCGGGAAACGCTTGAGTTCTCTAACGCCATGGGGGCCTTAAACTGTACCGCACTGGGTGCACGGGGAGGCATCGCTACTTTTGAACGAGCGCGCGAGCTGATCCGGAACGGCAGCCGGCGTTCGCATCCCGATTTCGAGCAGCGCAATTAGCCCAAAAATGCGCCCATGATCCCCCTTCGATCCTCCGAGCCCCACTACACTCCTGCCAGAGTTAACCTGCTCATCATCCTGGTGAATGTGCTGGTGTTTCTCTACGAATTGAGTTTGGGCAATGGCTATCGTTTGAATTACTTCATTGCTCAATACGGGATCGTGCCGGCTCACCTGAGCCTGGTCTCGATATTCACGTCCATGTTCATTCATGGCGGGTTTTTGCACATCGCGGGGAACATGTGGTTCCTGTGGATCTTTGGCCGCGGGATCGAAGATCTTCTAGGTCACGGAAAATTTCTGGTTTTTTACCTGGCCTGCGGAGTGGCCGCGGCTCTCACTCAGGTCCTTGTAAACCCGTCCACTACTATTCCCACCGTGGGCGCAAGCGGCGCGATCGCCGGTGTAATGGGCGCTTACTTAATCAAATTTCCGCGCGCTCGAATCGTGACGCTGGTGGTCATCATCGTTTTCTTGACGACCGTGGATATCCCGGCCGCGTTCCTGCTGCTGTATTGGTTCGCGATTCAGTTCTTCAACGGCGTCGGATCGATCGGCTATTCGCAGGCCTCTAGCGGCGACGTCGCTTTCTTCGCGCACGTGGGCGGTTTTCTCGCCGGGATGGGTTTGATCCTCATAATGCCCACCCAGCAGCGCGCCAGGCGGTGGTACTAAGATGTTCCAGGAGCCGACTACCGCCTCGGCCGGGATCGAAAAGCCGCTCGACATCCTTGCCATTGCCGCTCATCCGGACGATGTGGAGCAAACCTGTGGCGGCACACTGCTGCGCATGTCGGAAACGGGCTACCGTACCGGGGTGCTGGACCTGACGGCGGGCGACATGGGCAGCCGCGGCACTCCCGAGATCCGGCTTAAGGAAGCCGATGCGGCGGCCTGCCAGATGCTGCTGGCCTGGCGCGGAAACATGCACTGGCCGGACGCGCGCCTGGAAAACACGGTCAGTGCGCGCATGAGCCTGGCGGTCGAGATTCGGAACCTGCGCCCTCGGGTGGTGATTCTGCCGTATTGGGAGGCGCGGCACCCGGATCATTACCGCGCAGCCGAGATCGGATTTGAAGCGTGTTTTCTAGCCGGCCTGAAGAAGCTGGATGAGGAGACCGAACCGCACCGGCCGCAGAAGATTCTCTACTCGTCGCTGTACGCTAATGTGACCCCGTCGTTCGTGGTGGATATTTCGGCGCAATTCGAGCGCCGCATGGCCTCGCTGTTTTGTTACCAGTCGCAGTATGGCGATTCGGGGGAAGCTGCCGATCTTTTTCCGGAGCAGAAGGAGATCCGGGAACGGCTGGCGGCCATAGCGAGATTCTACGGTGGATTGATTGGAGTCAAATACGGCGAGCCGTTCGTGGTGAAGGAAACGATGCGGGTAGACGACATAACCGCGATGGGCGTGCGGAGTCTATGAGACGGGGGCGGCACGGAATAATCGACGCCCGTCCGCGCTTCAACGCTAGAGAAGGTTCAGTGGTTTCAAATCCGCCCCGGTCCAACGAGCTTGATCTTCGATGATGCTCTTCAGGGTCTTGGGCGGGAACGTATCCGAGCTCTTATGAAGGAGACTATTACTCTGCGCCCGTGCGGAGTGGCCGATAGTCAGTCGCCATCCTAAACGGTAACGGCTACCCGAGTGTCGGAGAGTACCTCCACATCCTCTCTTGGACCGTCGGGAATCGCAACCCCGTCTTCGGTCAGCTCTTCGATGATCATCTGAACGACTTCCTGAATGTGACGATAGGCCTCCTCTTTTGTCGCTCCCCAGGTCGCGGCTCCGTATTTCTGAAGGGCCGGACAGGAAGCATGCCAGCGATCGCCGTCAGGCTCAACGATGACTTTGAAGGTGTAGGTTTTCATGCCAAGGCCGTTACTACGGATGGACCTCAATCCCACTGTAGGTTGGGAACAAAGAACACGTCAAGAAAGAAAGGCCGCCTGTCTACCAGAGGTATTCTTTCGCTTGATCGCGGCGATCATAGCTGTCCAATACATGGACCACGCGGATTTTTTTGAGCTTCGCCGGGTTTAACGCGCCGATCGGAACATACAAAATCCGCCGGTTCAAATGTGCGGCGATCGAACGAAAGATAGAACGCGGCGGTTTAGCCGCCACATACACGACGTAGCGCTGCACGGAATAATCGAGGCCCGCCATCAACAGCCGCTCGGGTTTATTTTGCGCGAAATCGTAGTCCGGATCCGACCAAATGTCTATCATCCGCCGCGGCGGCAGCGTCATCAAGAATCCGCCATACTCGGCGCGCCCGATTCCGGGACCAACCAAATGTTCGAACGGCTGCGTGGAATAAAAAGCCATATCCGACTCGTTCTGATGCTCGCCCAGCCAGGTGGTCAAATATTGATACCGGTCGTTGTGATCTTCGTCGAAAATCACGACCGCCGCGCCCACTTCGCCGGCGATCCGGTCGAGCTGCCGCACATAAATTTTGCCTTCGTGCCAGTTGCGAATGGTCTCGCGCAAGTCGATGCCGTCGAGGACGGAAGTTGTGAAAGGCTCGGTGCGCATGCGTTCTTCGGAAAGCATGCTTTTGGCCTTTTTCTTCAGGAATCGCCCATAGTCCTCGATGACCAGATCTTCCGGCGGATAGGAGCAGATGGCGTTTCCATCGGTTTGGCGCGCCCACTCGCCTTCAAATTTCTCCTTCTTGCGGCGTTTGAGTCCTCTTGGAACCAAGCGCTGTTTAGGGCGCGGAAGGCGGCGGCGCAGTTTCAGTTTTTTGGTATTAAGCCAGATCTCTTCGCCCGACAGATTCACGGTTTCAAGCAAATCGCTGGCGTCTTTTTGCGACGGATAGCGGTTGGCCATTTGCCACACTTCGTAGGCGTAATTGTCGTCCACTATCGAGCGCGCCGCAACGGTAAGGTCGAACACGCCGGCCACCAGATCCCCGCCAATCGAGGCCAGGTTGCGAGTGAAACGCGCCATCATCCGGCGCTGCCAGTACTCGACCTTGTCGCCGGTGTTCTTGACGTATTCCTTCTCGGCTTCGCGCAACAGGTCGAACTGCACTTTGGGCCGATCCACCAGCTCGCGAGGTTCCATCTCCATCCGAAACAACTCATACCGATCCTGCAAGTAGGGATACTCGATAGTAATTTCAGCCAAACAAGCAGGGTGCGGATTCAGCAACCGGATTTCCGGCGGTTTGCGGCTCCTAGGCGGATCTTGCGGCGCCTCCATGGCGTCCAGCAGCGGGTCGAGCATGTTGAGCGACACCACCGCAAATACCGACGCGAGCGGATCTGTGCCTTGCAGCTTCCACGCCATTCCCGAGGCATGGGCCGCGATGTCGTCATTGCGCTCCTGCGGATAGACCCGATAAGATTCGATGAACTTTTGAAGACCGATGTAACGAATGGAATAGGGATCGGGGTAAAGATCGGGGAGATGCGGCCGGTCGCCCGAGTCGGGTTCGATAAAGACGACCTCGGCGTCCACTTCCAAGCCCGTGCGGACCGCTTCGGTAAATGGATCGCAAGGCTCCACGGGCACGTAGATGCCGCGCTCGTCATCCTGAGGGTCGGGATAAAGGATCACCGACATCTCGGGCAAACGCGCGAGCGCCTGCAGGTAAACGTCTTCCAGAGAACCCGGCAGCTCGACCGCAACGATCCGGGGTTTGTCGCGCAGAATCGCGCGGCGGAGCTCGATGCTGAACTCGAGCCTCCCCGGAATCACCGGAAAATAAGTGAAGTTTCCGCGGCGAAGACTGGCCGGGTCTTCGGAGGCTTTAGGCGCGAGGGACATAACGCAACGCCTCGTCTCCTAGAGTTTCCAGGATGGCGGTGCGCATCAGAAACCGCTCGTCGCTTTGGTTGGACAAAGTGAGGCCGCTTTCGATGCTTTTTAGCTTCATGACAAACCGCGCGATGTTGATGCCATCGCGCACCGTATAGCGCTCGTCGGCCGAGTGCGCCTGTTGCAGGAACTCCGTGACGTAGTTGAGGATGTACTCTTCGCCGTACGGCAGATTTTCCTTGAGAATCGCGTATTCTTCGTGGCGCTCCGGAAACTCGATGGTGATTTGCGGCTGCAGGCGGGAGTGGATGTATTCGGGAAGATCGAACGTGGAGGCATCGTCGTTCATGGTGGCCACCATGCGGAACAACGGATGCGCCTTGATCTTGATTCCAGCCACGATGGATTCGACGTAGCGGCGGTTATCCAGCAGAGGCGCGAGGCTGGCCCAACTCTTCTCGCTCATGCGATTGCCCTCGTCCAAAATCGCCACCCCGCCTCGGACCATGGCCGTCAGAAGCGGCGAAGCGACATACCGAAGCCGCGACTCGCCCTCGATTACCGGAGTGACCAGCAAGTCCTCGGGACGCGTGTCCACGGTGGCTTGCATAATGTAGACCTCGCGCTGGAGCCTTTTCGCGGCGGCGTAGGCCAAGGTGGTTTTCCCGACGCCTGGTTTCCCCAGAAGGCGCGGATTCATAGGCACGTCTTGCGGGTCCACGACCAGCCAGGAGGCGAGCAGCTGGCGCATGACCTCTTCCTGTCCGACCCAGGCGACGGTCAGTTCGTCGGGATGCGCTAGGTGAAGAGCTACCCCGTCTATCTCAACTACCATACTGATTGTTATTCTACCGTAGCGCTCCGGCTCGGCCCGCCGATTAAGCTGCCGCCGACGCGAACGCGACGCGAGGTGTCTGCGTGATCGACGATTCCCGGTAAGCCAACTCGAAGGCCTGCGCCATCGGTTTGCAGCCGGTAGAAGGATAAAGCTGAAAAAAGATCTGCTGGATTCCGTGCGATTCGAGGCCGTGACAAATTCTGGCGGTGCAAGCGGCGGCGGCGTGAATGCACGAGCCGCAATCGAGGCCGAGGGCGGAACATGTCTCGGGCCGGTTCTCAGTCCACAGATCCATAAGTTCTCCCAACTGACGTACTAGGTAAATGCAATTATTGCGGCTTAGGGCTATTTTTCCTATAGTACCGTTGAGTGATTCCGCGGGGTCTTTTGGGGGTATGTGGAAAAACTCCGGAGCTAAGGCTCATCAGGTAGTTTTCTTGGCGCATCTGAGGGTAGTTTGTGGGCAAGTTATTCGCTTTGAGGCGAAGAAAAGCCGACTGCGTGAAGGCACCCAGCGGGGAGATGAAACTAGACGGGAGTGCGCCACAGAAATCACCGGCGGTGTTCCATTATGTCCAGTGAGGTGACGCTGTCGTTCAAATCGATACCGGGGAGCAGGCCGCCACCAGCCCGGCAAGTGGGAAGAACCACGCTTCTTTTTCGCTGCTCATGCGGACGAGACTGAGCGAGCACGAGTCTAAGGCCTTGCTCGATCAAGGCAGTGAGGGTTTCGCTGCGGCGCGTCGCTTCGCACTTGGCCTGTTCAAGCAGAGCATCGTCGAGACGCACGGTGATTCTCATATGTCTAGAAATATCACGTTCTTCGTTGCGACAGACCGCCCCCCGCCCCGCCTCCCGGGTTCGCACATTGCGGCCTCATAATATAGTTATGAGGAAATTTTCCGGCGCCGAGCTGAAGGCCGCGCTTTCGGGACTTCCAGGCTGGACCGTCGTCGATGGAAAACTCCACAAAGAGTACAAATTCGCCGACTTCATTCACGCCTTCGGCTTCATGGCTACGTCCGCGATCGCCATCGAGAAAATGAACCACCATCCGGAGTGGTTCAACGTGTACAACCGGGTCACGGTCGACCTCATGACTCACGATGCACAAGGCATTACTTCCAACGACGTCGATCTGGCGAAGCTCCTCGACGACACGGCGAAAAGGCTTCAATGAGAATTCTCCTGGTGCTGTTTTCCGCCATATGCCTATACGCTCAGGAAGCGTTTCCTGGCGCAGCGGCGGCGGATGAGCAGATCAATCAGGCGGTAAAGGACGGCAATATCCCAGGGGCGGTCTTACTGATTGGGCACGATGGAAAAATCGTTTATCGCAAAGCCTACGGTGAACGGGCCCTGCTTCCCAAACCCGAGCCAATGACAGTGGACACTATTTTCGATGCCGCGTCATTGACCAAGGTGCTGGCCACCACCCCATCCATCATGAAGCTCTTCGAGCAGGGAAAGATCCGGCTCGACGATCCGGTCACCAGGTATCTTCCCGAATTTCAGGATGGCCACAGCCCGATAACGATTCGCAATCTGATGACCCATTTTTCCGGACTTCGGCCCGATCTGGACCTGAAGCCCGCCTGGAGCGGCTATGAAACAGGCATTCACCGCGCTTTGATCGACAAACCGGAGTATCCGCCGGGCGTTCGTTTTGTCTACAGCGACATCAATTTCATACTGCTGGCCGAGATCGTACACCGCCTCAGTGGAAAAATGCTGAACGAATACGCGCGCGACAACGTTTTCGAGCTTCTGGGCATGCGCGAGACCACGTTTCTACCGTCCGCTGCACTCCGCCCGCGGATTGCCCCCACCGAGATCGATACGGCGACGGGACAGCCCCTCCGCGGGGTGGTGCATGATGACACTTCTCGTTACATGGGCGGCGTAGCCGGTCACGCCGGCGTTTTTACAACCGCGGACGACCTCGCCAGATTCGCCCAGATGATGCTGGATCGAGGAGAAGCCAACGGCGTCCGGTTGTTCAGCGCGGCTACCGTCGAGAAATTCGCCTCACCGCAGTCGCCTGCCGATCAACCGATTCTGCGCGGCCTCGGTTGGGACATCGATTCACCCTATTCGAGCGAACGCGGCGATTTATTTCCCATCGGATCTTATGGCCACACCGGTTTCACGGGCACGTCTCTGTGGATCGACCCGTTTAGCCGCACGTACGTGATCCTTCTTACCAATGCTGTGCATCCTCATCGCGGCAAATCGGTCAACTCACTCCGCAGCCGGGTTGCCACCATCGCCGCGGTATCTTTCGGAATTGTCGCACCGGGCGTGAAGCTAACTGGATTCAACGAGACCATCGTGGGCCCCGGATTACACCGCGTGGTTGAACCAAAGGGCCAGGTGCTGACCGGCCTGGACGTTCTCGCTCAGCAGCATTTCGCTCCGCTCCGCGGCAAGCGGATCGGCCTGATCACCAATCAGACCGGCGTGGATCGCAACGGAAAGCGCAACATCGATCTGATGATCGCGGCCGGGGTGAACGTTACCGCCCTGTTTTCTCCCGAACACGGACTCTTTGGCAGCGAAGATCGGCCGGACATTCCAAACACCAAAGATCCGGCCACCGGCATTTCAGTCTTTAGTCTGTTTCAGCCCTCCACCCGGCGAATAACTCCGGAAATGCTGAAGGACGTCGACCTCCTGGTTTTCGATATTCAAGACGTAGGCGCGCGTTTCTACACATACTCCTGCACCATGCTCTATAACATGGAGGAAGCCGCGAAAAAGCGCCTCCCATTCTTCGTCTTGGACCGCCCGAATCCGATAACCGGGGTGCACGTCGAAGGTCCTATGTTGGACCGGGATCTGGAGTCGTTCACCGGCTGCTTCGAAATGCCACTGCGACACGGACTTACTCTAGGCGAATTGGCGAATATGGCCAACGGAGAACGGAAGCTTGGCGTGGATCTGCATGTGATTCCCATGCAGGGCTGGAATCGCGGCGAGTGGTTCGATGCCACCGGTCTGCCCTGGATCGACCCGTCCCCCAACATGCGAAGTCTGAATGCGGCTACTCTCTATCCTGGCCTTGCGATGCTTGAGAACTCCAAAGATTATTCGGTAGGACGAGGCACCGATGCACCGTTCGAGCAGATCGGAGCCGATTGGATCCGGGGCGGCGAGCTGGCGGCGCTTCTAAATGGCCGGTATATTCCCGGCGTTCGAGCCTATCCCACACGGTTTCGCCCGACCTCATCCAATTTTGCACTCAAGACCATCGAAGGGGTCCGATTCGTGATCGCGAATCGGGATGAATTCGATAGCACTCGACTGGGCCTGGAAATAGCGTACGCGCTTGAGAAGCTGTACCCCGGCAAGATTTCGCTGGATGCGGACCGCGCCCTCATCGGAAATCATGAGGTGCTCGCAGCGGGAAAAAACGGCGACGACCCTCGGATGACAGTAGAGAAAATGAGGGACTCGGTAGCCGAGTTCGTCAGGCTGCGCGAGAAATACTTATCGTATCGGTAGTCGGAATCGAATCGAGATCTAGCAGGTTGCTGAAAAAGGCCGACACAGGCACGAATGCCTATGCCACTGTGTCGATAAACTATTGAACCTGCGTGGTGCCACAGACATTCTTGCCTGTGTTTCGGCGCTATTCAACCCTTTTTCAGCAACCTGCTAAGCGACTGCCTTAGCGGCGGATGCTTTGGCCTCGTTCTTGGGGCGATTTTTGCTCCCCGGAGGCCGCCCGCGCCTCTTGACCTGCGCCATCCAGGCCGGAGGACGTCCTCGGCGCCGGCCGCGGCCGCGCGCCAGCCGCTCCAAAGTCATGATCGCCTCTTCAATCTGCTCACGCTCGAGACGCAATTCCTCTAACATCTTGTTGATGTCCATCCTGCCTCTTCCCACCCCTAATTCCAGCTACTCAAAAACGCTTTCCGTTCTGGAAAGCGAACAAGAACACTATAACGCAATATCTTGTAACTAACTTTGTAACGCATTTTTACGTTTTTATCAAGAGCTTTGTTCGGAAAACCGAACAGAAACTATCCGGCACTGCCGCTCGAAACTGAAAATTGAATGAAGACCCAGACTCACTCCGCCGCGGGCCGCTTCCAATAGAAGTAGAAGGGAAGTCCCAAGGCGATCAACACCAGCCCCATCAGCGATTCGCGGGGCGAGTGCCATAAAGTCGATATAACGAGACAAGCGATGCCGAGTACAAACAAAATCGGCACTACTGGATAGCCCAGGGTACGATACGGCCGCACCATTCCGGGCCGTTTGAACCGCAGCACTATAACCGATGCCGTCGCCATTCCATAAAGAATGACGCTGGCGAATATCACATATGTGTACAACTGGTCGTACCGGCCGCTGAGGACCAGCAAAGCGGCCCAGCCGCTCAAAACGAGGATCGAAATGCTCGGCGTCCGGTGGACGGGGTGAACAAAGCCAACCCTCGGAAAAAATAACCCATCCCGCGCCATGGCGAATGGCACGCGGGACCCGGAAAGGATCGAACCGTTCAATGCGGCAAAAATGGAGATCATGGCGGCAATACTCACCGCCCCCGCGCCGCGAGATCCCAGAATCCGCCGCATCATCTCGCCTGCCACACGATCCGTAGACGCAACGCCGGCGGCTGGCAATACATAAAAATACGCGAGATTGGCCAGCAGATAGATCGCAATCACCGCGAGGGTTCCGACTATCAAAGCGCGCGGAAGGGTCTTCTGTGGATTTCGAACTTCCCCGGCGACCATACTGACGTTATTCCAACCGTCGTAAGCCCAGAGCGCCGCGATGAGTGCCGCGAAGAAACCGGTAATCCCACCCGGAGCCGCGACGGAGCTTTGGTAATTTGCTCCGGAGCCCGCACCACTTCCAAGTCCGATCACAATTATGGCCGCAATGAGCCCGACCTTTACGAGCGTAAACACCACCTGAACGTCGCCGCCGACCCGAACTCCGAAGTAGTTGATGAGCGCCAGCACGGCAATCACGCCCATCGCAAGGACTTGACCATAGCGAATTTCGAGCGGATGGCCGGCCTCACCGATGGGCAGCGGTACGATCAACCAAGTATGTTCCAGTTCAGGCCGAAAATTCGCCAGATAAATGAAGAACCCGGTGGCCAGAGTCGCGATAGACCCGCTCTTTGCGACCCACATTTGGGTCCAACCATAGAGGAAGCCCCACAGCGGCCCGTACGCTTCCCTCAAGTACACGTATTCGCCGCCGGCTTGAGGGAGGGCCGCGGCGAGTTCGGCATAACTTAACGCCCCGAACAGCGACAGCAGTCCGCCAACGATCCAGACCGCGAAAACCATAACTGGCGACCCGACGCTTTTCACCATGCTGCTGGGCACCAAGAAAATCCCGCTTCCGATCACTGTGCCGACAACTATAGCCGCCGCGCTCCAAACCCCCAAGTCGCGTTTGAGGTCGAGATGGCTCTCGGTTTTAGGCGGTTTTTCGATCATTCGCGGATTCTTTCAATAAGTACGAAAATGCGCAGCCGGTCAAGAACGTGACGGTGGTCCCAATCAAGACGTACCACGTAAAGGCGATATGCGTCCATTGTTTGACGTACAGCATGACGACCAATCCGGCGATCATGGCGATCATGGCCGAATTCTCCTGCACTCTTTTAGTGAGCAAGCCCAGCAGAAAAACGCCGAGAAGCGATCCATACAGAATAGACGCAATGGTAAGGCCTGCTTCGAGGACCGATCCCCAGTGGCGCGCCAGTAATCCGACCAGAAACAGGATGACTCCCCAAGCGACGGTTGCCCAGCGCGCCGAGGCGAGGAAATAAGTCTCGGACCGAGTGGGATCCTTACGCAGGGCAAGCGGCCTGTAGAAGTCCATCACCGTGGTTGAGGCAAGCGAGTTCAAAGCCGCGCTCAAGTTCGACATGCCCGCGGCAAGAATGGCCGCCACGACCAGGCCCGCTACGCCCGCCGGTAGATTGTGCCAGATGAAGCTGGGATATATCGAGTCGAGCGGTTTAGGCGCCGGAAGATGCGCATCGGTATAGTGCACGAACAGCAGCGCTCCGATCAGCAGAAAGAGCGCGAACTGGAAGAAGATCACCAACCAACTGGACAACAAGGCGGCGCGGGCCTGGTCCTCATTTCTGGCCGCGAGCAACCGTTGCACCATCAATTGCTCGGTGCCATGGCTCGCTGTGGTCAGGAAACAGCCACCGATCAGGCCGGCCCAAAAGCTATAACTCCGGGAAAAGAAATCCGGCGTCCAGGAAAATTGGAAGTCGAACATCTGGAACTTATGGGCGGCTCCGGCGACTTCCGCGGCGTGGGCCCAACCGCCGGGAATTTGGTGGAGAATCACGAAGAAACTGACAATGGCCCCCGCCACATAGAGGAACATTTGCACCACGTCGGTCCAGATGACCGCCGTCATTCCGCCCTCAAACGTGTAGAAAAGCGTGAGACTCACGATGACGAGGATGGAAGCAACCTCGCCGGTGCCGAGGACGATCGTGATGACGATCGAAATCGCGAACACGCGAACCCCTTCGGCCAACGCGCGCAGGAGCAGAAACGTGCCGGCGGTCAGCTTGCGAATACGTTCGCCGAAGCGGCGGCGCATGAGCTCGTAGGCGGTGTACATTTGCCCCCGGAAGTATTGCGGCAAGAACAACGCCGAGATTACGATGCGCGCCAGCAGGTAGCCCAGCACCACTTGTAGAAACTGGAAATTCCCCGAAAACGAGAGCGCCGGCGTACCGATGACCGTCAGAGTGCTGGTCTCGGCGGAAACAATCGAAAGCGCAATCGCCCACCAGGGAGCGGATTGACCGCCGAGGAAATAATCCTTGAGGCTACGCTGGTTCTTTCGAAATCGCGCTCCGAACCAGGTGATCGCGATCAGGTAAACCGCGATCGTGGCCAAGTCGAAAAAACGCATTGGAAAGCGGATCATAGCACGCCAGACCTCGGATGCCACCCTGATATCAGCGATTGGCAGCTTGCGTGCACCGTTGAGCCGGTCCGATGAACTTGAACAGATTGAGGACGTCGCTGGCCGCTGGATTCGACCAGCTCTATTCAAATGACCACCAAGCTCGGCTGGAGCATTGGATCGTCAAGATCAGTGTCGCCGGATTTCTGGCGCACCTTCTTCTGGTATTTCTCTCCCGCACCCTCCCCCACCCACCAGCCTTGGTGGCGGCTGTCGGACAGAACTATCTATCGGCCATCTACACTCCCTTCAGCTTCATCCTGTTCTACGAAGTGCTCATGCTCATCGCGGCACTGCCACAATCAACGACCCAGTCCATCGCGAAACAGTTCGAAATCGTCTCGTTGATCTTCATTCGCGGGTTTTTCAAAGACGTCGCCGAACTGGACGACATCGGCCAATTCAGCCAGCTGACCGAAAAGATGGTTCCGGTATTTTTGAATGTGAGCGCGGGACTTTTGATGTTTCTGCTGGTGACGGTCTTTCTGCACGTAGCGCAAAGCCGAACTCCCGGCAAAGGGCCTTCCGGCGAATCGCAGGAGCTGAAAAAATTCATTGGCCGCAAGAAGGCTCTCGCTTTGGGGCTTACGGTCTTGTTGCTTTCGTTGGCCATATACAACCTCAGTAGCTTTGCCAACGAGGTGTACCAAGTCGGCAAAGCCCAGCTGGATGTAAATACATTTTTCTACACCGACGTCTTCGCGGTGATGATCTTCACCGACGTACTGATCGTCATTCTGTCGATAGTTGTCTCCGACAGCTATGAGCTGGTGTTTCGAAACGCGGCTTTCGTCATTTCAACTATTCTGATTCGCTTCTCGCTGACCGTGGGGCGGCCTTATGGCGCTGTATTGGCGCTTGCGGGGATGGTTTTCGGCATTTTCACACTGCTGATTTATAACTACCACACGCGCATACGCCGATCGGCTGGCGGATAAGTCGACACAGCCAGGAATGGCTGTGTCACGCTAACTAGACAGCCAATTCAAAAACTCCGAAACGATTCTCTCCGCTAAGCTCGCGCGATCGCGCCCCAGATCGTGCCCGGCGCCATCTACTCCTAGTAATTTTACTGGGGCAGGAATTAGAGTTATGGCGCTGCCTAATTCGTCGAGCGATCCGAAAGGGTCACGCGAGCCAGACACAAAAAACGCTGGCGTCCGGAGCTTGGGAAAGTGGGCGGTTCGCCGCTGATCCGGTTTGCGCGGCGGGTGCAACGGATAAGAGAGCAACAGCAACGCGTCGGCGAGGCCAGGCTCTTCGGCCGCCAGAATGCTGGCTTGCCGTCCGCCGTATGAATGGCCGCCCAGCCACAGGCGTTCCCGTTTAGTCTCGCGAATCCTCAAAAGCTCGCCGCGCAACCCTTCCCGGTTTCGCGCGGCATCGCCCGGGCGTGGCGGACCGTGCGGACGCTCCTGGCGAAAGGGTAAGTCGTAGCGCACGACCTCGACGCCCTTTTCGCTGAAGGCTGCGGCTACGGCGACTAACAACGGAGCGTTGCGATTGGATCCGGCGCCGTGAGTAAGTAATAAGCGATTCAACGATGGATACCAAATGAAAAAGGCCGTCGGTCGAAGACGGCCCTCTCAAGAATTATATTGGAGTTATAGGTTAAGGTCGACTTACATTCTCGGCCTGCAGGCCCTTGGGGCCACGCTTCACCTCGAACTCCACCTCCGCGCCTTCTTCCAGCGTTCGATACCCGTTCATCTGGATTGCTGTGAAGTGAACAAAAACATCATCGCCGTTAGAGCGCTGGATGAAGCCATAACCCTTTGCGGCGTTAAACCATTTCACGATACCTTTTTCTCTCACTACTCAATTCTCCTAACTTCTGGTGCCGTGCTCCGGTCCCCGCAAAACACACCGATAAGTAGGCGCGAAAATATTCCGGGCGACTTACAGGGGATCCTACGATGGCCGAACACACAGTCTTTAAAACTGCACCATAATATCACAAGTTCGGCTGGCTTCCGCAAGAGGAAAATCTGTCTGAATTCATACGATTGGAGCGAGGAGGTACTATAGACGGGGTGGCGGGCGAACTGCAAAGTCATGGATAAAAGCCTTCGCGCGCGCCTGTTTGCTTGGTGGTACTTTGCGATTTCGGCCGGATTTGTCTTATTAGGCGTCAACAGCTGGTTCTTAGGCGGACGGCTCTGGCTAGTAGTACTACGATTCGGCATCGCGGCAGGATTCCTGATCCTGGGGATCTTGACCTGGCGGTCGAAAAGGTAGCGCTACTGTTTTTGTCTGCTTAATCCCAGGGCGCGAATCCGCTTATGAAGATTCGTCCGCTCCATCCCCAGGGCGCGCGCGGCGCCCGACACATTCCAACTCGATTCGTCCAGTGCGCGGAGGATGTGCTCTCGTTCAGCCGATTCGCGTGCCTGCCTGAGGTTGGAGCGAGGCGCCGAGTCCTGAGCCAAGCGGATTTCAACAGGGACGGAATCGGGTGTAAGTTCATCGCTGGATGTCAGGATGGCCATCCGTTCAACGATGTTGCGCAGCTCGCGCGCGTTTCCAGGCCAGGAATAGCACTCCAGTATTTCGTAAGTTTCGTCGTTGATCCTTTTGGCATGGAAGTTATTGCGAGCGCAGAAATCGTTCAGAAAGTAGTCCGCCATGGCGGCGATATCTTGTGGCCGCTCGCGCAACGCGGGAACGCGAACCGGCACGACGCACAGCCGGTAATAAAGATCTTCGCGGAATTTTTGCTGGGCAACCAGATCGGCCAAGCTTCGGTTGGTGGCCGATATGACTCGAACCGAAACCCGGATGATTTGCTCGCCGCCCACGCGATGAAACTCACCTTCCTGGAGAACCCTTAGCAGCTTGGCCTGCGACCCGGCGTGCAGATCGCCCACTTCATCCAGGAAGATCGCGCCGCCATCGGCCAGCTCGAATTTCCCCTTGCGCGTGTTGATCGCGCCGGTGAAAGCGCCCTTTTCGTGGCCGAACAGTTCGCTCTCCAGAAGTTCGGCGGGGATAGCGGCGCAGTTCACTTTGACGAATGGTCCGGCGGCGAACGGGCTCTCACGATGAATGTGTTCGGCGAGCAATTCCTTACCCGTGCCGGACTCGCCCATGATGAGAATGCGGGCGTCGGACCGGGCGGCCATGGTAACCTGCTCGAGCACGCGCAGGAAGGCCGGGCTGGCGCCGATCATTTTCGTGGCCGCGCCCACCATTTCCCGCAGACGCTCGTTTTCCCTGCGGAGCCCTGCCTGTTCCAGCGCGTTTTTGAGCGAGACCAGCACCTTGTCCCGTCCCAGAGGCTTCTCCAGAAAATCAAAAGCGCCGGCGCGCGTGGCTTGTACGGCTTCGGAGATGGTTCCGTGGCCGGAGATCATGATGGCCGGCGCCAAGCAGTCCCGCTCCCGCAGCTGGCGCAAGAAATCGATGCCGCTGCCATCGGGGAGGCGGACGTCGAGGAGCAGTGCATCGGCCCGGTCGGCTACGGCGTTCGCGTCCTTAATGGTCCGGGCGACGGTGACCGAGTAACCCGCGTGCTCCAAGATCAGCCGGAGTGAACTGCCGATATTCGGTTCGTCATCGACGATCACGATGCGCTTGGCGGGCATATAGTCTAAGCCACGGGCAGCAAAACCCGGAACGCCGCTCCCCCGAGTTCACCCTGAACCAGCAAAATGTCGCCGCCCGCGAGCAAGGCGCTCTTTCGCGCTATGGAAAGCCCCAGGCCCATGCCACCCGGTTTGAAGGAGATGGTGGGCTCGAACAAAGAGCTCCGTGCTTGCGCGTTGATTCCGGGCCCGGAGTCGTGGACCTCGATCGCGATGTTGCCATTTTCCCGTCCCGTTACGCCGAGAACCATTCCGCCCGGCTCGACGGCCTGCGCCGCATTTTCGAGCAGGTTGGTGAGGACCCCCTTCACCAAGTCTTCGTCGGCGAATGCCTGAGGACAATCCGGCGCCAGACGCGTATCGTAAACGACCTCCGGATGCGCGGCTTTCAAGAGCGCAATGCGTTCCTCCAGCAGCGAGTTGATGTCGATGGATTTCGGCGCGATGGGCGGCTCACCGGAAAATTCGGAGAACGCGCGAACACGCCGCTCCAGACTGACCACCTCGTCGACCACGATCTGCGCCGCCTGTTCATAGAATTCTCCACCCTGCCCCGACTGCCTGGCGGCGATTTCTTCCATGGTCAGGCGGATCGGCGTGAGGGAGTTCTTCACTTCATGCGCCATCTTGCGGGCCAGCGCCTGCCAGCTTTCCAGGCGCGCCGTGTAGAGCAGACGCTCCTGCGACTGCTTAAGCTGGTTGGCCATGTTGTTGAAGGCCTGAATGGCGACGCCGATCTCATCGTCTCGGGCGCTGCGTACTCTATAGTCGAGATTTCCTGCCGCGACTTGGGACAGGCCGCGGGTGAGTTGCTGGATCGGTTGGCTGATGCGATGCGCCAAGTACACCAATGCCAGAAACGCAACGATCCAGATGGTTCCGGTCAGTACAAGCAAGGTATAGGAGAATCCACGGCGCAGATCGCGGGCGCTACCGTCGGCCACCAGGGCGCGCGCATGGGCGTATTGCTCGGAGAGCTTCAGCATCCCCACGCCGTGAAGAGACGTGGAATACGACCATACCTCGTCGCCGTGGCGTACAAGGTAGTCCAGGCGGTCCCCGTTGTTTCCAGCCAGGGCGAAGCGTTCCGGCTCATCGCTTGCGAAAAACTCCTGAACCGCGGCGGGCCATTGGTCATGTGTGGACGGCTTGAAGAGCAGCGGATCGATACGGCCGGCTTGGGCTTCTTGTTTTAGCGAATCGCGAGCCCGCTGGTACAACTCGCGGCCGGTCTTTTCAAGCGACTGGGACACCTGATCCAGCTCTCTGGTGGACGACAACGAAAGACTGCGATTGAGCAGCGACAAGGAAACCCAAACCGTCACCAGGAGCGGTGCGAGGGTGGCCACGGCGAAGACCAGGATCAGCCGGTTCCGGAGGCGATTCATGGCTTCAAATCGGCAAGATGGAAGACGGCGGATTCAAACGACCAGTGGTCCTGCTGCGGGCGTGGAGTGCGGCTGAAAATCTCGATTAAAGTTGCGATGCTGATGTTGGGGTCGCGAACTGGCAGGATCTGATCCCGCGGCTCGACACTGCGAATTTCAAGGTGCGCCCAAAGCTGGCGGTCCGCCGGCAGGGTGGGCGCCGAAACGAAAATGCTGTCCAGACACCAGACCTCGGCGGCATTGGCGGAGAGACTCAAGCTGGATTTTCGGAAGTCGCGCAGCCGGATCACGGAAAACTTCTCCTGCCACACATCGTAGCTTACGGTGAATCGCTCCACCGCTCGAGCCACGACGTTGCTCTTCGAGCCGGCAGCTATGGACAGCTGAAAATCAAACGGGACGACAGCCCCGTCGTGCAAGCGTTGCAAAGACTTGCCGATCAAGAAATGGAGGCGCGGAGCAGTGACGTGAATGTCGCCGGAGCCGCCATGGACTAGGAGCTCATCGGTGGAGACACCGAGGCCCAGGAGTTCAAAACTGATCAGCGCCGCGAGAATCAGGGTCGCCGCCGCGAACTGGACGTGCGCTTTTGGCCGGATTTTCAAAAATTCATTCCCGCAATCAACACCGGATCGGCATGGCCCTGTCGCAACGGAAAAGCCACAGCCAACAGAAAAGCGCCCTTTTGAAAAATCCCGAGGCCGCCCGATACTCCGACACCGGCCGAATGTTTGGCCGACACCGGCTTGCCCGCATCCCAAACCGATCCAGTATCGTAGAAAACTCGCATAATGCGATATCCATATGTGACGGACCCGTAGGCCAACCGGTTCCCGCCAAGAGGATCGAGATCGTACTTGTTCCAGCCGCGCAGGGTGGAGCTGTCGCCTAGTATAAACCGCTCGAATAGCGGAGCGCGGCCGTAGATGACGCCGGCAACGAGCTTTACTTCCACGGACTGGTGGTCGTGAGTAAATCCATAGCGCATGTTGACGGCATGCCGGTTGTAGGCGAGATCGGTTCCGAGCATTTTGGTGGCCGCGCGCAGACTGTAGCCTGCATCCAACTCCTCAATGGTGGCATCGGAGTCCCAACGTTGGTGATAATGCAGAGTATTTATCACTGCATTGGCCGACTCCGATTGCGCGGCCGGAGACTGGGGTTGCAATTGTTCGAAGCTGAGTCCGACGGTGAGGGTCAAGGGCTTGGCTAGAACAAAGGTGGCGCTGGGCTCAAAGTTCAGACGGGAACGATAAGCCCCAGCGCCGAGGGAAGAAGATGGATCGTTGTCGAGGGCGTCCAGCGTGGCGCGATTATATTCGTCGCGATAAGCCTCCAACTGGAACGCGAAGCGAACTCGATCGGAGCCGAGCGAGAGGCGATCGTAGCGGGCCCTGACGCCCTCGGTCCGTTCGATGAGTGTATCGTCATCGCTGACGCCGCCGACGGTAATGACGTTCGGGCCGAAGGTCGCGGCAGCCTCCGCCACGCCGCTCCAGCCTTGTCTGGAGTTATAGACGAAAGTAGGGACCGAAAAGTCGAACTTATCGGGTCCTTTGTCCACTTCCAGCAGCACTTTGACGGAATCCGGTTCGCCGCCGCGCGCCAATTTGAAAGTGACGTCGTGCGCCCGCAGTTCACCGCAGATCCGTTCGGCCAGACGATTCAAGGCTTCCGAGTTGAGCTTGGAGCCAACCAGGCGATGCATTTCCGCGACCGCCAGGCTGCTGAGTTTATAAGGTCTGGAGTCGGTAAAGCCAATGCTCTCGATGATGTACTGGGAATTGACGTTCAGGTCGGTGGCGCGTTCTTCGCTTATTAGATTCTGGCTCGCTTTTTCCAGGTCGGCCTCGCTGCCGAGGGGCGGGAGGATTTGCCCGGCCAGGGCGCCGGCCAGGAGGGGAATGAGAGCGAGCTTCATGCGGGCGTGACTTGGCAATTCAGGGGCCACGCGTATTTTGTTGAAAAATAGGCGGATTGCGATTCTTGAAGTGTGCGTGGTTGTCACAGGTGTGGGCCGGATTTGGCCGGGACGCATACCCCATAGTACTGCTCTCGTGCTGTACTGAACCATTCGTTATTTGAACAAGCTGCCAGGCCGACCATCATCGGGTAAGGCACTTATGATGCAGGCTGGCGTGGTGCGTGACAGTAGTCGTGTCGCGGATGTGGCGGTTGTGATTCCGGTGTGGCAGCCGGATCGGCGGCTTGGGGAACTCGTCTCCAGACTGCTGGAGCTCGAGTTTGGAGCAATCATCGTTGTAAATGACGGTAGCGATTCCAGCTACGACAAGGTGTTTAGCGAGCTCAGCCGGGACCCAGAGGTGCATGTAGTCAGGCACACGGTCAACTTGGGCAAGGGCCGCGCTCTAAAGACTGGGCTTGACTATTTCAAACGTCGCTTTCCCGATTATGTCGGCGCGGTGACCGCGGATGCCGACGGGCAGCATCGCCCGGCAGACATACTCCGCACTGCCGAACAACTTCGCGGCGAGCCGTCCCGCATGGTCTTGGGATCGCGGCATTTTACGCACCAAGTTCCCCTTCGCAGCCGGTTGGGAAACGTAGTGACTAGCCAAATCTTCTCGACACTGACGGGTAGGCATCTTACCGATACGCAGTCCGGGCTCCGTGGCATTCCGGCGGGGCTGGTTGCTTCAGTTCTCGCTCTGGAAGGCGAACGCTACGAATATGAGATGAACGTCTTAACCCACCTAGCAAGTTCGTCAGGGATATTAGAGGTTCCGATCGAAACTGTCTACCTGGAGGGCAACCGATCGTCGCATTTTAGGCCCATAACAGATTCGATAAGAATTTACTTTGTTCTGCTGCGGTTCCTGGCTTCTTCCCTGGTTGCCGCCAGTATCGACTTTGTGGTGTTTGCGGCGGTGTTTGCAGCGACTTCGAGTGTTCTCTCCAGCATGATCGCCGGTAGAATCAGCTCCCTGGCAAACTTCGCTCTGAATCGGCGATTCGTCTTCAACAGCGGTGCCGCGATTCCTCGCACACTCGCCAGGTATTACACGGTGGCCGCCGGCGTCGGCGTCGTCTCATACTTCTCCATAAAGTTCATGACGGGAATCTTTGGGATGAACGTGCTGGCGGCGAAGCTGCTGGCAGAGACAGTTTTGTGGTTTGCGAGCTTCTCGATCCAACGCGCGTTCGTGTTCGCGTCGAAGCAGCCGGTGCGGTCCTAATATGGAAGCGCGACGGCGACAGATCCTGTGGGGAGGGTTGCTCCTCGGGCTGCTTGTCGCGTATTCGAACCACTTCGACAACGGCTTCCACTTCGATGACGCGCATGCGGTGGTGGAGAATCCCGCCATTCGTACTCTTGCCAATGTCCCGCGGTTTTTCAGCGATGCCCGTACCTTCAGCCACAACCCGCCGTCTCAATCCTATCGCCCTCTCGTGACCACGTCACTGGCGCTCGATTACGCGCTTGGCGGAGGCCTGAAGCTATTTTGGTTTCACCTTTCCACTTTCGTTTGGTTCGTGGTCCAACTCATTCTGATGTACGCGCTGTACATGTATGTACTCGAACGAACGTGTCCCCATCCACAGAATGCCTGGATCGCTTGGTTCGCTGTGGCGATTTACGGCTTGCACCCAGTCAGCGCGGAGACAGTCAACTATATCATCCAACGCGGTGACCTATATGTCGCGCTCGGCATCGTCGCTGGAATCGCGATGTACGCGTGGAAGCCGGCTTGGCGTCGCTATGGCTTTTATCTAATCCCCCCGCTCGCAGCGATGTTCTCCAAGCCTACGGCCCTAATTTTCGCGCCTCTACTGCTGGCTTACATTGTTCTCATCGATCGTGAGCGTCCCGTTCCCTCTATTCTCCGCTCGATCCCCGCTTTTGTTCTGAGTGGAGCCTTTCTGCTTTTAGAAAAGGCGATGACGCCCCCGACCTTCTTCCACACTACGATTAAGTCCTTCGATTACTGGATTACCCAGCCGTACGTCACCCTGCGATATTTCCGGTCATTTTTCCTACCGTTGTATTTGAACATCGATACGGACCTACAGGCCCTCCATTCCGTAGCGAGCGCGTCCGTACTGTGCGGGTTTGGCTTCTGTGCGCTATTGGTTGCTGCCGCTATCATAACCGCCCGGCGGAGAGAGTGGCTCCCGATCTCTTTCGGACTGTGGTGGTTCCTCATCGGTCTCATTCCCACCGCCGTATATCCACTGAATGAAGTGGAGAACGATCATCGGATGTTTTTGCCCTTCGTCGGCCTGAGTTTGGCAGTAGTATGGGCTGGCGCTCTTCTTGCGCGCCGCGTACCCAGGGGTAGACTCGCGTCCGTTGGTTTGGTAGTTCTCGCCGCGTTCGCCTGGGGGACACATAACCGGAACGAAGTTTGGCGCACGGACGAGACGTTGTGGCGCGACGACGTCGAGAAGAGCCCAGGTAATGCCCGCGGGCATGATCAATTAGGAGCCGCTCTGTTAAACATCCCCGGCCGGTTGCCGGAAGCCGTCCCGGAGTTTGAGACGGCTCTGCGACTCAAACCAGATTTCGCCAATGCGCATTTAAACCTTGGCAAGGCCTTTGCGAAGATGCCCGATCGCATCCCCGACGCCATCCTGGAGTTCAAAGCGGCGCTGCGGATCGAGCCCGATTTCGCCGATGCGCATATGAATCTGGGATCGGCCCTGGCGAAGATGCCCGAGCGCTTTCAGGAAGCGATTGAGGAATGCAAAGCCGCGCTGCGGATTGCGCCCGACTTTGTGGAAGCGCACTACAACCTTGGAGTGATCCTGTCCCAGATTCCGGGCCGCTTGCCGGAAGCCATCGCGGAGTACCAATCGGCGCTGCGGCTCGAACCCGACTACGCCCCGGCACATCGAAACCTGGGAATCATCCTGTCGCGGATGCCCGACCGCTTGCCCGAAGCGATTCAAGAACTGGGAGCGGCGCTGGTGAACGCAACCGATGCCGCCGAGGCACACATGAACTTGGGCGTCGCCTTATCGCAGATGCCGAGCCGTATACCCGAAGCGATCGAGCATTATCAGATGGCGCTACGCCTCAGACCCGATTATCCGGAAGCGCGCGTGCACTTGGCCAGCGCCCTGGCCGCGGCGCCGGGCCGCTCGTCGGAAGGCATCGCGATGTTGGAGACCGTGGTTCGCGGCAAACCGGGTTCGGCGGAAGCGCACTATAACCTGGGGAGCGCCCTGTCAAAGACTCCGGATCGATTGCCGGAAGCAATCGCCGAATATCGGGCGGCGTTGCGGATTAATCCGGAATACGCCGATGCTCACACCAGTTTGGGAATAGCCTTGTCGCGGACTCCGGAACGTTTACCGGAAGCTATTTCTGAATTCAAAGCGGGGTTACGGCTCCAACCTAATTCCGCGGAAGCGCACTCGAACTTAGGATTGGCCCTTTCGATGGCTGGCCGGTTGCCCGAGGCGATCTCGGAGTTCGAAGCTTCATTTCGGATTAAGCCAGATCCGGCAGTCCGTCAAACGCTGGACAACTTGCGTGCCCGGGACGCCCGCGCTCAAAAGTGATCGGCGCGGTATCATGAACTACAGATGAGCGACACACAGCTTCTTTACGTCGCTCTGGCCGCCGCGCCGACCATGCTCGCCGTCTTGGTGGGCATTCTGATCAACAATTCACGACTCAACGATACAAATACACGCATTGCTGAGCTGCGCATTCACATGGATACCCGGTTCACCGATGTAGAGCGCCGGTTCGACGACCGCTTCGACGGCGTGGATCGCCGGTTTGATGAAATGCGCGATCTTTGGCGATCCGAGCTGCATCGCGTCGAAGAGGTGCTCGACGCGCGTCTCAAGCACTTAGAAGATCGAGGCTAGTCCACAGGTCTGGCACACGTGAAGTTGGCGGCGTCATCGATGCTGCCCGAGCCCTTGTATTTTGCGACCTGCGGGTAGGGGCAGAGCGGACGGGAGCGGTCTACTCCGTCGGCGTTACGCGAGGCGATCACCTGCTTGGGGGCTTGGCCGTGCTCCACCCATTGTTCCAGAGCGCTTAGCATGTCGAAGCGGTTCGGTCCTTCACCGCCTCCACAGTGGCCCATGCCCGGGGCCATGAATAGACGGTATGAATTCTGGACCTCGGCAGCGCCAACCGCGTTTTGCACGCTTTGGTAGTAGTGGACGCTGTTCAGAGGGGCAATCTGCCAATCGTTCCAGCCATGGTATTGCAGCAGCTTTCCGCCGTGCTTGAAGAAGGGCTTCAAATTCGGATCGGTTGCGTTGATGGTCCTGTTATCCACCTTCTCTGTGAAGTCCATATCCTCGCCGAAGTTGAACGTCCGGTAGTCCCAGGACGGATTTTTAAATACCACGTATTTGAAATAATCGTTCCCGATCCCGAAAACCTGGGGACCGGCCATGACGTTCCAGCCGAGCTCGCTCCCCGGTTCCAGGCCGGGGAAGATCTCCTGCTTGGTGCGGGGGTTTACCACCGGCGCATAAATTTTCCGCGCGGCTTCGACTTGTGAAGTAGTGAGGCAGGCGGTGCTGTCAGTGCCTTTGCACTCGAGCACCTGTGGATCGAACTTGCAGCGCGTCGGATCCTCGATCAGGCCATCTTTCACTCCGTCGCGCGCGTCGCACGCCTGAAGCACCGCGTTGTGGATGAGCTGGTATTTTGCCAGCGGGATGTAGCTGGCTTCGTCCCTATGTACAGCTTGAGCGACCCACAGCGAATGCGCGGCACGGCCAGTCCAGTTGTTGGCGGGGGAGCCAGCGATGATGCCATCAAAATCCTCGGGGAAACGCTGCGCTTCCTTGAGCGCCTGCTTGCCTCCGGACGAACAACTGTTCCAGTAGGAGAGGCGAGGCGGACGACCGTAGAAAGCCGCGATGATCGCTTTGGCGCTGACCAACATTTCGTGTTCCGAGCGATACGCGTAGTCGATAACTTTTTCCGGGTGTCCCAAGGCGAAGCTGGCGCCGCCGCCTGAGTGACCCGTATCGGTGGAGCTGGTTGCATAGCCGTGCGCGAGCGCCTCCGCCATGGCATCGTAACTGATCGCTCCGGCCCAGCCTCCGTTACCGACGGCTTGATATTTCCCGTTCCAATCCGAGGCCGGGAGCCAGACTTCGATCTTGATATCGGAATCGCTGCTGGGTTTCAGCGTGGCCGCAACCTGGCAGTACGCTGGCAAGCCTGTGCCTGTGCGGGCCGATGCGCCGGCCGCTACGAGGCGCGCGGAGGTGACCGTCATTTGGGGCGTCGACACCGAGGCGAGACTCTCACACGACGCGGCGAGCGCGGGAATGGCCGCGGTGAAAAGAGCAATCGCGGGAACAAGAAATTTGCTGGTGCAGCGAGGGGCGATCATGGTCCTCCTGGTTTCTAATTGGTGTCGCTATTTGGTTGACGTGTTTGTGTCGGGCGCCGCGCAGGTGAAGTTGGCGGCGTCATCGATGCTGCCCGAGCCCTTGTACTTGGCGACCTGCGGCCACGGGCAGAGGGGACGCGTCCGGTCGGTTTTGCCGTCCATCATGTGCGAGGCGATCATTTGCGTGGGGGCTTTGCCTTGCTCTACCCACTGCTCCATGGCAGTCAGCGTATCGAAGTTGTTGGGGCCGGGGCCACCGCCGCAATGCGTCATGCCAGGCGCCATGAACAGGCGGATGGAGTCCGCGGCTTTCGATGCGCCGACGGTTTTCACGACGCTGGTGTAATAGTCGATGCTGTTCTGCGGCGGAACGATCTGGTCGCTATAGCCGTGGTACATCATGAGCTTTCCGTTCTTGCCGAAGAACGGCTTCAAGTTCGGATCGTTGGCGTTGTTGAGGCCCTTATCGGTCTTCTCGGCGTACTCGATGTCTTTGTCGAAATTCATCTTCATGAAGTCCCAGTTCGGATCTTTGAAGATGACGTACATGTACGTATTGACGGCCACGCCGCTTTCGCGGGTGGCGGGACGGCCATTGTCCAGCGGCCCGGCTAGCACGCCCCAGGCGATTTCGCTTCCAGGCAGCAGCGGAGACATCAACTGCTTCTTAGTGCGGGAATTTACCGTGGGCGCGAAGATCTGTTTGGCTGCGTCCACCTGGGCAGCCGTCAGGCACGATTTTTCGTCGCCGTTCCTGCACGCTAACGTGGCGGGGTCAAAATGGCAACGCGTGGGATCTTCGAGCAGCCCGTCTTTGACGCCGTCCAGAGCGTCGCATTGGTTCAGGATTGCGTTGTGAATAAGCTCGTACTTCTCGGGCGGGATGTAGCTCTGTTCGTTCTTGTGCACTGCCTGGGCGATCTTGATCCATGCGGCATGCAGGTGGACCATGTTGTTCGCCGAAGCGCCTGCGATGATGCCGTTGTAGTCGTCCGGGAATTTTTGAGCCTCGGCGAGACCCTGCTTGCCGCCGCCCGAGCAGCCGCTCCAGTAAGAGTATTTCGGCGCATTGCCGTAGAACGCCTGAAGGATGGCTTTGGCCTTGACGGTCATTTCATGTTCGGACCGCCAGGCGTAGTCGACAACCTTTTCCGGATGGCCCAAGGCGAAACTGGCGCTGGTCACGTCGCTTTCGTGGCCGGTGTCGGTGGAGGCGGTAACGTAGCCGCGGCGGAGCCCTTGCGCGAGCGCGCCATAAGTGATGGAGCCGGCCCAACCGCCGTTGCCCACGCCTTCATACTTGCCGTTCCACCCCGAGGTTGGGAGCCAGACTTCGATCTTGATATCGGAATCGCTGGACGGTTTTAAGGTGGCTGCAACGCGGCAGAACTCGGGGAGATTTTGAAACGCGGCGTTGTTGCCCTGGGGGAGTTTGAACCCGCCGGCGGGGACGACCTGGGCGGTCGTGATGGTGGTGTCCGGCAAGGATAATGAGGCGAGGCTTTCACACGTGGCAGCGATGCCTGGAGCAGCCGTCAGACTGAGGATTGCCGCTACGACGACGAAAACCGCTTGCTGGCTCAGAAACGTGTCCAGGTGTTTGCTCCTTTCGAACGGGCTTGGAACCGTTATACCACTTCAAATTCGGCCTTGGTGGGTCAACTCTTTATGATTTGCCGGGCGCGGTTTATATTTATAGCAGGTTATAGGACTTTGAATTCGAGCCCGCCGAGCACGCTGCGGGTGGGCATTTGGACGCCCTGGATCTCGTCGTAAATCGTGTTCGTCGCGTTGGTCATTTGGAAGTAAGGATGAATGCGGCCGTGGGCCCAAGCCGCGTAAAGATCGAGTACCGCATAAGGATCGCTGCCGAAGCGCTCCAACACGCCCAACCGGGCGCGGGTGAGGATATCTTTGGGCCAACTTGTTTGCCATTGGAGGGTGCCTTCATGGACAGGGTATTGGAAGACATATTTTGAATAAATGCCAGCCAAAACGTTTTGGGAGCCTTGTAGACCGGTGTACTGAAATTCGAGAGTGTTCTTGCGCGCCAGCGTCGTTTTGAGCGCGGTCTCGACTCCCGTAAAGCGCAGCCGGTCATAATTGGTCGCCTGCCAGGGGGCGGTGAGCGAATATCGGACATAATCGATCACGTTGCGCTCGCGCCGCTGGAACACCGTGGCAGAGGCGGTCCAACGACCGCCGGGATAGAAGTCGAGACCGGCTTCCGAGCCCCATGCGGTTTCGGGACGCAGGTTCGGATTTCCGATATCGACTGGATCATAGTAGTACAGCTCTGTGTAGCTCGGTAAGCGAAAGGCTCGGCTGACGCTCGCCCGCAGCTTCAGTTTGCTGTATAGCCAGAACCCACCGCTCACCGAAGGGCTCAGTTCGTTTCTCGCGCCGTCGTAGAGTTCGTCGCGCAGGCCGGCCGAGAACGAAAATCGGCGCAGCGCACGAGCGTCGAATCCCACGTAGCCCGCGCCCCAGGTGCGGTGGTGATCGCCGAGTGCGGGAGCGCAGGTGGTGTCGACGAACGCGGGGCTCGTGCCGCTGCAGTTGGTGCTGGCTAGGACGTCGCGAAACCCCTCCGCGCCGTAGTGGACTTTTATAGCGCCGGTCAGGTCGTCGGATCGACGGACGGCGGCCTGATAGCTGTCTACCGCGTGGCGATTGGTGTAGATCCAGGGCTCGTAGCGGAGGAGGACGAACAAATCCGTATGCCGGCGTGCCGCAAGATCGACTTCAGTTTTCTTGCCGAGAGTCTGATGGAGGGCGGCGAACCAGCCGCGTGTGCGCTCCCAGGCGGGATAAGGACCGTAGAACTGATCGGCTCCGAAGGGGCGGTCGCTCATGGCGAGCGTCAGACCTGTAATGCCGAGCCGGGTGGTCCAATGCGTGATCGAGGCAAGCGAAAGGTCCCGGTAATCGCGGTCCGGGATGAAGCCCGTGGAGAAATCGCGCGAGAAGGTCAGCTGCTCGGAGAGTGGACCGCCAACCCAGGCCAGAACACCGCGCTCCTGGTTTTGACCGAGGTTGCCGAGGCCCGCGCGCAGCAGGATTTCGGAAGCTTCCGGCTGGCGCGTGATGAAGTTCACCACGCCTCCGATTGCGTCCGAACCATAGAAGGTCGAGCCAGTGCCGCGCAGGATCTGCACCTGGGAGATGGCGTCGAGCGGCAGGGGAAAGTCGAGGTTATGATGGCCGGACTGGGCGTCGTTCAATCGCAGGCCGTCGAGCAGGATTAGGACTTGGCCGAAGGAGGAGCCCCGAATCGAAAGGTCGGCCTGGATTCCGTTGGGCGCGCGTTGCTGGAGATCGAGCGAAGAATCGAGTTGGAGAAGATCGAAAAACGTGCTGGAGGTGAGACGAAGGTCCTGCGTGTTGATGACATGAATCGCGCGGTCGGCTTCTTCCAGCGGAATTGGCTCCCAGGTTCCCGTGACGACGATAGTCTCCCGCGCTGGCGTTGAAGCCGACGGCTGTGCTCTCAGGGTTGGCACAAGGAGCAAAAGAAGATAAAGCCGGGAGGTGAAGGCCACAAGTTCGCATTATGGCACGTAAGAAATATGGCTATGATAAACTGACTCGCACTGAGCATGAAAGTTCCTGAACCGGTCCCAACGACAGAGAGGGCCACGCGGGCCGAGCAGACGGGCCTCATCGCGCGTGCCGCCCTTCGATTGACCGAATGGACCGAGCGCTGGGTACCGGATGCGTTCATCTTCGCTTTGATGGCGACTGTGTTCGTCGTGGGCGCTGCCTGGGTGGCGACCAAATCGACGATGCCGCAAGTGGTGGATGCATGGGGGCGCGGCTTCTGGGAGCTGATTCCGTTCACCATGCAGATGGCGCTCATCATCATCACGGGCCATGTGCTGGCGACGTCGCGGCCGATGCAACGATTTATTCAGAGAGTGGCGCTGTGGCCGCAATCGCCCCGCGCCGCAGTGGTCCTGGTGACGCTGTTCGCACTGGCGAGCTCGTGGATCAACTGGGGATTCAGCCTGATCTTCAGCGCGATGTTGGGGCGCGAGGTGGCGAGGCGGGTGGCGGGAGTGGATTATCGCGCGCTCGCAGCGGCCAGTTTCATGGGCATGGGAAGCATCTGGGCGCAGGGCCTGAGCGGATCGGCCGCGCTACAGATGGCCAGTCCCGGCGCGCTGCAGCCATCGGTGCGCGACATCATCGCGCACGGCGGGATAGTGCCGGCCGGCATCATTTCCTTCAGCCATACGATATTCATGTGGCAGAGCTTCGTGTCGGTGTTGGTGGAGATGATCGTGGTTACCGCGGTGATGTGGCTGGCTACTCCGCCGGCCGGGGTCGGCCGCACGGCCGAGGATATGGGGATCGAATTAGGCGACAGTGAAATCGAGCCGCTGCCGGCGAAGAACCTGACTCCGGGCGCCTGGCTGGAACACTCACCGCTGTTGAACTGGTTCATCGTTGCGCTGGGTGTCGCGTATTTGGTTCGCTACTTCATGCAGGCGGGTGAGCCACTGAACGCGATTAATCTAAATATCCTGAACTTCGCTTTTTTGATGGGCGGATTCCTGTTGCATCGCACGCCCGCCCGGTTGATGCAGGCGGTGCAGCACGCTACGCCTGCCGTGTGGGGTGTCCTGCTTCAATTTCCTTTTTACGCAGGCATTGCGGGGATCATCACGGCGACCCATTTGAACGACCTGCTGGCCGACGTATTCGTGAAGATCTCGACTCCGACTACGTTCCCTCCGCTCATCGCCCTTTATTCGGCGGTTTTGGGAGTATTCGTGCCGTCGGGCGGATCGAAATGGGTGATCATTGCGCCCTATGTGATGTCGGCGGCGCACTCCCTGAAAGTGCACCTGGGATGGATCGTGGGCACCTACGATCTGGGTGAAGCGCTGGCCAACTTGATACAACCTTTTTGGATGCTGCCTATGCTGAGTCTTTTCCGGCTGGGCGCGCGCGATGTGATGGGATACACGTTCGTTGTGTTCTTGGCGCTGACGCCGGTGGTTCTCATACTGGTGACGGTGCTAGGCCGGACGCTGGGGTATCCGTTGTAGGCCTGAAATAGCGACTCGAGATCGAGGGCACTCTTGGGCTATTTACGACGAAGCCGCGCCTAGCACAGCCATTCCTGGCTGTGTTTCCGAGGCAAAGTTCACACTGCTTTCGAACCTAGGATCGCTTCGATCAAGCCGTCCAGCGTGAATTGCTTAGCCTCGGCGTCGACCGTGAGTCCATGCGCTCGCGCTGTTTCAGAAGTGACCGGGCCGATGGAAGCGACGCGAACTGCTTCCAGCGCTTCGCGGCCAGTGATCGACAGCAGGTTCTTGACCGTGGACGAGCTGGTGAAGGTGACCCAGTCGGGTTTCTTTGCGGAGGAGAAGATCTCGCGCGCTCGCAGCATGGCGTCCGGCGGAACCAGATTACGATATGCTTCGACTACGTCGATGTGAGCGCCCAGCTTTATCAGCTCGGCCGGAATCAGATCGCGCGCCACAGCCGCCCGAGGCAATAAGACACGTTTGCCCGATAATGTTTGCTGCGCGAAGGCTTGGACGAGGCTTTCCGCAACATATTCTTCGGGCATCAGATCCACCTTCAGATGCAGATCCTCCACGGCGCGGCGCGTGGCTGGGCCGATAGCGCAAATCCGCGCCTGTACCGATCGCAGATCGTGTTTCGAACGATCCAACCGGTCCAGGAAAAAACGGACTCCGTTTACGCTGGTGAAAATTAGCCAGTCATAGGTTGCCAGCTGCTCGATGGCTCGATCGAGCGGCGCCGGATCTTCCGCGGGCTGAATGGAAATAACCGGCAACTCGATCGCGTCGGCCCCCAGCGCCCGTAGGCGTTCGGAAAACTCCGAGGCCTGGTCCTGAGCGCGCGTAACGACGATTCTCTTTCCGAACAGCGGCTGCTTTTCGAACCAGCTCAGCTTTTCATGCAGCGCCACTACTTCGCCGATAATCACTGTCGCGGGCGGCTTCATATCCGCTTGCGCGATTCGATCCGCAATGGTGCCGAGAGTGCCGGTAACGGTTTCCTGATCCGGCCGCGTTCCCCAGCGAACCGCGATTGCGGGCGTCTCGCCGGACCGGCCATGCTTGATAATCTCAGAAGCGATTTCGTGGATCAAAAAGATTCCCATGAAGATCACTAGCGTTTCCGATTGGCCGACCTTGCTCCAATCCACGCTGGCCACATCGTGGCCGGTAACGAACGTCACCACTTTTGTGTGCGCGCGGTGCGTGAGCGGAACGCCGCTATACGCCGCAATTCCCAAAGGCGATGTAACGCCGGGAACCACTTCGAAAGGAACGCCGGCTTCCACCAGAGCTTCCACTTCCTCGCCACCACGCCCGAAGATGAACGGGTCGCCGCCCTTCAGCCGCACAACCGTAAGGCCGCGGCGAGCGCGCTCGATCATCATTTGGCAGATCTCTTCCTGGGGAAAAGCGTGGACGGATTTCTTCTTTCCTACGTAGATGCGTTCGCAATTTTTGCGCGCCAGTTCGAGCAGGTGCTCGTTCGCAAGATTGTCGTAGAGCACCGAGTCGGCGAGCGCGAGCAGCTTGCGGCCCTTCCAGGTGATGAGCTCCGGGTCACCAGGGCCGGCCCCCACCAAGTAGACTTTGCTCATGCGGCGCCGTAAACCGCTTCCAGAATCTGCTTGCCCCCTTCGGCCAAGAGCTGTTCGCCAAGTGTTCGGCCAACAACCGCCGCATCCGCTCTCGCGCCACTCGATTTCTTGCGAACAATCTCGGTGCCGTCCGGCGACACGACGATTGCCCGCAAATAAACGTTCTCGCGATCAACGGTGGCGTGCGCCCCGATGGGGACCTGGCAGCCTCCGCCGAGTGAGGCTAACACCGCACGTTCCGCGGTCACAGCGATTCTGGTATCGGAATGGTCCAGGGTTTTTGCGATGTGCTGGGCTGGGCCGTTGTCGTCGCGGGTCTCGACTGCTAGCGCGCCCTGGCCGACGGCGGGGCACATCACTTCAGGATCCAGAAGCTCGGCGATGCGATTCTCCCAGCCAAGGCGGCGAAGACCGGCCGACGCCAGAACGATCGCGTCATATTTACCTTCGTCGAGTTTTCGCAGGCGCGTGTCCAAATTCCCGCGGATGCTCTCGACTTCCAGATCCGGCCGAAGTGCACGAAGCTGTGCGGCGCGGCGCAACGAGCTGGTTCCGACTCGGGCGCGCTGCGACAGCTCGGATAACCTGCGTCCAACCAACGCATCGCGCGGGTCTTCTCGTTCGGGAATTGCGGCCAGCGTGAGGCCGGAAGGAAGCTCGGTCGGCATGTCTTTCAGGCTATGAACAGCAACGTCGATCGTGCCCCCGAGCAGCGCCTCTTCAATCTCTTTCGTAAATAATCCCTTGGTTCCGACTTTGGAGAGCGCGACGTCGGTGATTTTGTCGCCGGTAGTGTGGATGATCTCGAGGCTGCACTGCTGGCCCAACGCTTCCAGTCGCGCCTGTATCCAACGCGCCTGCCATAAAGCCAGTTGGGACCCTCGCGAACCGATGGTCAGCATTTCAGTCGCCGAGGCGAAAGACCTTTCGAACAACCGAGATGAAAAGATGTCCGTCGGGCTGCGAAGCCTGGCGGCGCAGTTCCGCGATGGGCCCGTGGGCGATTTTGTTGATCATGCTCTTGGAGAAAGCTTCGAGAGCCTGTTCCTGTTCTGGCGTGAGCGCTCCGAACTTGGCGCGCATGCGGATCAGCTCGGCGGCTCGCCAGCCTTCGAGCTGTTCTTGCAGGCTCACGATAGTGGGCACCACCTCGCGCGTCTTGAGCCGGGCGATCATGCGATCCACTTCCTCGCGGATGATTGCTTCCGCCTCCTCGGCCGATTCCATACGGCCGTGCAAGTTGGTTTCTACCACTTTCTGCAGATCGTCGATGTCGTAAAGAAAAATCCCATCCAGCTCGTTGACGCTAGGCTCGATGTTTCGCGGCACGGCGATATCAATCAAAAACATGGGACGGTTCCGCCGCGCCTCGATGACCTTTTTCATGTCTTCGCGAACGACGATGTAGTGGGGCGCGCCGCTCGACGCAATTACGATGTCGATTTCGGGCAGGAAGCTCAAGAAGCGGGTGTACTCGACAATTTTGCCGTCAAAGAGCTGGGCCATTTCGATGGCGCGCTCAGGGGTTCGATTGGTGACGAAGATCTGGGTCGCTCCGCTGCGTCGAAGATGACGGGCAGCCAGCTCGGACATCTTTCCCGCTCCCACGATCATGACCTTCTTGTCCGCCAGGGACCCGAAGATTTCGCGGGCTAACTCCACGGCCGCATAGCTCACGGAAACCGCGCTGGAGCCGATGTCAGTTTCCGATCGTACGCGTTTGGCCACGTTAAAGGCCCGAGTGAGCAGGTTGTCGAGAAATCCGTTTACGGCGCCGTGTTCCTTAGCCAGTGCGTAAGCGGATTTCAGCTGGCCCAAGATCTGCGGTTCGCCGACCACCATGGAATCCAAGCTGGCAGCGACGCGGAACAGGTGACGAATCGCCTCGCCATCGTCGTAGCGGTAAAGATAGGGGGTCACCCAGTCGCGCTCGACATGGCGCGTGTCGGCAAGGAATTGATCGACAGCAACCATGACGCCGGAGTTCTCTTCGCAAGTCAGCGCCACTTCCACGCGATTGCAGGTGGAAAGAATCAGTCCTTCGCAAAAACCGGGGCGGCCCTTGAGATTGAGCAAAGCCTCGGAAAGCGAGCGGTCGTCAAAAGCCAGGCGTTCGCGCACCTCGACCGGGGCGCTCCTATGATTGACGCCTGTGATGGAGAATCTCATTTGGCAAGGAGGGATGAAAGACCCACGTGAGCCGCCCAGGTGAGCGCGGAGCAGCAAAGGACAGCCACGGCCATCATGGCGGCTTTACGGCCTCTCCATCCGGCCGTGGCACGGAGGAAGACCATGGCTAGATAAAATCCCCAGGTGATAAAAGCTAATGCAATACGAGGATCGCTGATCCATCCAGTGCCCGATTCGATGAATGCCCAGGTACTGCCCGCTATTACTCCCAGCGTGATAAACACGAAGCCAAAGCTCATCGCGTTGGTGATTAAGTTGTCGAGGGTGCCGAGCGGCGGCAGGCGCTTAAACAGGGCGAGCGATCTCTTGCGTTTGAGTTGCCGTTCCTGAATGAGGTAAAAAATCGAAGCGACAGCGGTCAGCAGCAGGGCGGCGTAGCCGAGCAAGACCATAATGACGTGCAGCAGAAGCCAGGCATTGCGGAGGTTGGAGCTGGGCCATGAGAGCATCGGCGTGCCCATGGCCCCGACCTGAGTCATGACAAAAACGAGCGGAAAAATACAGACACTGAGACTGGCAGCGTCGTAACGCCAATAGACAAAAAGGAACAAGACAGCTATGAGAAAAGCGCAAACGGTGGCGGAGTGAAAGAAATTATCGACAGGCAAGTGGCCGATCGCGACGGAAAGCTCGACGATCGCCACGAAGTGCAGCACGGCCGCGACCAGAAAGGCGAACAGCGCAGGCTTGAGAAACCCCGACTTCCCGCGGAGCAGCACGGCCATGACATGCAGCAAGCCGACGCCGTAGAGCAGCGTGGCGAGACGCAGCCAGAACAGACCCATTTAAAACCTCTTAAATTCCAGTATAACCGGGGGTTTGGGGCTGGGAGCCGGGACTACAGTCATACTAGTTAGACAATGGCCTCCCGCAATGCTAAAAAAGATCAATGTACGCAAAGCGCAACAGAACCTCAGTCAATTGGTGGAGGAGGTGTATTATAAGGGCGATCAGTACATCATCGAGCAGGCCGGTAACCCGATGGCTGCCGTAGTCCCCTTGTGGCAACTGGAAGATCGGGCCAAACGCCGCGAGCGTATCTTCGGCATGGTGCGGAAGGTCTGGCAAGCGACCGCCAGGCTTAGACCCGCCGTGATCGAGCGAGAGGTGGGGCTCGCAGTCCGCGTCCTACGGGCGAAGATACCTCACAAGAAGGCATAATCGGTACCGCTTAATCCAGAGTTCTACATCTGAGAAGTTCGGCTCAGGCCATCAGGAAGTGGAAGTCCACCTCCACAAGGCAGCCTTCCGAGCCTGGCCGGAAGGCATCAGTCTGTCGGCCCTTGATGGGGCTTACTTCAAAACCCTCCGCTGCGCGAACTTTACGG
>Ga0207066_1037_pt1 | contig 35067 bp, 30 predicted proteins | sample Alteio_BWMinCont_24_FD_153490 | JGI IMG/M metagenome (GOLD analysis project Ga0207066, IMG submission 153490) | Enriched cells from forest soil in Barre Woods Harvard Forest LTER site, Petersham, Massachusetts, United States -... | ecosystem: Environmental > Terrestrial > Soil > Temperate forest >...
TCTTACTCGTTTTCTTTACGCACCACAGCCCGGCACCGCTCAAACAGTTGAAGAAGGGAATCCGCATATTCTTCGGGCGTCTTGGTGGCTTTACCCGTAAACCCGGAGTTTTTGGCGAATGACGCCGGAAGATTTGGAGAGGCCCATCGAGAGAGACGGGCAAGCGCGAAATCAGTCGGCGGTGGAACGGCGTTTCGGTGTGAGACTCGCGGTTTTGTAAGTGCCGCTTGCCTTCGCGTCGGCAGGAGCGGCAACAGCGGCGTGGCGCGGAACAGGCGTTCGGCGCGCGGCGACGTGAGCATGATGCGAGGTGGCAACCAAGCGCGGCCGCGCTGCGGTAGTGGAAGGCGCATGTCCCACCGGAATTACCAGCAGGTCGCCGGCCTCAGGGGGTTGCAGCCGCTGGTTTACAGCCGTTATCGACGCGACGGGCGTTGAGTACCGATGCGCTATTTCCGCCAGCGTTTCGCCTTGCACCACTCTGTGGATGCGCCACTGCGCCCGATGGCTGGGCGGCACGCAATCCAGCGCGGCAAGAATCGCCGGCGACGTTCCCTTGGGAACGCGCAGTTCGAAGCCTGCCGGCGCTATCGGCTTCAGCAAGGAAGGATTCAGTTCCTGGATTTCAGTGACCGGGTGGCTACTGGCATCGGAGAGCAGCGCGAGGCTGGCCGGCGTGTCGAGACCCAAGCTGTCGTATTCCACCGGCTGATCGAAATCCAGGTTCTCGAGGTCGTAGTCCTTGGGGTTCTTGGCCATGATGGTGAGCGCCACGATAGCAGGAACGTAATTGGCGGTTTCCCTTGGAAGAACATTCCTGTTGCTCAGTTCCCAGAAATCAGCGAATCCAGTCCGTTCCACCGCGCGTTCGACGCAGCCAGGGCCGCAGTTGTAGGCGGCCATCGCCAAGTACCAATCGCCGAAGTTCGCGTACAGATCCCGCAGGTGCCGAGCGGCCGCCCGCGTCGCCTTCTCGGGATCCAGCCGGTCGTCGCTGACCGGCGTCTGCAGGAGCCCGTACTGCCGCCCCCGGAATTGAACGAACTGCCACATGCCCACGGCGCTCTTGTTGGACCGCGCGCGCGGCAGGAAGCCCGATTCAATCTGTGCGAGATAGATCAGTTCTTGCGGCAAGCCTTCGTTGTCGAGAATCCGTTGGATTAATGCACGGTAACGTCCCGAATGCCGGAGCCCGGCAATGAGTATTTTGCGGCCACGTTCCGTCGAGAAGTAGTGGATGTAGCTTAAAACCGCATCGTTCGCCTCTAGCGGGAGTTGCGACGCCGTAGCCTCGATCTCTTCCTTCACCTTGGGACGCAGATTGGGATCGGAAGGGAAAGTCATTTCCAGGATGCTGTCCAGCGGCGACTTGTCATAGATAACTTCCCGTTGGGCGGCGAGAGCGCCCAGCCCTTCCAGGTCGTACCGATAAATGGACTCGGTTAGCTGGTCGAGTTTGCGTTCCAGACGCTGCCGGTCGGGTAGATTTTCCGGGGCCGAGAGCAGAACGTCCATCGAAAGATCGAATTCGCGACGGGCTCCGGAGATATCGCCTTGGCCGTAGAGCCGTTTGCCGTTCTGAAAATGATCCTCCGCCCCGACCATCAGGCCTTCTACTTCAGACGGGCGAGGCGGCGCGGCGAAGGCACGCCGGACCAAATCCGGCGACTCTTTCGTGTACAGAGTCGAGGCCATCCGAGGAGGTTCCTCAAACGTGAGTACGACGGGCTGTGGCGTCGAGGGAAGAAAGGATAGCTTGAAAGCCTGGGGCTTGCTTGAGGCGCAACCGCTCAATGCGAGGGATGCGGCGCCGATAGTAACTAACAGCCAGGAGCGGTGACTGAGGGTCATCGAGATCCTAATAGTGGATTCTGCAACCGACGAAATTCTGACTCTATAATAGTCCAGCGCTGCGGTCAAGCTTAATCTGCCTCGGGTACCAGTAATCCATCTTACATCATGCGGCGGCTACGCCACATAGTTCCATCGGCGCTCTGAGGGAATACTATAGTTGGGCGCAGCAATGTGGACGAAAACCTAGCGCTCCCATTGAGATCGGCACTTGCCAGTTTCGCGTCTGCGCTACGATTCTACTGAGTGGCGTTTATCGGCGTTTCCGGAGAACCAGGGTGCCGGCAGGAAGAGCTGGCGCGCATCACGGCCGAACGCCTGGGTTTTGAGCTGGTCACCGAATCGCAGGTGTGTGAAATGGTTAGCGTGGAATTCGGCTCGGCGGAACAGGTCCCGGACAAAGCCTGGCCGCAGTTGGCGCGCGCAAAATTAGCGAGGTTGGGCGGTGAACGCCATTTGGTGATTTCGAGTACGGGGGCCGAGTCCATATTACACGGCCTGCCGAGCGTACTGAGAGCGCACATCGTCGCGCCCGATGCGTGGCGAGTGGGGAACCTGATGGTGGACCGCGGATGGGAACGGGAAGAGGCTAAGCAGCGCTTGCGAGCCCTGGATTCAGAAGCGGCCTCGGCCCGCAAAAGTCGGTTCGGCCGCGCTAACAGCCGGCGGCAAGCTTTCGATCTTATCCTGAACGCCGAATCCTTGACCGTGGAACAAATGGCCGATCTGCTGGAGTGCGCGGCGAAAAGCAAGGGACTAGTCGAGGCTGGGCTGCTGTTGCCGGCGGCCGAAGCGCAGGTTCAATTTGAAGTCCGCCTGAAGCTGGCGCGCTATGGAATTGCAATACCGGATCGAGTGGCTCCCAAGCGCAAGGAGTTCGGCCATCCGAGCGAAGAAGTCTTCGCCAACCTGCTGGACTTCTACCGCATTCCATGGGATTACGAGCCTCGTAGCTTTCCGCTGCAATGGGATAAAGATGGGAAAGTGTTGGAGGCTTTCACGCCGGACTTCTATTTGCCCGAGTTCGATCTCTATGTCGAACTAACCACCATGAAGCAAGCCAATGTAACGAAAAAGAACCGGAAGGTCCGGCTCCTGCGCGCCATTTATCCGCACATCAACATTCAGGTGTTCTATCAAAAAGACGTGCAGGATCTGGTGCTGAAGTACGGCTTGCCCGAGCGGTTGGCCCGATGAAGGAGCCCCCGATTGAACGCATTCTGTTCACCGAGGAACAGATCGATCAACGAGTCCGCCAGGTGGCGGCGGAAATATCCCTCGATTACGCCGGCCGCGAGTTGAAGCTGATTGGAGTGCTGAAAGGCTCGGTTTTTTTTCTAACCGCTCTAGCGCGGGAGCTCGCCGTGCCTACGAAGGTAGATTTTCTGGCGATTTCCAGTTTCGTCAACCAAAAGGGCGCTCCGGGGATGGTGCGCATCGCCAAGGACCTGGACGACAGCATCGAAGGCGAGGACATCCTGCTCGTTGAAGACATTGTAGACACGGGTTTCACTACACGCTACCTGATGCAGCATTTGGCTGGGCGCGGGCCGAATTCGCTGCGCATTTGCACGCTGCTCGACCGAACCTCGAGAAGAATCGTGCAAGCGCCCATTCATTACCGTTGTTTTGAGATTCCAGATCGGTTCGTGGTTGGATACGGACTGGATTACCGGCAGCTGTACCGTAATCTCAAGTACCTCGCCGTATTAAATCTCGATCCGCCCGCTGAGAATTAATAGCGCGCTGGGCTTTGGCCCCCGCCGGCCCGTCTCCAAATCAAACTTCTGGCCTGCCGTCCGATGAGGAGCATGTGGGTCGACTTGTTTATGTTGTTTGCATGCTATCGCTGGCGCAGGTTAGCCCAGCTCAACCCGGCGCCGATCCCAAGCCGGAGGCGGTTCTCTTCGATACGCTTCCGGTGGTGGAGGCGGCGTCTTTACACACCCAGAGCCTGATGGAGGCGCCCGCCGGGGTCACCGTGATCACCGATGAGGAGATTCGGCGGCGCGGGTATCGGACGCTGGCTGAGGCTTTGGCGGACGTTCGGGGCATGTACGTCACCTACGACAGGATCTACGACTATGTTGGCGTGCGCGGGTTCTCCATTCCCGGCGACTTGAACACGCGTTTCCTGGTCATGATAGACGGTCATCCGCTCACCGAGAACATATATCGCTCGGCCGGCGCCTTTGGGCAAGAATTCGGGATCGACATGGGTCTGATCCAGCGCATTGAAATCGTGCGCGGACCCTCTTCGGCCCTGTACGGCAGCAACGGAATGTTTGCAACCGTCAACATTGTCACCAAATCGCCGGTGGAATACCAGTCTTTTCGGGCGTCGGCGGAAACGGACAGCTTTGGGGAGCGCAAGGCGCAAGTGTCGTCTTCCGAGTACCTGGGCAAGGGCGCCAATCTTCTGATATCGGCTTCGGTATTCGACAATATCGGACAATCGCTTTACTTCTCGCAGTTCAACTCGCCGGAAACCAATAATGGCTGGGCCGTCAACATGGATGGCGAGAAAGGGTACCATGCGTTCGCCAATTTGATCTGGCACGACTGGAGTTTTCTGGCCTACTTCGACAGCCGGACGAAGCAGCTCCCCACGGGCGCGTACGGTTCCGTCTTTAACGATCGGGGCTCGCATTTCACCGATGGCCGCGGTTTCGTGGACTCCAGCTACCAGCACAATCTCGGCGCGGGGCAGCTCCGTTGGCGGCTTTATTACGATCGGTATCGCTCCACCAACCGGGTGGATATGGAAAGCGACATCGGAACGCTGGATGGACGAATGGGCGGCAAGGGCGACTGGGTGGGGTCCCAACTTACGTACCGGTTTCCGGTTGCTCGATTCGGATATCTCACCATTGGCAGCGAAGCGAGCTCGGATCTACGGACCCAGATGTATGCATACTACACCGGGCCAATTCGCGAGGATGTTTTGAACATCGACCCGCTGAATCGCACAGCCGCGTTGTTCGTGCAGGATGAGTGGGATCTTTCACGGCACTGGAAGGCGTATCTCGGCGGCCGGCTGGACACAAGCCGTTATCATGCCGCTGCGCTTACGCCTCGGGTCGGGCTAATCTATCAACCATCCGAGTCGACCGCGTGGAAGTTGCTGTATGGCCGCTCGTTCCGGAATCCTTCCGCGTACGAGCAGTTCTACCAAGATGGAGTGACTCAAGTAGCCGGCGGCATGCTCCACCCGGAGCGCATGCAGACATTAGAAGGTGTGCTGGAAAAACGGCTCGGCAAAAAGGTGGAGCTATCGGCGAACGTTTATCATTACCGGCTGACCGATCTGATCACGGTTGTCCCACTCAGTGACGGTCTGCAGCAATATGGCAACGCGGCCTCCATGCATTCTACCGGATTAGAGCTGGAGAGCAAGGCCGAGATTGGAACACGGTTAAAGTTAGATGCCAGCCTCGCGTTACAGGGATCGGGCTACGGCGCGCCATCGGTGGCGGAACTGAACTCGCCGGCGCGCGTCGGCAAGCTTCTCATGGACGCTCAACTTTTCGGAGGGCGTCTCTCGATGAGCGGCGCTCTCCAATACATGAGTGAACGCGGCACCTTCGGTGGCGGCTTGGTACCCGACGTTTATCTAGTCAATTTGAGTTTTGACGTTCGCCGGCTGCCCAGCGATCTCGAGCTGCAGTTTGGCGTTCGCAATCTGATGAACGGCAAATATTGGGATCCGGTGAGCGTGGCGAATGGGGTGGACCGCCTGGAACAAGACGGCCGCTGCTTTTTTGTGCGGCTCTTGGACGCCGCAATCGGAAATGAAGACTAATCCCCCATCTAAGACTCGACCAGCTCCTCGGGACTAGTTTCGTCCACTACAACTTCGATTTACGGAACCGATGAGGAGAGTGTGAACCGGTTTATCCATGTCGTCTGCGTATTGGGGCTGGCGAGGGTCAGTCTGGCTCAAGATACGACCAGGAATGCGGACTTGGAACCCAAGCCGGAAGCGGTCCTGTTCGATGCGCTCCCCGTCGTGGAGGCAGCTTCTCTACACACACAAACCTTGATGGAGGCGCCTGCCAGCGTCACCGTGATTACCAAGGACGACATCCGGCGCCGGGGCTATCGAACGCTGGCCGAGCCGCTGGCGGATGTGCGGGGCCTGTATGTCGCCTACGATCGCGCTTATCGCAGCCTGGGTGTCCGGGGTTTTGCGATTCCCGGCGATTACAGCACGCGATTCGTGCTCCTGATCGACGGCCATTCTCTTACCGACAATGTGTATGGAACCACCGGCTATTTTGGACAGGACTTCGGGCTCGACATGGACCTGATCGAGCGCATTGAAATCATCCGCGGTCCGTCGTCCGCCCTTTATGGCAGCAATGGAATGTTTGCGACCATCAACATCGTCACCCGGTCGCCGGTCGACTACCCGACCTTTCGGAGTTCCGTCGAGGCAGACAGTTTCGGAGAGCGTAAGGCGCAGGTGACGACCTCGCAGTACCTGGGCAAAGGTGCGAATCTACTGCTCTCGGCGTCGGTGTTCAACGATACCGGCCAATCGCTGTATTTCCCGTCGTTCAATTCAGCGGCGGCCAACCACGGCTGGGCGGTGAACATGGATGGCGAGAAGGGCTACCACACCTACGCCAACCTGGTTTGGAGGAATTGGAGTTTCCTAGCCCTGTTTGCCGGCAATGAAAAGATCGTGCCTACGGCCTGGTATGGGGCCGTTTTCAACGACCGCGGAACCTCAGTGGGCGACCGGAGAGGCTTTGTGGAGGCGGCCTATCAGCGCAACGTGGGAATGAGCGGGCAACTTCGGTGGCGGACCTACTTTGACCAGTACAGCACGACCAACCGCATCGATTTTCCGGGAGATGGCCCTGCGTTGGGCCCCCTGGCTAGCAACAGCGGATACGTGTTCGACGGCCGCCAGACCGGAGATGGCGAGCGATTTGGAACCGAGCTGACCTACCGGTTCAACGTATCGCACGTGGGATACCTCACCGTCGGAAGCGAGGCAACCTGGGATGTGCTCGCACAGTTGTCGGCCTCCTTTGCGGCGCCGATACACTACGTCGTCTCGCAAATCAATGAGCCGGGCCACTCGTTCGCGGTGTTCGCTCAACAGGAATGGGAGCTTTCTCCGCATTGGAAAGCATACCTGGGAGGACGGTTCGACATCTCTCTTTATCACGATCTGGCGCTCACGCCCCGAGTGGGGCTCATTTACCAACCTTCGACCGCCACTGCTTTCAAACTGCTGTACGGGCGCTCGTTCCGGAACCCCTCGGTGTTCGAGCAGTTCTACGGCGATGGAGTCTCGCAGATTGTCAGTTCGCGTCTGACTCCCGAGCGAATGCAGACTCTGGAGGCGGTTTTCGAGAGGAAGCTCGGCAAGAGGTTCGAATTGTCGGCCGACGTATACCATTACGGCCTGGATAACCTGATCGCAGCCGTGCCCCTGACTCCTGTTATTCGCCAATATCGGAATGCACCGCCTAGTCAATCGATGGGCTTGGAAGCAGAGGCGAGTGTCAAAATGGCTCGCCGATTAAAGGCGGACGCGAGCTTAGCGGTTCAGGGACAAGTGTTCGAGCACAGTCTGGTGACGCAGTTAAACTCGCCAGCCCGGGTGGGCAAGCTCTCGCTCGAGACACCGTTATGGAAAGACCGGTTTTGGGCCTCTGGCGCTCTTCAATATCTCAGCGATCGGGAGACGTTTGCCGGCGGCTCGGTGCCTCCCGTCTATCTGGTCAATTTCAGCCTCGCGAGCCGGCCTATGCCGGGAGGCCTGGAGATGCAGGTGGGGATACGCAACTTGCTAGATCGACGCTATTGGGATCCTGTCGGCACCGGCCAGGTGATGGACCGGGTGGAGCAAGACGGCCGTAGTTTCTTCCTGCGGCTATCGTGGGGTCCGTCATCGGAAAAGAAGGCGGATCGCCCGCAGCCGGAAGCTTCTCCCGCGGCAGGAAGGGACCTTCCGTAAACGATGCACGCTCGGAGCCCACATTGCGCGGCGGTCTTGGCCTTGGCGCTTACTCCGTTTCTAAACGCAGGTGCGTCGCCGAGGTCCGATCAGCCGGTGGTAATAATCGTTACGACGTCCGCGGTGGAGGCTTTCGATGAGGCGATGGAAGGAATCCGCCGCAGCCTGGGCTCGACGGCCAAAATTGTTACTGTCGATCTGGCGTCCAATCCTGGCGACCTCACCAACCAACTGAGCGGCAAAGAGGTCCGCTTGCTGGTCTCGGTCGGAAACAATGCGCTGGAGGCAGCCGCCCGGTACGGAACTGCGCCCGTCCTGGCGACGATGGTATTGGAAGCGGACTTAAAGTTGCCGCGCTCCCGGCCGCCGGCCGGCGGAGTGGTGCTGGATTTGGCACTGGGCGAGGTAATGGCGGGGCTTGCGAAAATATTCCCCGGCAAAACACGAGCGGGGATGATCCGCAATCCCGAGGTGAGCTCCGCTTCGGAGACAGAGCTCGTTTCAGAAGCGAAAGCGGCGGGGATCAGCCTAAGAGTTGTCGATTGTCCACGCCCGGAGAGACTGCTCCAGGCCCTTCGTTCGTTGCAAGGGCTAGTGGACTTTGTATGGTGTCCGCCGGATGGCACCCTTTATAACGGCACCACGGTAAAGCCCTTGATTCTGGCTTCACTCGAAGGCCAGTTGCCCGTGGCCGGCTTCTCGGCCAGCTTCGTGCGGGCAGGCGCCGCGGCGGGCGTGTATCCCGATTATCTGGAGACCGGAGCGCAAGCCGGGGAACTGGCGCGGAAGTATCTGTCGAGCGGCAATGCGATGGGCATCGAAGCCCCGCGCAAAATTCGCGTTGCGGCCAACATGCGCGTGGCCAGGTTGCTGGGGCTGCGATTGGCTCAAAAGGGCGGACCTGAGTCGGGCATTGTGGTGCTGGAATGATTTCTCTCAGCGAGGGGGCTCGGCGGCACAGAAGCTTGCTGACACAAGCGTCCTTGGCCAACGCATTGGTGATGGTGGTGGCGGCGTGGAGCATCGCAGCGCTGATCTTGTGGAACGAGAACGGCGTAATGCGCCGCCAATTGGAGCTGCGGGGTCAAACTTCGGCCGATTTCCTGGCAAGCCAAAGCGAATTTCCGCTGCTGACCGGCAATCGCGATGAACTTCGGCGCGCGGCCGAATCGGCCAGAAAAAACGAAGACGTTTTGTATGTTGTGATTGCCGATCCATCCGGAAACATTTTGGCCAGGGCGGGCCGCGTCGGGACTGGGGACAGCGCGCCCTTCGCGCTCGAGCCGGGTGCGAGCTGCACGCGGATCGTGCAGCGCTCGGGGAATCTGCCCGCGCACATTGAAGTGACCCAGTGCGTTCTATCGGGGGCCACGAAAGGATTGCTCGACTGGGAGGGCGACCGGCCGCAAAGTAAAAGGCTGGGAGTAGTGCGAATCGGCCTATCCATGGAGAAGCAGAATGCTCTGTTTTTGCGGACCGCCCGTTTGGCGTTGCTGCTGGTGGCTTTGGCCACGGGCCTGGTTTCGTGGGTCCAACACATCCGGTTGCGGCGCTTGCTGCGGCCGCTGGCCCAGTTGATCCACTTTGCCCAGCGGGTCGCCGCCGGCGACCTCAGCCAAAGAGCGCCGCTGGGAGCCTGGAATGAAGTGGACGATCTGACCAGAGCTTTCAACGAAATGGTGGCCCAAGTGGAAGCTTCGCGCAGCGAACTGCTGAAGATGGTGGAGAAAGCGCAAGAAGCCAGCCGGCTCAAGAGCCAGTTCGTGGCAAATATGAGCCATGAAATCCGGACTCCCATGAACGGCATCATCGGCATGACGGAGCTGACCCTGGAAACTCCGCTCAGTTCCGTGCAGCGCGAGTATCTGGGGGCGGTCATGGAATCGGCGGCCTCGCTGCTGGCTGTGATCAACGACGTTTTGGATTTTTCCAAAATCGAGGCCGGGAAAATGGAAGCGGCGCCTGAGACGTTCGACCTGATTGAACTGGTGGAGCAGACCGTGCGGGGCCTGGCGCTGCGCGCCCATCAGAAGAGACTGGAGCTGGTCTTGGAAATTCAGCGCGACGTACCCGGCCACGTGGTCGGCGACCCCATCCGCTTGAGACAGGTGCTGGTGAACCTAATCGGTAATGCCATAAAATTCACGGAACACGGGGAGGTGCTGTTGCGAGTGCACCGGTCGGCCACCGATCTCGGGGACGCGGAGCTGCATTTTGTGGTCCAGGACACTGGCATCGGAATTCCTGCGGAAAAGCAGCGGTCTATCTTCGAGGCCTTTACCCAAGCCGATGGGTCGATGACCCGGCAATTTGGGGGAACCGGACTGGGCCTTGCCATTGCCTCGAAGTTAACTGAGCTCATGGGCGGAAAGATATGGGTGGAAAGCGAAGTGGGTAAGGGTAGCCGCTTTCATCTTATTTGGCGCTGCAAGCCAGTAGAAGGGACCGCGAAGCCCCTGCGCATAGGCGTCGAAGCGTTGAGGGGGTTGCGTGTGCTCGCGGTAGACGACAATGCCATCAACCGCAGGGTGATCAGCGAAATGCTGCTGGCCGAGGGGATAAGGGTGGAAGTGGCTGAATCGGGTCCGGAGGCGCTAGACTGGCTGCGCAAAGCGCATGCACAAGGGCTTCCCTTTCAGTTGGCAATACTGGACGCACAGATGCCGGGCATGGATGGCTTCACGCTGGCGGAGAAAATCCTGAGCGAACCGGGGTTGAGCTCGCCCGTCGTCATGATGTTGAGTTCCGCCGACCTCAGTAACGATGTGCCACTTTGCCGGCAACTCGGAATCTCCTGTCACGTGACCAAACCGATATCCCGGATGTCGCTGATGGAATCCGTGCTCCGCGCCCTCGGCTCCGCGCCGGCCGCGCCTTCCAACGCGTCCGCGGGAACATCGGCAAGCTTGCGGCGTTTATCGATCCTGCTGGCCGAAGACAATCCCATAAACCAGAAGCTCGCTACCAGGCTGCTCGAAAAACGCGGTCATAAAATTACCACGGTGGGCAACGGCTTGGAGGCATTGGCAGCGCTCGAGAAGAATCGCTTCGACGTAATCCTGATGGACGTACAGATGCCGGAAATGGATGGTTGGACCGCCTCGGAGGCGATTCGGAAGCGTGAGCTCGGCAGCAACCGGCACACTCCGATCCTCGCGTTGACCGCGCATGCCATGAAAGAGTACGAAGACCGTTGCTATCGGGCCGGCATGGATGGTTTCGTGACCAAGCCGTTTGAGCCGGCCACGCTTTACCAGGCAGTCGAGTCCGTCATTCGAGGTATCGGTTAACAGCCTGTTCTAGCGCTACCGAGCCGCAACCGTGAGGGAGCGGTTTTTGTCACCGGCCGTTAGCTGCCGGCAAGACCGATTCCGCGCTCGAATAGACCAGCCATCCGTTTAGGTAGGTCTGCAATACTTCGATCTCGTTCGCGGCTTCATCGTAGCGGAAACGCACCAGGTCGGCACGTTCACCGGTGTTCAGTCCGCGCTGGCGCGAGGCGATTCGGCCGATCCGCGCGGGATTGCGCGCCGCCAGAGTAATGGCGTCCCTAAGACCGACGCCCGCCAGTTCCATCGCCTTTTCGATAGCTTTGCACATCGTCAGAGCCGAGCCCGCCAGCCGTGTGCCGCCCCACAGCCGGACGCTGCCATCGGAATGAAGCTCCACGTCCACTTCGCCGAGCTTATATCGTCCAGGGGCGCAAGCCGCCGGCATGACCGCGTCGGTGATCAGAATGGAACGCTCGATTCCTTTGGCGCGCAGCGCGGCCTTCAGAAACGATTTGGCGAGATGAATCCCATCCACGATAAAACTGGCGGCTAAACGATCGTCGGCCAATTGCTCCCAGATGTAGTTGGGATGGCGCGGCAGCACCGCATGAGCGCCGTTGCCGAGATGGGTGGAGAGCGTTGCGCCTGCGTCCACCGCCGCAATGATTTGGTTCGGATCGGCGCCCGTATGGCCCAGGCTCACGACTACGCCCTGGCGGACAACGGATTCTATGAATTGAGGCGCCTCGTCCCACTCCGGCGCCAGCGTGATCAGGCGAATGTTGCCTTGCGCGGCATCTTGGAAGCGGCGGAATTCTTCGAGATCGGGCGGCCTGACCCATCGCGCCGGATGCGCGCCGCGCGGGCCGTCAACGGCCGAAATGTAGGGACCCTCCAAATGAAAGCCCTCCATCGCCGAACCGTTCTCGATGGTCTCTTTTGCGGCGGCGAGATTGCGCAGCGCGCCGATCGTGTTTCCGGGAGAACCCGTGATCACCGTCGGGAAGAAGCGCGTGACGCCCGTTCTGAAGATCGCGCGAATAGAACGGGCGATTTCTTCGTGGCTGCTCGAAGGAGAGTTGTAGTCGACCCCGGCGAAGCCGTTCACCTGGAGATCGATCCAGCCGGGCGAAAGAAACACGCACTCCTCCGCTGGAGAGAGGAGCGGCTCGACGGAGTCGATCAGATTCTTGAAGGACACCTCGACAGGCAGGCCCGTGGCGATATCAGTGCCGGTACATTTCATGATGACGCCGGTTTATGCACAAGTTTCCCACAGGTACCCCAGGCTAAACGTAAGCATCCGCGAATCGAAAAAGCTGTTGAAAACCTGAAATCCAGGCGAAATAACTCTGGCGTTCGCGAGGAAGCCCTGTTAAAAAGATACACATGATCCCCTGCGAGTGCGGTTCCGGCGGTTGATCTCGGGGGAGGTGGCTGTCGGAATCGCACTTGCGGATCGTCCTTCCGTACGTCCGAAGTCTTACCAAAAAGACTTTTTTACAGCCCGTGGCCTCACACGGTCACGGGCTCGTTTTTTGCGACCGGCGTCAGCCAGCCCAGGCGGTCGGGAGCCTTCCCGTTGATTACATCGAAAAAGGCCTTTTGCAGTTTCTCGGTAAGGGGTCCGCGCGCGCCGGCGCCAATGACAATACGATCCACCGAGCGGATGGGCGTGATTTCCGCGGCGGTTCCACTGAAGAACACTTCATCGGCGATGTAGAGCATCTCTCGCGGGACTAGCGTTTCAATCAGCGGAATTCCAAGCGCTTCCGCGAGCCGCATCACGGTGTCGCGCGTAATGCCGGGAAGCACGGAAGCGCCCAGCGGAGGGGTCAGAATCTTGCCGTCCCGCACGACGAAGATATTTTCTCCCGAGCCCTCGCTGACATAGCCCGCGCTATCCAGAGCGATCCCTTCGGCGTAGCCGTTGATCTGCGCTTCCATGCGGATCAATTGCGAGTTCATGTAATTCGCTCCCGCTTTGGCCAGAGCTGGAAGCGTGTTGGGGGCGATCCGGGTCCAACTGGAAACGCAAACGTCGACGCCTTTAGCGAGCGCTTCTTCGCCGAGATACTTTCCCCATTCCCAGCACGCGACGTACACTTCGGTGGGGTTGTTAAAGGGCAGAACGCCAACGTCGCCATAGCCGCGCAACACCAGCGGCCGCAGGTAGCAGGAGTCCAAACGATTCAAGCGAACGAGTTCGACCATCGCCTCGGCTAGCTGGTCCATGCTGAATTTCAGCTCGATGCGATAAATCTTGGCGGAATCCAGTAAGCGGCGAATATGTTCGCGCACCCGGAAGATGGCCGGTCCCGAAGGGGTTGAGTAGCAACGGATCCCTTCAAAAACGGAGCTTCCGTAGCTGGCGACGTGGGAAAGCACGTGGATCTGGGCATCCTTCCAATCGATGAACCGGCCGTTATGCCAGATCTTTTCGGTGGGCTTCAACATACAGTAATTATAACGTTGCGAGCAGTTATGAAGAATTGTAAATCGGCCCTGGGATGCCTATGCGCGCCAGCCATGAGAAGATGGTAGTAACGTGGCAGTAAAAGCTCAGGTCCCCAAGAAGGCCCGTCCGGCTCACTTCGTTCTGCATCCCGTCGCCAAGATTCTGCTGGTGCTGACGGTGCTCGGCATCACCGCCGGGCTGGGTGTATTTACTTATTATTACGTCAAGTATTCGCGGCTGATCGAAGCCAAGCTGCAGGCGGGTCCCTTTGCCAACACATCGATGTTGTTTGCGGCTCCCCGCACGGTTGCGACCGGGGATGCGGCGACGCCTCAGGAAGTCGCTAACGACCTCCGTCACAGCGGCTATAACGAATCGGCCAACAACCGGATGGGTTACTTCACGCTCAAGCCGGAGGAAATCGATGTCTATCCGGGTCCGGAATCTTATTTCAAACGCGACGAGGGCGTGATCAAATTCCGCGCCGGCAAAGTCGCGCAGATCATTTCCTTAGCCGACAACACGGAACGCACCGAATATACACTCGAGCCGGAACTGATCTCAAACCTGTTCGACAAGAATCGCGAGAAGCGGCGCTTGGTCCGCTACGAGGATATTCCGGCGGTGCTGGTGCACGCCGTGGTCTCAGCGGAGGACAAAAGGTTTTTCCAGCACTCCGGGTTCGATCCGGTGCGCATCATCAAGGCCGCCTACATCGACGTGCGCGAGCATCGCTACGCGCAGGGCGCTTCCACCTTGAGCCAGCAGCTGGCCCGCAGCTTCTGGCTGGATAGCGACAAGACGTGGCGCCGCAAAATTCCCGAGGTGTTGATCACCATGCACCTCGAACAAAAGCTCAAGAAGGAACAGATTTTCGAGTACTACGCGAATCAAGTGCCGCTCGGCCAAAGAGCGAGTTTTGGGATTCGCGGATTCGGCGAGGCGGCGCAGGTCTATTTCGGCAAGGATATCACTCGTCTGACGCTGCCCGAGGCGGCGACCTTGGCCGGTCTCATCCAGCAACCCAGCTTCACCAATCCCTACCGTTGGCCGGAGCGCGCCAAACAGCGGCGCAACGTTGTGTTGAAGCTGATGCATGAAAACAAATACGTCGGCGACGAAGAATACGAGCAGGCGCTTGCTTCCCCCCTGGTGCTCGCCAAACAGGGCCCCGAGTCCATGGACGCTCCTTATTTTGTCGACATAGTGAACGACACGCTGATCGACAAATTCCCGGACTACAATTTCCAGAGCAACAGCTTCCGTGTGTACACCACGCTGGACCTGAATCTGCAGCGGGACGCGGCCGAGGCGGTGCGCATCGGCATGGAAGAGGCGGACAAACGGATCAAGGGCCGCAAGAAAAAAGATCCTAAATACCCGGACCCTCAATGCGCCCTGATTGCGCTGGATCCCCAGACCGGAGAGGTCAAAGCGCTCATCGGAGGCCGGAACTACGGAACCAGCCAGTTGAACCGCATCCTGGCGAAGCGGCAGCCTGGATCGTCGTTCAAACCGTTTGTATATGCGGCGGCGCTCAACACCGCGCTCTCGGGCGGCAATATGGTATTGACGCCGGCGACCATGATTCAGGACGAGCCGACCACCTTCATGTTCGATGGACGGCCTTATGTGCCCGCCAATTTCGAGCATAAATTCTATGGCGCTGTGTCCATGCGCGACGCGCTGGCGCACTCGCTCAACGTCGCTACGGTGAAGCTGGCCGAAGAGACCGGTTACGGCGCGGTGGTGGACTTGGCACGCAGAGCGGGTTTGAATCTGGACATCCAGCCCACGCCGGCGGTCGCGCTGGGGGCTTACGAAGTGACGCCCCTCGAAATCGCGGGCGGCTACACGATCTATGCCAATCGCGGCATTTTCTCCAAGCCCTATTTCGTCTCGAGTATCGCCAGCGGTCACGGCTCGGCGATCTTCGACAACAAACAGGAGCATCGCGAGGTGCTGGATCCGCGCGTCGCGTTCTTGATGGATCAGCTATTGGAAGAAGTAGTGCGCAGCGGAACGGGAGCGAGTATTTGGGGACGGGGCATTAATTTTCCAGTGGCGGGTAAGACGGGCACTTCGCATGACGGCTGGTTTGCCGGTTTCACGTCCAAATTGATTTGCGTGGTGTGGGTCGGATTCGACGACAATCGGGAGTTAAATCTCGAAGGCGCCAAATCGGCTCTTCCCGTGTGGACCGAATTCATGAAGCGCGCCCACGAGCATCGCGAGTACCGGAACGTGTCCGAGTTCGAGGCGCCCGCGGGAGTGGTCAGCGTGCAGATCGATCCGCTGTCGGGAGAGCTTGCCACGGCGGCGTGCCCCAAGGTCCGAACGGAGTATTTCATCGAAGGAACGCAACCGGTGGAGATGTGCAGATTGCACGGCGGAGGCATTACGCAGGTGGCCGGTTGGGAGACTTCGCCGCCTCGAACTGGTGAATCGAGCGCTACAGCGGGACTTTCGGGAAGCGCCGCGCCGCAGCGCACCGCTCAGAACGGCGCACCATCGCTCGCCGAACCGGCGCCTCGATCTCAAGAACAGCCCAGGCGTAAAAGCTTCTTCGAGAGACTTCGCGGTATATTTAAGTAAGAATTTTCCCATGCGAAATGGGCGTATCACAGGCAGGAATGTCTGTGGCACGCGGGATTACGGGGAGGCCTTGGATGGTTTCCAGACTCTGGTTAATCGTTTCTAGTATCGCGATGGCCGCGACAGCCGCGCAGCTCGCTCCCGGCCAAAATGTTCTGCGGGATGAAGCCAAGGCCGCGCAAACATCGGCTTCACAGAAGTCTGCCGACATCGTAACGCCCGAGATGCGAGGCGACATATTCATGGCGCGGAAGATGTACCGGGAGGCGGCCGAGGCGTACAAAGAGGGGCCCAAGGATTCCGCGGTGATGCTCAACAAGACCGCCATCGCCTATCACCAAATGCAGGAATTAGCCATGGCGGAAAGATATTACCGGCTCGCGATCAAGGTGAATCCTCAATACGCCGAAGCGATCAACAACTTGGGGACGGTTTATTACGCGCGCAAGAGTTACCGCCGCGCCATCGGCGAGTATAAAAAGGCTCTGCGCCTTAATCCTAAATCCGGATCGTTTTGGAGCAATTTGGGCGTTGGCTATTTCGCGCGCAAGGACTATAAACGGGCGGCCGAATCCTGGCAGGAAGCTCTGACTCTCGATCCGAACGTCTTTGAGACTCGTGGCACGCAAGGTGTGCTGCTTCAGGAGAGAAGCGTCGAAGAGCGCGCCAAGTTTCATTACTCCCTCGCGCAAATGTATGCCAAGAAGGGCATGAACGACCGGGCTTTGCAGTATATCCGCCGGGCGCTTGAAGAAGGCTACAAGGAGCGCAAAAAAATCGAGGAAGACCCCGCCTTCGCGGACCTGAAAGAACTTCCCGAGTTCAAAGAACTGCTGGCGTTGGAGCCGCGTGTTTTGTAGAGCATTTTGTTCTTCTCTCCACACAGCCAGTGGTAAAAGCCCACAAGCGCCGCCGAATGACGCGCGCGCCCCGGTACAATCCGTCCGTTACAGAGCCGCGGCCACAGGGAGCGGTTTTTACCCCAGGTTTCTGACCCTGGTATTGCTTTCCCTGACACTTCTTTCGTGCAACCGGAAGCCTGCCCATGTGGTTGAGCGGGTGGCCGTGCTGCCGCTCGAGAACATCGGCTCCGATTCGGAATCGGATTGGGCGGGCCGCGCGGCCGCTGCCGCTCTAGTATATGATCTGGCTGGATTGCCGGATCGTTACCTGCAACCAGTGGACTCGATATCCCGCGCTTATTCGATTCACGCCTCGCAAATCCTGGAAGGATACTACTCCAAAAGAAAAGGACGCGTGGAGATTCAGGCAGTGCTCGAGAACCTGGAAGGTAGGAGGACCCTCGATAGCATCCGGGTTGATGCGCCCCAAGCGGAGGGCCTGCTGCCCTTAGTGAATGCACTCGCAAAGCGGCTGAGTCCTAAGGCGCGAGCTTTCGGAACGCGCAACGAAGAAGCGTTACGCGCATACAGCGCAGCGTTAACCGCAACCGATCGGGCCGCGGTGCTGCGTAATCTCGAATCCACCACCCAGATCGATTCCGGCTTCGCGGAGGCTTACATCGCGTGGGCACGGATTCTCTTGTCCCAGGGGGACCGAGTCCAAGCTGGCAAGGTCATTCGAGCGGCGGAAAGCAGCCGTCAGGATGAAATCGAGCGGGCGAAGCTGGCATATGTGGCGGCCTTGGCGGCGAACCGCGGCGAACAGCGAATGCAAACTTTAGAAACTCTTGCGCATCTCACTCCCGCCGACACCGCGCTGTGCCAAGAGCGAGCGGAATTGAAGCTGTCCCAGCGAGATTTCCAGAGTGCCGTTCGGGATTTGGAGGTTTGCACACGCCTGGATCCGGACCAGCCCGAAAATTGGAACCAGCTCGGTTACGTCTTGGCCTATGCGCAAGATCTTGCCGGCGCTCGGCGAGCGCTCGAAAATTACCAGCGCCTGCTTCCGCCGGAAAATGCGAACGCACTGGATTCCTTGGGTGAGGTTAGTTTCTACCTAGGCGACTTTGGCGGAGCCGGCGATTACTTCCTGCGAGCGCAGCAAAAAAATCCTGGCCAATTCCAGGGAGCGGAACTTCTGAAAGCCGCGCAAGCCCGGCTTATGGCCGGCGATCTCCTCGGAAGCGACGGGCTCTTTCAGAAGTACCTTGTATCCGTGCAGTCTTCGCAACGCCCTCTCATGGAATTGGAGCGCGCGCAATGGGAGTTCCTGACCGGCCGGCAAAGGTCAGGTCTAGCCCGGCTGGAGAAGCTGATCGCGGAACTGGATCCCGACAGGCAGGCACTTGGTCTGTGCCAACTTTCAATCTGGAAGATGCTGGCGGGCGATTCCCAGTCGGCGAGTGTTTTCGCGATGCAGGCCGCGGAGCGTGCCGTGAGCGCCGGCGCTCGCAACCTAAGTGCGATGTGTCGCTACATTTCTGGCCCGCCCACCGCTAGTTCCGGCTCCCCGCTTGTGGACGCATACGCGCTCCTCATGGCGCGCAGGTTTCGCGAAGCCTTGCCATTGCTCGAGACGCTCTACCGGGAGACGAGTCCGTTACGCGACGGCCAGATTCGAACCCTGCTGGCGTGGGCGTATGTCGAAACGGGGCGCACCACGGATGCCGATCGCCTGCTGCGGATCTACCCCATTCCGCTATCCTCCGGCGAATCTGTATTGGCGAGTTTCCTGTTTCCTCGTTATCTCTTTCTGCGAGCCGTCACGCTCGAAAGAAGCGGCAAGCGCGCGGAGGCTAAGCAGAGTTACGAGCTGTTTCTGAAATCTGCCGGGGATGCACCGGATATTTTTGGCGAGGCGGCCAGGGCGCGTCAAACGCTCGGCAGCTTGTGATCTTCGGCGCTTTTCTCAATCCACGGCCTGTCGCCATCGCCTTGATCGCGATGTTCCACTCGGTCGTAGAGGTGCAAGTCTGAAGTAGTCCCCAGGCTCTCGTTATACAAGCTCGTCAGCCCCAGGCCCTCTTTTAAGTCTTCCTCGAAGTTGTGGAGGTTCTTGAGCTGGTGGGCAAGTGCAGGTACCCGGCGGCCTGTAGCCGTCTTCCAGAACATTTGATAGCCGCCGTTCACCAGCGCGCCGATTTCCCGGCCGGCGATCAGACCGGCCTTATTAACGTGGGGGCGTTGGCCTGGCCTGTCTTCCAGGACAGCCCCAATTCCATCGCGCGTTACGACAGCCTGCCGCGGCTCGTTTGTCTCGGCGGTGAAACCAAACTTCTTCAAGTTTTCGATCCGCTCAGCGAAAGTTGGCTCGTGGGGCGTTACTCTACGGAAGAACATGTACTTCCTATCATGCCAAAGTGCGTTTCCCGTTGTCGCTAGTAGCACAGACATTCTTGTCTGTGTTTCGGCTCCATTCAACCCTTTTTCAGCAACCTGCGAGGGTCCGATGGATGATGACATCCGCCGGGAAACTTCGTAGGTCTAGACACAAGTCGTCACGCCTTCGTCCAATGAATGGATACCGCGCCAGTAGCCAGCAACGTGCAATGATGTTCTCCACCACACGAGTGGCTAAATCGACGTTGCCGCTTTCACGGGCGATGCGGAAGCCAGATGCCGGCTTCCGCCTGGTCTTCCTCGTGGCTAGGGCGCCCGCTCTCCATGGCTTGGCGGACAAACGCCTTTTGGTCAGGGGTGAATTTCACGTCCACGCCTTTAGCGTAAGAGCCAGCGCTTGCCGTTTTTCTGGCACTCGACTTTGCCGCGATACGGTCACGAGCCTTCCGAATTTCCTGGTAGTCAGGGTAAATCGATCTGGGTATGCCATATCGCACTTGCTTCAGTCCAATTTACTCGGCCCTCTTTCTAGCTTAACGTTGATAGCCAATGACACTTCTAAAGCTATTCGCACTGCACCCGCTAGAATGAAGACATGCGCATCCTGCTTTTTAGCGGCAAGGGAGGCGTGGGCAAGACCAGTATTGCCGCCGCTACCGGCCTGCAATTATCCCGTCTCGGTTATCCCACTCTGATCATGAGCGTCGATCCGGCGCACAGCTTGGCGGACGCCTTCGACCTGCAAGCCGGTTTATTCGCCGAGCAGACCAGCGAACCATATCAAATCGAGGACCATCTAGCTATCCAAGAAGTGAACATCCAAAAGGAAATCAAACGCCATTGGCGGGAGATCTCCACCTACGTCGTCTCCGTTCTCCGGACCACCGGCGTCAGCGACGTCGAAGCCGAGGAACTCGCGATCCTGCCCGGCATGGAAGAGCTCAGCGCGATGATGTACGTCAATCAGTACAATCGCGAGCAGCGTTACAAGGTCATCGTGCTGGACTGCGCGCCCACGGCCGAGTCCATGCGCTTCGTCAGCATGCCGACCACGCTCGAATGGTACATGAAGCATATTTTTCCCTTCCAGCGCGGATTGCTCAAAGCGGTCCGCCCGGTAGCGAACCGGATCTCACCCGTCGAACTTCCCCCAGACAATTACTTCGCCAATATCCAGCATCTATTCGGCCGCCTGGAAGGCATCCCCGAACTCCTGGAAGACGCCAAAACCACCAGCGTCCGGCTGGTCACGAATCCCGAGAAAATGGTGTTGCGCGAAACCCAGCGTGCGTTCGTCTATTTTTCGTTGCATGGATTGACGGTGGACGGCATCATCGTCAACCGCGTGCTGCCTGAAGCCGTCACCGATACCTGGTTCGACCAATGGCGCGCCTCTCAGGCGAAAATCCTCGACGAGATCGAGGAATACTTCACGCCTGTGCCAATGCGGCGCGTCCCGTTGTTCACGCACGAAGTGCTGGGCCGCGACCGGCTGTATGAACTCGCCGACGCGCTTTACGCGCCTACCGAGGATCCCGCCGCGGTGACACGCACCGAAGCTCCGTATACCTTCGAGAAGCGCAACTCCCACTACGAAGTGCGCTTGAACCTGCCGTTCGCAGCCAAAGGCGAGGTCGGGCTCTTCAAGAAGGGCGATGAACTGGTGGTGGAGATCGGGACGCTGCGCCGCCACATCGGTTTGCCGACCTCGATGGCCGCCCTCACTCCCACGCGCGCCACGTTACAGCATAAAATGTTAACAGTGGAAATGAAAGAAGGCTAAGTATGGAAGAAAAACAAACCCACGCCCACGCCCCTGGCTGCTTCTTTTGCAGCGTCGCGGCCCCTCAGATTGAGGCCTTTATCGATCACCTCTGGCCGGAGAACACCCGCGAGCATTTCCGCAATGCGCGCATTGAGATGCTCAAGGGTGTGCGCAGCATGCTGGATGCACGCATAGAACGCCTCTCGAAGCACGGCCAAAAGGGCACCAAGGTCACCGTCGAGTAGCTTCTGCTAACGCTGGCTTAGGCCGCCGTCGACCGCCAGCACTTGCCCGGTGATAAAATTCGATGCGTTCAGAAAATACAGAACCGCGTCGGCCACTTCCTCTGGTGTTCCGGACCTTTTTGCTGGAGTCGCCGCAATCATGTCCTGAATACGAGGCTCCTCTCGAGAAGACAGAATCACGCCTGGAGCCACTGAATTCACCGAAATCTCCGGTGCAAATGCCTTAGCCAGCGCTCGCGTAAGCATGATCACTCCGGCCTTCGAAGCGCAATAATGCGCGTACATTTCCCATGGCCGAATGCCACCGAGCGAGCTAATGTTCACGATTCTTCCCGCACCGGATTTCTTCATCAGTAAGGCGCCTTGCTGGCAGCAAAAGAACGTGGCCTTCAAGTTGACGCTATGGATGAAATCCCAATCGGCTTCGGTCATTTCGAGTGGATCGCAGCGCCTGAAACGCGCGGCATTGTTGACCAATCCATACAGCGAGCCGAGCCGGTCTTCCACTTCATGAAACATCCGGCGGATATCGTTTACCTTTTCGAGATCGGCGTGGAACAGCTCCGCCGAGCCGCATTCTTCGGCAGTGGCGCGAGCCTCTTTCTCGGAAGTGCCGTGATGAATCGCCACCCGATAACCCGCGCGATACAGCCCCAATGCAATAGCGCGGCCGATGCGCTTAGCAGCTCCGGTCACCAATACGGTCTTCGCACCTTCCGTAGACATCACACCACCGGATCGCCGTGCACGCCGATCTCTTCGGCTTCGACGCCGGCTCTCGCCGGCTCTGGTAGTCGGCCGGTCCAATTGGCCCACAGCCAGAAGAACGCCGTGCTTGAGCTAAGCACGCCTGAAATGGCGCCGATAGTCCGCGGACTCCACGACTGGGAAGCTATTCCCGCAGCCAGCATGGACAGCATCATCATCGACCAGTTCATCGTCTCTATCGTCGCAAACACTCGTCCGCGAAATTCATTGGGGACATGCCGCAACAATTGCGACATGTTGAGTACTGAACTGACAGCGATCGCCGCCCGCGATATCGCGAGGAACACGGCTGCCAGCCAGAAATACGGCATCTGGCTAAATACGACGTAAGAGCCGCCATGGATCAAATAGCAGATGCTGATCGCCCCCTTGTATTGGGCAAAGGAAATCCGTTTGCCGAGCCAATGCGCATAGGCGCCGCCCAGAAGCAGGCCGACACCCGCGGAGGCCCAAAGAAAGCCAATGCCGGCAGGACCGCGGTTAAATACCAGCTCTCCGAACAGACTGAACAAAATCTGCGCTGCGCCTCCCCCCGAGGCCCATCCAATCGACAGCAGCGCGATTCCAAAGATCAAAGGCGATCCGCGCATGTAGCGGAGGCCTTCGGTGTATTCGTGCCATGGCCGCACCACATCGCTCTCCGTTAGCTCGGCGCGCTGCGCCCGGAAGCCAGCGCCTTTCGCTCGCAAGCCCGAGATACATAGCGCGGAAAAAACAAATGAAATTGCGTTGAACCGAAACGCCCAGTCGTAGCCGAACTGCGTGACACTTGTGCCGCCCAAAAACGCGCCGATGGTCAGCGTCATCCATTGTGTGGTCTGAGTCAGGGAGTTCGCCGTATGCAACTCTTCTTTACTGGCGATGGTCGGAAGAATCGCCGACCTGCCGCTGGTAAAGAACGGTGAAGCAAACATCAAAAGCGCGCTCAGTAGGTAAAGCAGCCAGGTGTCTTTTCGAGAAATGGCCAGAATGAACGCCAGCGCGATTGCGGCGCGCACAAGATCGCTCGCGATCATGATCCGCTTGCGATCGAACCGGTCCAGCACTACACCGGCAAGCGGCCCAACTAAAATAGCGGGGATTGCACGCGCTAATAAAACGCCGGTAACCACTAATCCCGATCGCGTATTCGCCAGCGCCAGACTAAATACTGCGATGTTGTTGAAATGATCGCCGATCTCGCTCACTACCTGGCCGCTCCAGGTGTAGCGATAATTGCGGTTGTTCTTTAAAAGTTGAAGGAAATCGGACACGTCACACGGTTTCCCGGCGCACGGTTATGGAGTCGAGAAAATCCCGGTCGAGATCGTAGCCGAAACCGGGCTCGTCTCGCACCACGATCGTCCCGCGCCGCGTTACTTCCACTGGCGGACGAACGATGTCGCGCGCCCAATAGCGCTTGCTCGCGGATACATCGCCGGGGAGCACAAAGTTCGGCAATGTCGAAAGCGCGATGTTGTGCGCTCGTCCGATGCCCGATTCCAGCATGCCGCCGCACCACACCGGGATGCCTGCCTTCTGCGCGACATCATGAACGCGTTTGGCTCCTGCGAAACCGCCCACGCGGCCCAGCTTGATGTTGATAATCCGGCCGGCATCCATCGCGATTGCCTGCTCTGCTTGGTGCGCCGAGCGGATGCACTCGTCCAAGCAGATCGGCGTTTCCAGCTGCGCCTGCAATTTCGCATGGTCGATGATCTCGTCGTGCGCCAGCGGCTGCTCGATCATCATCAGTCCGAATTCGTCCAGACATTTCAACCGAGCTGCGTCGGCCAGGGTATAAGCGGAATTAGCGTCGGCCATCAGCAGAATATCCGGAAACCGCCGCCGCACTTCTCGCACCACATCCACATCCCAGCCGGGCTTGATCTTCATCTTGATCCGCTGATAACCGGCCGCAAGTTCGGTCTCGATCTTTTCGAGGAGCTGCGGCACGGAATCCTGAATTCCAATCGAGACGCCGCAGGGAATCTCTCGCCGCGCGCCTCCGCCGATGTGTCGATAAAGCGGCAGGCCTTTCATCCGCGCCTCTAAATCCCAGACCGCAACCTCCAATCCACCGCGCGCCATCAGATGACCGCGTATGTGTGCGGTCCGAGCGCCCACATCGGCCGCGCTGTCGAACGCGTATTTGATAACCCGCGGAGCTACGTAGTCGCGCAGGATGAGCCACGCCGACTCGGTCCATTCCTCGTTGTAGAACGGATTCTCGCCGGCTGTCACTTCGCCCCAGCCGGAAACGCCGCTCGCCGTAACCTCGACCAGGACCATGCGACGCTCCTTCGTACGACCGAAGCTGGTCTCGAAGAAGTGCACCAGCGGCATCCTGATCTCGCGCAGCGTTATTTGTTCTGGTTGGAGTCCCATTTTCCTAGAAGGTACGTCCCGCTATCTTCGGATTTCTCAAATCCGATCACTGCAAGGTCCCGGCTGAACGCCGCGGCGAATTGCCCCGCCGCCGTTTGCTGAATCTCGCGTGTCCGCTCTGGATTTTGTATCCGCATCGCAGCGATATCGGAGGGAAGCGCGATGCTTGCCTCCACCGGATTACGTTGGACCTGTTGCCCCGCGAGAATGGCTCGGACACGGGGGCTCCAAAGCCACCATTCGGCAACACAACGATCGGTCGGCAGCCTGCCGTGCAGCGTGCTCGTGGATGTTCCGTATTGATTCGGACGGTACTGCCTGACAATGGCGCCTAATCGCTCCACGTTGAAGTAGGCGTTCTTGAGTTCGAGCGGATCGAAGGTCCACTCGATCATATCGATTCCCCTGCCCAGAGCTTCTTCTCGCTGCGCAAGTTTCATCTTGCGGCCCACGCCGGCGTTCCGGAATTCTGGCAAAACACCCAGCATGTGGCTGTGCAAATATCTCTTTCCATCCAGCCGCAACCCCGGAACAGCCATGCAGAATCCGATCATCTGATCGCGATAGAAAGCTCCGAGAGCCTGACCGCCTATCTTCGTTGCCACCACGAAAAAACGCAACGGTAGGACATCGATGTCCTCAAAGCCCCAGATGTCCTTTTGGAGCTGGACGGCGTTGCGGAATTCGGAATGCTCCGTGAGCGGCCGGACCTCAACCTTCGAGTGATTTGGCATCCTGCCAGAGCGCCTCCATTTCTTCGAGGGGAGCCCCGGGAAGCGTCGCGCGACTCTCTACGTGAGCAAAACGCCTGCGAAATTTTGCATTGGTTTTGCGGAGAGCCTGCTCGGGATCGACTTTCAAGAAGCGCGCCAAGTTGACCAGCACGAAGAGCAAGTCACCGACCTCGCCTTCCATTTCCGCTTGCGATCCCTGCTCGCGCGCCTTGGCCAGTTCGTGCAGCTCTTCGTCCAGCTTTTCGAGCACCTGACCGGCATTCTGCCAGTCGAACCCGACAGCAGCAGCTTTCGAGCTGATCTGCTGCGCCTCAATCAGCGCGGGCAGATTTCTTGGAACCGATTCGAGGAGTCCCCGTGGCGCGTCCCCTTTACTTTTCTTCTCCTCCGCTTTGATCTCGTCCCAGCGGCGCTTCACGTCGTCGGCAGTCTTGGCATTCCCGTCTCCAAAAACGTGAGGATGCCGTCGAATCAGCTTCTCGGTAATAGCGTCCACCGAATCGTCAATACCGAATTTGCCTTCTTCGGAGGCCATCTGCGCAAAGAAGACAGCCTGCAGCAGCAGATCGCCCAGTTCTTCGGCGAGATGCGGCCAGTCACGGTGGTCGATGGCATCCAGCACTTCATAGGTTTCTTCCACCAAGTACGGCTTGATGGTGTCGAAATTCTGTTCGCGATCCCAGGGGCAGCCGCCGGGCGCACGCAGCCGCGCCATGATAGCGACCAGGCGTTCGAATCGCTCGCCAGTTGTAGGTGTATTGGAAGGCATTGGAGGAGCGAAAACCCCAGTCTAACGCACCACAACAAGCGGCTCGCGCCGCCGCGACCGGTTAAAATAGTGGATGAAATGAGCGATCAGGAGTTTCCCCTTCCTCCCGCAACGTTCGAGTTTCTTGTGCTGTCGCTTAAGACACAGACCGAAGTGCACCTCGGTCTCTTGCACTTCGGCGAGGAAAAAGACCGGCCCGGGCCGAATTTCCCGATAGCGCGGCACACCATCGATATACTTGCGCTGCTACAGGAAAAGACTCGCGGCAATCTTAGTATGGAAGAACAGCGGCTCATCGAAAACGCATTGACCGAGCTGCGGTTTCGCTTCGTGCAAGCGATGGAGCAGCATCAAAAAAAGGCCTCTAGCGCGAGCGCCGAAGGACAGGCTGGCGCGTAGATGGCAGTGGCCCCCCTGAAAATCACCGTCCTCGGTTCCGGCACCAGTGTCGGGATACCCACCATCGGCTGTCATTGCGCGGTGTGCAACTCTGACGACCCGCGCGACAATCGGCTGCGACCTTCTATCTACGTTCACTATCGAGACCACGGCGTCCTGATCGACACCACCCCGGATTTTCGCCAGCAGGCGCTCAGAGCGCAAATCCCGCGCGTGGATGCCATACTGTTCACGCATTCGCATGCCGACCACATCATGGGTCTCGACGATGTGCGGCCTTTCAACTTCAAGCAAGGCGGTGAAATTCCGATCTATGGCGCGCAAGAACACCTGGACAATATCTGCCGCTGCTTTCGGTACATCTTCGACGGCCATAAGACGGAGTCGTCGCGCCCGCGCTTGGTCCCACACGCTTTTGATGGCGGCCCGATCGATCTATTCGGACTACAGTTCATTCCGATTCGCCTGTGTCATGGCAAGGGGACGGTGTATGGCTTTCGATTCGGAAACGCCGCTTATTTAACGGATCACAGCGACATCCCCGAAGAATCGATGTCGCAGTTGTGTGGTCTGGATGTGCTGTTCTTAGACGCGCTGCGGCACCGGCCACATCCGACCCATTCCACCGTCGAACGGTCCCTCGAATCGGTGGGAAGGCTGTCGCCGCGCCGGGCTTTCTTCACGCATATCTGTCACGATCTGGGGCATGGGGCAACGGAAGAGAAACTTCCGGCGCATGTTCGTCTCGCCTATGACGGGCTCCAGATTGAAATCGGCGGGGAGTCGAAGTGATCTATCGGAGCCTGTCGGAAATTCCACCGGACTTCGGCCCTTGCGCCATCACCATCGGCAATTTTGACGGGGTGCATCTGGGTCATCGCGAAATCCTGAGGCGAGTGGTTGCTGGCGCTCGTGAGAACCGCTGGAAGCCCGCTGCCGTCACCTTCGACCCCCATCCCACCAGACTCGTGGCGCCAGCCGAAGCGCCTCACCTGCTCACCACTCCCGATCAACGCTCGCGGATCATGGAACAACTGGGGATCGAAGAAGTACTCATCCTGCCATTTACGCACGATATCGCCAGCCTGTCGCCCGAGGAGTTCGTTCGCGAGCTTCTAGTGAATAAGCTCAAGGCGCTAACAGTGGTGGTGGGCGATAACTTCCGCTTCGGGCATCGAGCGGCTGGCGACGTCCAAACGCTGGGAGAACTCGGAACGAAATATAGCTTCGAGACGGAAATTGTCGAGGCTGTGGTGCGGCGCAACCGGGTCATCTCCAGCACCGCGATCCGGCGCTTGATCGCGGCGGGAGAAGTATCTTTGTCGTGCCGGATGCTCGGCCGGCCGTATTCGCTGGAGGGCGCGGTGGTGCACGGCGAGGGAAGAGGATCGAAGCAAACCGTACCTACGCTTAACCTGGAAACAAAGGCCGAGGTTCTGCCCATGACTGGCGTGTATGTGACGCGGACCCGTGAACGCGGGAGCGCGAGAGAGTGGCCGTCTATCACTAATGTGGGCTACAGGCCGACGTTCAATGGCCAGCGGCTCACCATAGAAACGTATCTGCTATCCTCGATCCACGGGGCGCCGCCGGAGCTAATCTCGGTAGAATTTCTCCGTTGGGTTCGTGAGGAACGCAAGTTTGAGAGCCCGGAAACGCTAAAAATCCAGATCCTTCGCGATGTGGGACGCGCCCAAGTTTATTTCCGGCGGCTCGGTGAAATAACAGCACCCGCCCGGTAGCGGGATTCAGTCTTAAGGAGACTTATGAGTTTATCCGAAGGCAAAGTGCGCCACATGAAGGCGCTTTCCAATAAGAACGGTGTCATCGCTGCTGCCGCTATGGACCAGCGAGGCAGTCTGCAAAAGTCCATCGCGGGCGGCAAGGGCATTTCGCCGGACCAGGTGACCCAGGACATGATGAGCGAGTTCAAGATCGCGGTTTCGAAAGTTTTGACACCGCACGCCAGCGCCATCCTGCTCGATCCGGAATACGGGCTTCCGGCTGCGAAAGCGCGGTCCTCCAATGCGGGTTTACTGCTAGCGTACGAGGAAAGCGGCTACGACAATACCAAGCCCGGACGGCTGCCAGACTTGCTCCCGCATGTTTCCGCGAAGCGCATCGCCGATTGGGGCGCGAATGCGGTCAAGATTTTGATCTACTACTCGCCGTTCGATGACAGCCAGGTGAACGACATCAAGCATGCGTTTATCGAGCGCATCGGCGCCGAGTGCGAAACGCAGCAGGTTCCATTTTTTCTGGAGTTCGTCGGCTACGATCCCAAAGGCGGCGACGAGAAAGGCTTCGAATTTGCGAAGCTGAAGCCGCAAGTGGTTATCAAGAGTATGGAGGAATTCTCGAAGCCGCAATATAGGGTGGATGTCCTCAAGGTCGAAGTTCCCATTAATGCAAACTTCGTCGAAGGCAGCAAGGTTTTCAAGGGCCAGAAGGCGTATTCGCGTCAGGAGGCGTTGGATCATTTCCGGCGCGGCGCTGAGGTTGCCAAGAAGCCGTTCATTTATTTGAGCGCCGGCGTGAGCAACGAGCAATTTGTGGAGTCGTTGAACATGGCCGCCGAGGCCGGCACCGACTACTCGGGTGTTCTGTGCGGCCGCGCTACGTGGAAAGAAGGAATACCGGTGTACGCCAAGCAGGGCGCGAAAGCGCTGGAGGACTGGCTTTCCAAGGAAGGCGTGAAGAATATCGAAGCCGTAAACGCCGCGATCAAGACGGCCAAGCCGTGGTACGTAAAGGCCGGCGTGCCGCAGCCGGCGCACGCTTAAGGGAAGCGCGCGTTAACGTACTTCCGCCGCGCCCAGTTTCGGTTCGGCGACCGACAAATCCACGCCTTCCCAACGCGCCACCACCGCGCTCGCCATGCAGTTGCCCAGCAGGTTCACCGACGTCCGCGCCATGTCCATCAAGGCATCGGCGCCCAGGATCAGCGCTACGCCCGAAAGCGGCAGGCCGAATGTCGCCAGTGTTCCGGCTAAAATCACAAGCGATGCGCGCGGTATCGCCGCGACGCCCTTGCTCGTCAGCATTAGCGTCAGCATCATCAAGAGCTGCTGGCTGAGCGGCATGTGTATCCCCGCGGCTTGAGCGACGAAGACCGATGCCAGGGAAAGATACAGCGTGCTGCCGTCCAAATTGAAGCTGTAGCCGGTCGGCAGGACGAAGGCCACGATGTGCGGGGGAACGCCCATGAGCTCCATGTTTTCGAGCGCCGTTGGTAGCGCCGCTTCGCTCGATGCCGTGGAGAATGCCAGAACGAACGGTTCCCGAACCGCGCGTACGAAGGCCACGAGCGGAATGCGCGCGATAAGAGCCACCGCGCCCAACACCACGAAGACGAAAAGAACTAATGCCCCGTACAGAGTGAGCACCAATTTTCCAAGCCCCAGTAACACGCCGATGCCGTTGCTCCCGATGGTGTGAGCCATGGCCGCGCCGACTCCGAGCGGCGCGAGATACATCACGTATTTCGTGTAGCGGAACATCACCTCGGAAAGCGATTTGCAAAATTCGACGACGGCCCGAGCCTTCGAGCCTATCGCAGCGCAAGCAGCGCCAAACAGAAATGAGAACACCACAATTTCGAGGACGTCGCCACGGGCCATCGCATCGATCACACTCGCCGGAATCGTGTGTTCGAGCGTGCCGGAAAGCGTCGGCGAAGCCTGCGGCAAACCGGTCTCGCCAATCGATTTCTCTAACCGCATTCCTTCCCCCGGACGAACCAGATTCACCGCACCCAGGCCGAGGAACAACGCGACGGTGGTCAGCGCCTCGAAATAAACGATGGCCTTCAGCCCGATCCGGCCCATCGTTTTCACGCTGCCCGTGCTGGCAATGCCGTACACCAGCGTGCCGAAAATCAACGGAGCAATGATCGACTTGATCAAACGCAAAAATACGTTGGCCAGCGCCGCCACCCAATCCGCCTTCGCGGTAGCCGGAAATGCAGCACCGAGAACGACGCCCAGGAGCAGGGCAATAAAGATCCAGGCCGTCAGCGACAGCCGCTTCATCGCTCTCCCCATTTGAGCTTTTCGCGCAGCACATCGAAGAAGAACATTTTGGGCGGGCGGGTCAGATGGACGCTGTGTTCAGAGCGGCGGCAGACGATATGGTCGTCCTGCAACAGAAGCTCACCGACCTGCCCATCCACAGTCAAGAACGCATCGTTATCGGCGGCGCGGCAAACGATCTCAATAACGCTAGTGTCGGCCACCAGGACCGGCCGGTTAGTCAGCATATGCGGGCAAACCGGCGTGATGCACAAAGCCTCGACAGCGGGGAACACGATCGGCCCGCCTGCCGACAGCGAATAGGCCGTCGAACCGGTGGGAGTGGCCACGATCAGACCGTCAGCTTTGTAGTTGCTGAGATATTGGGAGTCGACATATGCCTCGACCTCGATCATGCGCGCGATTTCAGTCTTTGCAATGACGACGTCGTTCAGCGCCTCATACGACTTCACCGTTTTTCCGGCCCGCACCAAGTCGCCGTGCAGCATGCGCCGCGGTATGGTCATCTGCTCGCCGTTCAGAGCACGCTCCAGTTCGGGATAGAGCTGGTCCAAAGTGATCGTGGTCAGGAAACCGAGCCCACCGAGATTGACCGCGAAGATGGGGATCTCCCGGCCGCCGACCGCGCGCGCGGCGGACAGAAGCGTGCCATCACCGCCCAACACGATCACCAGCTCGGTTCCCTCGGGAACCTCAACCCGCGGCATGCCCTGGTTATCGGCGAGGTATCGAGCAGCCTCGTGATCCAGCCGGGCTTGAACACCGCGCGAATGCAACCATTCGACGAGATTCCGCATGATAGCCGAGGCCTGCGGAATGCCGGGCTTAGCCATGATGCCGACAACTTTAATGTCTGGCATACAAGAGGAACTCCTGGTTGCCTTCGGCGCCGAGCACTGGAGAAGGGACGATCTGGGGCCCAAACGCGAGTTGGCGGACAGCGTCTTCCACACGCTGGCAGGCCTGTTGGTGTAACGCAGGGTCGCGAATAATGCCTCCTCTACCGACTTGATGCTTTGCAAGCTCGAACTGTGGCTTTACCAGAATAACCATTTCCGCATTGCTCGCAAGCAGTTTGACTAACGCGGGCAGGATCATGGTGACGGAGATGAAACTCACGTCGCAGACGGCCAAGTCGATTGGCTCGGGCACTTCCTCGCGGCTGAGATAGCGTGCGTTCACCTGCTCGGCGGCCACCACGCGCGGGTCATTCCGTAATCGCCAGTCGAGCTGTCCGGTTCCCACGTCGATCGCGTAAACACGCGCTGCGCCGCGTTGCAGCAGGCAGTCGGTAAATCCGCCAGTGGAAGCGCCGACATCCAGGCAGACCTTGCCCTCCACGGGAATAGCGAAATGATCCAGCGCCGCTTCCAGCTTCAACCCGCCGCGGCCAACGTAGCGAGGCTGCGAGACGAGTTCGATGCGGGCATCGTCGTGTACCAAGTGACCAGCCTTATCCGCCTTCTGCCCATCTACGAGCACTTGTCCGGCTAGAATAAGCGCCCGTGCCTTCTCTCTGGATTCCACCAAGCCGCGCTCCAAAAGCATCAAGTCGAGCCGGTTCGGTTTTTTCATTGAGCGATTGGGCTATGTCTTGCGGTGAACGATCAAGTCCGCCAAGTCGCGCAGGCGGTCTGCCCGGTCATCCAACGGCCGGAGAGCAAGATGAGCGGCCGCACGCTCCTGTTCGGCCATCCGGCGCGATCGCTCTACGCCGTACACGGCTGGAAAAGTTATTTTGTTCTGCTGCGCATCCTTGCCGGCGGTTTTGCCCAGGGCCTCGGAGGATTGCTCGACGTCGAGCAAGTCATCGACAATCTGAAAGGCTAGGCCGACGTGCTCTCCATAACAGGACAGCGCGTTTAATCGATCGTGGTTAGCACCGGCGTAGATTCCGCCCATGCGCAAACTGGCCCTAAGCAGCGCGCCAGTTTTAGAGCGGTGGATGGTCTCGAGCAAAGCCGCGTCGGGTGGCTTCCCTTCCCCTTCCAGGTCGCTCACTTGGCCGCCGATCATGCCGCCCACGGTTCCCGCGGCGGTTGCCAATTCTTCCAGGAGCCGAACCTTACGCTCAGGCGCACACTCGATTTGCGATAACACCTGAAACGCCAGGGTGAGCAACGCGTCGCCTGTCAATATGGCGATCGCTTCACCGAACACCCTGTGGCAAGTTGGCCGGCCGCGCCGCAGGTCGTCATTGTCGAGCGCGGGCAGGTCGTCGTGTATCAAAGAATAGGTGTGAATTAATTCGAGCGTGCAGGCGGGTGACTCGATTCCAAGGGGCGAATCGGAGACGGCTTCGGCCGCCGCCATGCATAGAATAGGGCGAATGCGTTTCCCGCCCGCAAACAAGCTATAGCGCATCGCCTTGTGAATAGATTCGGGTTGCGCGGATTCTTCCGGCACCCAGTGCCGCAACGCGCGGTCGATCCTATCCTGCTGGTGCGCGAGATACTCGGCTAGCATCATGCTTTATCGGGCCCGAACGGCTCCGGCTGAACCTTGTCGCCTTTGCGAACCAATATCTCGATCCGCGTCTCGGCCTCTTCCAACTGCTTGCGGCAACTTTCGCTCAAGCGCATGCCCTTCTCGAACAGCTCGAGTGCGCGCTCCAACGGCAAATCGCTGCTCTCCATTTCCTTGACGATCGCCTCTAATTGCTGGAGGCCGCTCTCAAAGCTCGCTGTTGGCTTGTCTTCTGCGGGCATTCCCTCATTCTAACCGTGAGCCCAATTGGAATGTAACATTAAGGGCCTCCTGTCTCGTCCATAAAATGACGATAAATGCCTTGAGGCGGGGAGCCGGAGGATGATTGAAGTTTCGATCGAATTGGGTTAGATTTGCGGCCCTTGCCGCCCTTTGCACATCTGTTGTTCAAGCGCAGGCGCCTTCCACGACCGACGATGCGGACAGCCAGCGCATTTTCGGAGTGCTGCCGAACTTTCTGACGGTTTCGGACCCGCACCCGGGCGTGGAGCCGCTCACGTTTAAAGAGAAGTTCATACTTTTTGCCAAGCAGACCTACGATCCAGTGACCATGGCATCGGCCGCCGCCGGAGCCGCCATATCCCAGGCGCACGACGATGACCCGAAGTACGGCGAGGGATCGGGTCCCTATGGAGAGCGCTTTGGCGCTGCAATGGCCGATCTTACCACCCAGAATTTCTTCGGAGGCGTTCTGCTGGCGGGCCTGTTTCATGAAGATCCGCGTTACTTTCGCAGAGGACCGCAGTTTGGTTTTTGGAACCGGCTCGGCTATTCGCTTAGCAGAGTAGTGATCACTCGGACCGACGCGGGTAAAGACCGGTTCAGTTATTCGGGCATTTTAGGAATGGGTATGGGCATTGCGCTTTCTAACGCTTATTATCCTCCACCGAGCGTCAACGGAACCGAAGTGGCATCGCGGTTTGGAACAAGTCTCATGTCGTCGGCGCTGGGGAATATTTTGCCGGAATTCTGGCCGGACATGCGCCAGTTTTTTCATAAGAAGGCGAAGCCCAAAGAGGCGCCCGATCCGGGACCTTGAAGCGGGGACTCCCGAGCTAAGATAGAAGGGATGTCGGTTCCGCCCATCCCTCCACCGCTGGCGCAGCTCGGCAGGAGACGATTTTCCTTTTATCCGGCGATCCTCAACGCGACGCACAACGAGTGGGTCTACCAGAGCGCCACATGGGCGGACGTCCTGGTTCGCAATACCAAGACCAACGAAGAAATTTCGGTGCCGCGCCGCTACTTGGGGGAAATCTCGCGGGTGGACGAACCGGTAATGATCGTGGGATTGCTGAAGGAGCTGGAGTACCGGGCCGGCGCGGTGTGGCCCGCCGAGCGCCGGGTAATAGAAATGCCTCTGGCAGTCAACGAATCGCCGCGTTTCAGGCGGCTCGAATCCCCCACGACTCCTGCGCCGGTGATCGGTATCCGACTGGAGAGCGGCGCTGAATCGCGGCTCGGGAAGGTAGCGCTGGCGGGCGTGGCGCTGGGTGTGGTCGGGTGCGTTCTGGCAATCAGCTTATATCGCGGCGGCGTCATCGCATCGCGCGCGTTTTATACGCCGGTGCTGCAGACGCCCATCACTCTGACCTCGCACGACGACTACTCCGCAATCGTGCGTAAACTTGGAATCCCGGCTCGGGAACGGTGGCATAACGACTCCGGCCAGAGAGAATACCAACTGCTCGCATATCCGCAGCGGGGCGTTTACGTTATTTTGATGGGCTTGGATCGCATCGATACGCGGTATATCGGCAGCCTGGATCGCCGCTGGCACCCGATTCACACAGTTGCGTTGCCGGGATACGGCGATACGTACGGCTTACTAAAAGAATTGCCGCGCTTTTAGAACGAATGCGCCAACGCCGCGCTTAGCCCTGGCGGCGCTCGCGCTGGTTCCGACCGAGATTGCGGGAAAGCGATCAGACGCGAGCATAGAAGCGGACGTGTTCCGCGTGGCGGGACTCGTTCAAGCGAATGCTGCGCTCGGCGAAGCGCTCCACCGCATCTAGAGAAAAAACGAAGCCATGATCGGCAGGCTCCCAGGGAATTCCTTTGTGTTTGTGAAGTTCGAGCAGGGCGGCGGCGTCTTTGAGGTCGCGCTGTT
>Ga0207066_1040_pt1 | contig 34291 bp, 40 predicted proteins | sample Alteio_BWMinCont_24_FD_153490 | JGI IMG/M metagenome (GOLD analysis project Ga0207066, IMG submission 153490) | Enriched cells from forest soil in Barre Woods Harvard Forest LTER site, Petersham, Massachusetts, United States -... | ecosystem: Environmental > Terrestrial > Soil > Temperate forest >...
ATATCGACTCAGCAAATCCACAGCGCCGGAACTCCGCCATCGCCAACACTGCGGCTTCATACAGGGTTGCAGCGGAGACTGACACGGCGTGCTCGATGCCTTGAGAGTCGGTGAAGGAGACGCGGCAAGAGCGGCAGGGCACGATCTTTAGTATAGGCGAAGACAAGGGGAAGAAAAACCCAACACCGTCCGTCTGCACCATTACTTGTAAATATATGGAAACAAGTCGCTTGGTACTAAATTAGGGCGACAAGTTACTGGGCTCACCTGGAGTGGTAGAATAGCGCCATGCCATATGGAGTCTTGGGGGCAATCGTCCTCGGGGCAATCAGCACTTGGGTTCAAATACTTTTCGACAGGGAATGTGGCATCACGGTGAACATGTGGAGCGGACAATCGATTACGCGACCCAAAAACTCCAATTCTCTATTCTTTTGCCTGAGCAGCGGTATGGCTCTTGTGCTCGCCCTAATTGCAATCGTCCTAGACAAGCCATCGCAGATTCGCCTGCTACTTCTAGGAGTTTTGTTCTTCATTGCTTTATCGACATTTTTCGCTAGCGCCTGGTTCACTAAGGCGTTAATTACGCGAGCGTTTATCGTTGCGGTGGTGGCACTTGTATTAACGAACTTATATCCCTCTATTCAACAATTTCTCATCGCGAAGATTCCCAAGGCTCCTGTTGAACATCGACCGACCCCTTCAGAGTCAGCGGCACCCACTGCTCCAACGCCACGTCCTTACTTGGATCTCTCATTTCTCGGTTCAGAGGAGCCAACATTGGTACTTTCTAATATGTCGAAAGCAACAATTCGAGATGTTATCTACAACTTTCTTCTAACAGACATTGACCACCCGAATGTTCGACGAAGTCCTTCTGGTCAGCCGATAATTACTTTTATTCCGATACTTACAAAGAAGGTGGACTATATAAATCCAGGGGAAGAGCACTCAGTCCGCATTTTGGTGTTTCCTGAGAATATTGCCGCAACACTTGTAGTTGGTGATCGGATTTTTGGAATGGTAATAGCTCAATGCCCCGAATGTTTAGATGCACGAGTGTGGTTGTATTATGAGTTCGGACGATATGGATGGTATCGTCGAACTGCGTCTTCCAAAGGTCCTTTGCCTGCCGATCTGCTAGCTGATCCCGAACGAGTCATAAACATGTTCGTACCTCCAACTGAAAGGAGAGTAATTCGATAGATGAAGCTGTTGTGAATCTTGAGTGGCCTTGCGCATCGGAGGAGCATTGACAACACGCTTGAGCAACTTCCTGAACTTCCAAAATCCTGGGAACCTTAAGCACGGGGCTTACGGGGAACGCTGGTACAAGATCCGAAATCCTGGCTATTCACAGTACGAAGGAAGGCGGGAGTTGTTCGAGAAAAAGCGGGTATCCACCGCCGGTTGAGCGAACCCTTGCTCCTTACAGCCCGAAGTATTACACTTACCAACGCCGCCCAAACCAGACGGGACAATATCGAGTTGGCTGAAAGCTCATAGTCGAGGACCGTCGAATATGTGTACAAAGCGGAGGAAAAGAACATGACTCCTCAGACCCAAGAAATACCTCTACCAACGGCAACGACCAACACCGCGATTGCTGAGACATATTTGGAAGCGGTCCGCACCAAAGATCCGAGCAAAGCACTGTTCGCGCCGGAGGTCACACTACAATTTCCCCTAAGTCCCCGGAAGGTTGTGGGCCGGGAAAGCGTCATCGAATACATAGTGGCGCTGCTACCTGGGATCGATGATGTCAAGCTCGAACGCCACATGACGGGCGGCGAGTACGTGGCAACGCTCTGGCAAGCGGAAACAGTGTGGGGCACGGTACCGATTTGTTCTGTATTTCGAATTTCTGAAGGGCTTATCCGGGAGATCCGCAGCTTTTGGGACCCGCGACCCGTCATCACACAAAGGTGAAGGGGCAGAGTCTTGTTACGCACCCACGCAGCTGAGTTTCACCAGGCTTTCGTCTAACCTGCGTTCAGGGGCGAACGGTCCACGCGCCGACTAACCCATGTCATTTGAGAGTCGGGGTGGATGTGGTGCTTCGATTGCTGTGCTCCGTGTCGCTGTATAGACCACGTTGGAGGTGCAATATAGACCTTGAGGGAAGAAAAGGGGCGGCAAAACTGGATGACTTTATTGTGGGACAACGCACAGCCGGATAGAGCACGGTGGTTTGGCTACGTGCAACGCTGAAACGCGTAAAGTGATGGCGTCACCGTATGTCCCGAGAAACTTGGTCTACCAAATTGCCGCCCCTCGCGGTTACGATCGGTTCGAGGGAAGGACGCCGCAGCGGTGAAGTACAGAACGAAGTTGGTCCTCGCCAATGCCGCTCGTCAGGAGTTCGACGTAGAAGCGGTGACCCCCACAGAGGCCGCGCTCAAGGCAGCCAGTCATTGGGACGACCTGTGGAAGCGTAGTAGATCCCGCACCACTGACGCGGCCATTCATGTTTACGAACTCAATACCGGCACCGGAGATGCGTACGCTACTTGCGCTTTGGTCATGCTCCCGAAATCCACGGATGTTGAGCTAGACGCGCCGAAAGTGCTTATGCCGATGCCGCAAGAAAAGCGTCCCGATAAAGTTTTGACGAGGATACGGTCTAGACCGAAGGCCAAAAGAGTATCTCGAAGACGGCGGAGGTGAGTGCCGAACGCTAGAATTAGTGGAAGATGCTTACCAAAACATTGGCTTGGGCCATCGTCTTGGTTTTTATCGCTTCCGCCGTTTGGTGGTTCATGGACCCAGTCGGCTTTTCGCATAACGCGGTCTTTTCATACCTAAGGCAGTTGGGCTTGCGTTTCCCCGGTTATCAGCAGTAGGTGACACCGGGCTCCGGCACCCGCGTGGACAACCTCTTGCAAAATTCGTGAATCTGGGTGCGCAGTTATTCTTCACGGACGCGGCGGACGACGGCGAAAACGCCAGTAATCCAAGATCGTGCCGACGATCACGAAGATGGCGACGATTGCGCCAGTCGCCACAAGTTGCTTCATTCGCTCAATACCATCCGAACCTGCCCACGTCATCGATCCGACAAGCACCGAGCACATCTTGAAGCTGCGCGGAAAAACACTCTCCTTCCCAAAGCACCTCGGTGATACCGCCTTGGTGAAGCGTGGGGCGAACTTCAACCCTCGCACCAGCCGGGATCGTGATCGTGGCACGGGCGTCCTTCGGTATGGCGACAACCGGATGAAGGAGCTGGCAGTTCACGCTCACGGAGTGATAGCGAGGCAGGTACGTAGCCATGCTGTCTTCCTAATGTTTTCAAAGAAGAAGAGGAACGCTCCCCGGCTAAGGCGTGTCCACGTAACACGGTTTTGCCGACTCCCCGCCACTCTCACCTCGAAATGTAAGTTGAGCACCTCCGAGCTTAGCCTTGAAATTTCCACAACTATTATTCCTTCCAAATCTGACGGCTTGCCGAATCGCTTCTGTTGAAATCCTGTGGATAAAACATGGTGGCGGCTAGATTGTTGGGTGCTTCGTGTCATACCGTTATCTGTAATCAAATAGTCATTCCATTTTGAGCCACCATCGACCGGGGCACGAAGATGGCGGGAAGGAGGATACATCCACCCATGTGGAACACCGATATCCACGATCTTGGTTGGCGACTCAACATGCGGCAGACTCGGCGGCCGGAGGAACGCGACGATGAATCTAAATCAAAAAACTAAGCGGCTGTTACACAACTTGCAAGAGGCGATAGACGAAGCCTTGGCCGACTCTTCCGGCGTCCTCGCAGCTATGGGGGAACTCGAAGACGCGGGCTTTAGTCCGTCGTTTTCCGTTAACATCGCCCTGCCAGAAAAAATCGAGCCGCCCTCAGTGGAACTGGTAACTCTTGACGAAGGACTAATTCTTACGGGATCTGACGAATCGTTCCTGCAAACACTCGGCATAGCTGCACCGATGGTGTGATGGGCATTTGCCCTATATCGTGTCTCCCCTTGTGGTGGATGGACCCGATGGGCTTTTCGCAAAACCCGGTTTTTTACTATCTCAAGCTTTTATCACTCCGGTAGTCTGTTTACAACCGATAGCCTTGGCTTCCTACCCGAAGTGCTGAGAACGATGCGGTACTATAAAACATATGTCGTATGGATTGTTTCAAGCAAAAGGCAACGATGGAGAGTTCACGCTTGAGGTCTGGCAAGTTCCAACCGGCATGTCACTAGACAACTATGCCAAGAAAATAAACGCCATGCCTTTAGCCGCGTTTTCGTCTCGTGAGGAGGCTGCATCAGCAAAGGCGAAGGAAGAGGCGGCTGAGGTTGATGCTTGGCTTGCCCGGACGTATTGACGTAAGAGATGCTTCACCACGCGCAATCGCCGATAGCTCATAACGAAAGAGGGCAGCAGTTGTTTTGAAAAGAGACACGCAGCACCGCCTGAGCAACGGAAGGTGTTTCGCTTCCGCTGCACTGGTCGGGGCGTTCTATCCCGCTTACTTCACCTAGAACTGGTGCGTACAGTAGTCGGTGAACCTGCAACCGCGACGACCCGCCACAGATCGGTACGGACCACCCGCCGAATTGCTCGTCCCTGATCTACGAAGGCCGTGTAGTTTTGACCTGGGAACACCTTCCCAAATCCCATCTGTGCCGCGTCAGGACTTGGCGCGGAAGTAGGCAGCGCCGCCGCAAGATCTTTGTACGTGAAACTGGTCGTCGCGTCATAGGCTGCATCGGCTCCGCCGGGGAATACTGTCCGGGCGGCGCTCCATCCCAAGATTCGCCCGTCTTTCATTGCCTGGACATTCAAGGGCAGCATCATTTTTTGCATATAGCTTCCATAGTCGGCCCCGCGCTCAGGCGTGATTTTCCAGCGAATCGTCTGGATGTAGTTTCCCTCGGCGATTTTTGAATCTGGAGCATCGGCTTCAATGCGCGATAGCACACTGCCATCGACCATGCCGAAACTCGCTAACTTTTGTTGGTATTCCTCAAAACTCATCCCCGTCGCCTTGCGAAACATTGCGTCACGGGCCGCTGGGCTAAGTTGCGCAGGCGGAGCGCCGTCGTATTCAACGGCCTGAAGGTAGTTGTAGTCAGCCGCAGGCACACCCGCATAGGTGATTCGCAACATAGTCCACGAGGTGAACCGACCCGAGTTGATTTCCTCCTGGATCAGTTTCATTCCGGTCGTCTTGAGAAACGCCTGCATGGGTGCCTCTTTTTCAGGGGCAATCTTGACAAACGTGGTGGCTCGGTAATTAACCTTCTGGGATTGTTGGGCCAGGCCGGTCGCTGTGCCGATTAGCAGAGCGAATCCGAGTACCGGCAACACAAATACTGTTTTCATAGAAGTCTCCTTTGTGGTTAGCGAACAGATTCCGTTCGGGTCCCAAGTGGGAGATGGTCTCACCCAGGGGGTCCAAGTTGAGGGTAAAAGTAGGAAGTAGCGCAAGTATACACCCAACGGCGACGTTTGCAACGGAATAATAAACGCGGACGCCTGAATTTCGTGTTACGGTCGATTCTTGTGTCGGACGACTGTGGGTTATCCGATACTGAGTGCTAAAAAGTGAGGCCAAAACTGCGTATGGCATCCGAAGAAGAACTGAAAGCGGAAATCGAGCGGCTACGTGCCGAAAACGAAGGGTTGAAGAGGTCGCGAGGCCAGTTGTCTCTGAAGGTAAGCGAGAAGGGTGGGCTTTCGGTTTACGGGTTGGGGCGATTTCCAGTCACACTTTACAAAGAGCAGTGGGAAAAGCTACTGGGCATGGCCGACGAAATTCGTAGGTTCATTCGCGAAAACGACCAACTCTTGAAAAAGAAAGAATAGCGGGATGCTACCTGTTAGTGGTTTTCTAGTCCGACGAAGGTGTGGTTATCTGGAACGTTCACTTGGCAAGCCGCTTCAATGACTTCAAAAGCTCCGCATACGCCGCCTCTGGCCGGTTCTGCGAGAGGAGGTATGCATCGTAGTGCTCCACGGCACGTATCAGGTGCTGGAGTTCGTCCTCGCTGAGATCGAGCTTCATGGATGATCCCTCCGTCGTTTGCCTTTTAAACGTATCAAACACGAAGCCAAAAAAACACGGCCTTTAGGGTCTAGCGATGACAACCGTGGAGATTCGAGCGGTGGTAGATGGGCGGAGACGTTCGCTGATGCATCCAGCCATCAATTCGGTGCCAAAAATGAGTGAGCCAATTCAACATCGCTGACCTCCTTTAAACGCACAGATGTGTCGGTGCGGCAGTGGGAGCTGGGGAAGTTGACAGTTCGCACGAAAGATATAAACGGAGGGCAAACAAACTCAAGGGGCAGCGGAGACCGATTCAACTGCAAGGCTCTCTTCAACGCCGTCCTTGTGCGCCACTGCGCTGGCTCTGATTGCCGTTAGGCCCGGTCGCTCAAGTCCTTCCATCAGTCGAAACTCGGTTCCGCCACCCCCGCTGGTGGCACGACAATTTGTACCTCCTTGGGATCTTCGGGGAACCGTTTCTGATGCCCTTCAGATTCGATTTCCTTCTCTTCCCGATTAGAGTGTGCGCCTGAACCCCAACTGTGTCAAGAGCGTTAATGTTTTCTTAGTCGCAAGCTATTTTCAGTGCAGGATCACTGACTTGCGGAAACCCAATTTAGGTTAAAAATCTGAGGTTTGTATCCGGGCGACGGACGACTACTTTCAGCGACCGACCCGCTTTGTTGTCCGCTTGCTTTTAGTGCGTTTCTCCTGCAACGCCAAAACAGCGCTTTCCAATGCGTCACGTTGAAGCCGCAATTCTTCAAGCAGACTGGTTACGTTGCGACGAGCAGATCGACCAGCACCTTTTTGAATTTTGCCGCCTTCGGATTGCTTCCCTGATGCGCCAGAGCGTTCCTCTAGTCCGGCAAGGAGTTCGGCCAACGTAACGCTTAGGGCTCCCGATACGCGGACAAGCGTCCCAAAGCTGACATTCTTCTCGCCGCGTTCAAGGTGGCCAACATAAGTACGATGTACGCCACAAACGTCGGCAAACCCTTCTTGCGACCAGCCCCTTTGAACCCGCAATTCCCGAATCCGTTGGCCGAGCGACCGCAATAGTACGTCCACCATTGCAGTCTGAAAGGCTGGCTAACGATGGGTCTACAGCATGATCGATAGCCTGTCGATAGATAGCAGAGCCAACTTACCACTTGGACGAATTTTAATGGACCTGGAAGTAGGCGAGGGTGATCCGATCCTCACACTGCAATCACGGGCGACTTCCCTCGGTTGGCCTATCGATAACCAAACGTGTCGCGACTTGGTGAATGAAGTAGAACAAATCGACGGGAAGCTAGAAATTCGTGTTGCGCATTCACCCGTCAACGGACCCACCGAGAACGGCAAGGGGACCTGGTACCTGCCGTTGAATGAACCCGTTTATTGCACCGTCATGCCGAGTGACAAATGGCTGGTGGAATTCACTGACGGAGAGGAAATCGTCGCCGTGGTCTTGTCCGCAGAAATATTGTCGGCCAAAACCGACAAGTGGACGCGGATGCCCAACTGTATCCCGGAAACGAGGGATCAACAATGACGGCAAGCGATACAATCGCAAACACCCTGATTTGTCCACTTTGTGAACTGATTAGCCCTACCGGAACATCCAAGTGTGATTGCGGATATGACTTCGTCAGCAAACAATTGCACTGCAATGAAGGCCAGGCGTTCGCTCTTTCTTATAGACAACGGCTTCGCGTCGGGTGGTTTTTTGTGTGGCGAGTGTACGTGTTTGGCTTCATTTTCGGTCGAACTGGCGTGGTCGCCAGCATGTTGCATTACGACTGGAAAATGGGATCGCTCGGACTGCTAGTTGCAATTGCATTCGTGGTGTCGGGCGTCTATTTCCTACGGTTTGTCCTCAATGCAATGCTTAGGGAGAACTTCACGCTGTTCAGAATAAGACTTTGGCGAATTGCGGAGCCACACATTGCACCAAGGGTCTCGATGAAGGAGACCATCAAATTGGGCTGGCTGTTCGTATGGCGCTTCAGCCTTTTGGGAATGATCGCGGGAGGGACGGTGGGCACGTTTACCAAGGTTACTTCGGACACCACCTCCGTGGCGTATCAGATAATTTACTGGTCTGGATTTCTCTTGGCTGTGTTCATTGGTGGACCGTGGGCTTGCAGAGACATGCTTAAACGGGAATTTCGCGGCTTTCGCCTAAGGGCCGTTCGGACCGCCCCCGTCGATATGCTGGCGACACCATCGCAAGGTTAGCAAACTGTCGTGACTCCCATACTGCTGCTTGTTGTCGTGCTTATATTAGCTGCGATATTTTTCCGCAAAGCTTCTCTAAGGGCACGCTTGGATATGCGACGTGGCGTTCTCAGACTTTGGCTGGTCCTCTCAACCCTGTGGATCGTGTTCGCGATTGTTGTTGATAAATTCGATGTCAGAATCGAGTTCATTCCCCCAGCAGCGCTGGGAGCGATACTTGGCGGTATCGTTTGGATAACTGAGGGCTTCAGTGACAAGAAGCGTGAACCTCCTCATATACGCCGAGTCGAGGGTACCGCAAACGGTCTTCTCTTTCGGTTCCGATTGCAGGACGACACTATCGTAATGATTCCCAGTGTGCAGCTATTCAATGACGCCTCGCATGAAAAAGCTCTGGCGTCAGCTCTAGGAATGTGGATGGCTGGCGCAAACGGACCATTGGATTCTCTATCCAGTTATCCTTCGATTCGAGACTATCTTTACAACTGGGCAATTGACCGTTCGCGGGAGTTGGGAATAGGGAACCCGCCCGATGGCCTCAGCGCCGATGATAGGGCCGTTTGGCTGACGCCTGACAGGGATGCAGTTTGGTTTTGGTTGCCGGAAGGCTTTTCGATGCACGAATTGATCGATGTTCCGTTCCAACGTTTCCTCCAAGATAATCTTGATGACTACGCACTCCTGCTCGACTTTCGTAACTGGATGACGAGTTCACCGACACGCGGTGCACTTTCTGACCACCCCAAAATTCTCGCGTATTTGCGACAGCATACAGCAGAAGGAAAACTGCGTCCTATAATCGAAACGCTCCAGCAGGCGAAAGCTGACGGGACGCTCCCTCCGGGCCTGGAAAAACTTATCGAGAACGATTCTTCGGAAGCGGTTTCGCCGTAGAGTTTCGAGTCTTTTTTTGTTCTATGTTAAGCAGCCTAAGACCTTCGGCTAAGCGAGTGCGGATAAAACCGAGGAGGCAATCCATATGCGGGCGACATTCGGTGCGTTCTCTTGCAGGTTCGCTGCCGCTTTGTTGTTGGCGTCTTCACCAGTTTTGGCCGCCAAGGAACTAACGCCGCACCAGGTCTACGAGAAGGCTTCCTCCGCCGTTGTTGTCCTTCAAGTCGATGATGCCATGGGGAGTGGGTTCCTCGTTAGCTCCGATGGGAAGCTAGTCACGAACTTCCACGTCGTCGCCCACACCAAGAACGCAACCGTCCGGTTGGAAAATGGTGACGCTTATGACGACGTGCAAATCTTGGATATCGATAAGCGGAAGGACATCGCGATCCTCAGAATCAAAGCTGTCGATTTGCCGTTCTTGAAACTGGGAAAATCCGCTGACGAGGAGGACATTGGCTCGACCGTCTACACAATCTCGAACCCGGCAGGCTATCACATCTATCAGAACACTTTATCCCAAGGACTCATCAGCAGTGTCCGTACCCTTGACGGATTCCATGTCGTTCAGATTACCGCCCCAATCAGCCATGGCAGTTCGGGTGGGCCGCTGTTTAACGCTAAAGGAGAGGTCATCGGAATAACGTCTTCCACAGATGACAAGGGCCAAAATCTCAACTTCGCAATTCCTGCGGACTACGTTCGTGGACTGTTGGCGTCACCTGGTCAAGCGAGGACTCTTGCGTCTGTTTACGACCCGTCCCCAACTTCTCCACTGAGCAGTCAGCAAGCATTTAAGGCAAAGGCCTTGTCTCTCGGTACGGTCGTGGGGCGGTACACGGCGATGTTTTTGACCACTTGGTTTGTGCTTAGGCTGATGCGGAAAGCGTGGCTGCGGAACAACGAATCGCCAAGATACATTACGACGCGGACGAAGTTGTGGATCAAAGTTGGTTGGCCAGCCGTACTTTGTGCCGGAATGGCAATAGTTATGGTCTTAGAAGACGCCATCATGTCGTCGAAGTAAGTTGAAACGGAAACAGAATGAAACCGACTAAACACTTGCTATTGTGACTCGCCCCGCTGTTGTTTCTGGGTCTGCCAGACCTTCACTCATGTTCGGTCTAGCTAGGATTTATTCTCCAGCTTATCGTACTCCTCCCTAACTAACTGAGAATATGCCAGTATGTTTCGCTCAATACCTTCGTCCAAAATCTTCCCGCCGCTGCAATACTTGTAGAGCTGCTGCTGTAAGATCGCCCAACTATCGGCGCACAAGAACTTTTGATTTAGGTTTCCATCGAACATCGGCTCTATCATAGACAGGGGCACTGATTGCGCAAGCTCAAAACGCAATGCGGCTGGTTTGTCAAAGCCATCGGCATGTGCTGGCGTATAAAACAATGAAGGAAAATCGAACGCAGCGACACCCACTTGAAACTTCAGATGATGACGAATTTTAAATTCGAAGCGCGGAGCAACCCAGGCATATTGCTCAGGGGAGTTCGGCTGAAAAAATCGCGCACGAACCGTTTGCAGCACGATGGCTTGTCTACGCTTACCTTTGACAACGTAAAAACGCTCATCATCCTCCAATCCCAATTCGGCGACAGGAAAATTCGGATCAAAGCTGGGCCTGAAGTCCTCGACTTTGAACGTAGACTTTGCACCGTTCGCTCTATCGAGTTCGACCAGCGACAGGCTCTGGGGCTTCGCTGTCGGATACAGAACGTGCGCCCAGATGAGTTGACCCGGTTTAACTATTACACTTCCATTGGAATCCCTGCCCAAGCTGTTTCGCCGCTCATAGAATGGACTGCACAGCAACTCGTTCAGTGCGACTAAGTCCATATCTCTGGTTTTAGAATTTTACGATTGTACCGGGGGGTAGCCGGGGAGTTGCAGAATTCTCATCCCAAGCGGACTCGCCGCCCAGGTCAACTGCTGGCGAGTGTATACCTTCCCTGGTTAGGCCGAGCCTTTGAACATTCTTTGATAGTTCAGATCGTATCGCGGAAACCGCCGCCTTGTTGAGATTAAGAGATACTTTGCGCAGTGGGCGCACAGAAGAAAAATCCAGAGGCTCGCCTCGTTTGGCATTCTCCATCGGCTCTGTATTGAAATACACATGGTTAAGCAGCACATTCAGATTTGAATCGCCCCAGTCCTTCACGATGTGGCGAATTTGGGCAGTGATGTTTTCCGTAAGTGGCGGCTGGTCCTGACTTTCCCAATCCAACAGGAGCGCTTTGGCGGTTTTGCCTTCGGTAAGTTCGACAACCTCAACGTTGTCGCCACCCAATATGGGAGAGAATTCATCGGCGTATGGCCCGTAGTGGTGAAATCGCCAACGGAGATCACATAAAGGCTCACCGCCGTGATTTCTCCGCCACTCCAAATCCGAAAGGTACACGAGCTTTACAAGGCGCGTGGCATTAGGTGGCAACAGTCCTAGCTCTTTAGCCTGTCGGTAAATCTCGTGAATGATGGATTGTAAATCGGCGGGCATCTAAGCATCACGTCAACCAGAAATGAGATCGCCTTATTGCTAACAGTATACCGCCGCTAGAAGTAAACGGGCGTCTGGCTGCCCTCAAGCTCTCAAGCGATGCGCTGTTGGACGACTTTTAGCGAAGGAGCCTTAAAAAAGGGGGCCTCGAAGTTTCGGTTCGTTGACGGTGCTAAGTACCGCTGGGTATGTAAGTCCATCTCCTTCGCCCGGAACGGAGTCGTGATGGGCATCTTGTTACCTCCGGCGGGACCGTTTTTAGCAAGCAGTAGGGGAGCGGGGACAGGGGAACCTGTAAGTCTTTCTGCTTGCCCGGACCGGAACGGTCAAAACCGGCTACCCGGATTTCGTATCCAGACTGCATTTCCTCGCGCCGTCCCCACCCTACCACTGCTTGCTAAAAACGGTCAATCGTTACCCCATAGGTCAATCCTGACGCTACGGTGTTATTTCAATACACGGAAACAGACTGCAACCCGCCCCCGTCTACTAACTTCTTCACTAAAAGTCGTCATCATCTTGCCTACTCTCATTATAGCGCACTTAAGTATTAATTAGTTACACCAGCCTTTCGGCCTGCTTACTTACTAACATCACTACACTCGGCTCCGTTGTAAGTGCCACATATTAATATATATCTAGACATGTCCTTTACTTTCCCTTGGACCCCCTTGACCGGCCCTTGGTTGGGCGTGGGTGCATCAGGAAAGGTCGCCCGTGTCCGGCCCGGCCCGAGAAAAAATCTGATTTGATAGGTGTCTATTAGGGCCACGTGACTAATCCACGCCGTAGCGCATCCGTGATGCGCGTACAGGTGTACATGTAAAACGGCGAACGGGTACGCCTTCATTTACTCCGTTTCTGAGGCCTACTCCCTTAGCTTACCGGAGGAACGCTGCTATCGGCCTCTAAACGCGAATGGTGGCCGTTTTAACAAGGCCTCCCGACCCAAGCGGACCGTCTTGCAATTGGGACGCATGGGACAGATTGTGACGGTATTTTGGTAACTCTCCTATTAGCACGATAATAGGGAAAAGGTATAAAAAGCGTTTGAATGTGTCCTATGTGTCCACCTTCCCGGTGCCGTCCACTTCAGTGTCGCCCACGGCCTCATTTCCCTTGAGTGTTATGCCAGCCCAACCCCTTTGCCCTTTTACCTTCTTGTCTTGGAGGTCCCTTTTTTTGAACTCAGTCCCGAGATGCTTTTGGCTAACCGGCTCCTCATCCCGTGTGTTGCACCATGTTTTGTAGGCTTCGTAAAGGTCCTTGGAGGTGACGCTGTATTTCTTACCTAACACGCATTCGTCCTCAAGAAAAAAGGCGATAGTATCCATCTCCACTCGGTACTGTTGCGTGGCAACCTGAACCGCCGCCGGTTCTTTCAATCCTTCCTTCTGCCATGCCAGACAACCCCGAACGGCCCAGGCCAGGATACCCTTTACTTCGCCCTTCAGCTTCTGTAAAAGATGCTTATCTATTTCTTCCGATCTTATCGACACCGTAAAGGGCACCAGCTTAATGCGGTTCCATATGGCCTGGTCGGTGCCGCGAATGTCCGGCTTGTAGTTAGCGTCCATGAATATCTTGAACGTCGGATCAAACTCAAAATACTCACCGTATAGAAACCGGGCCTGCAACTTACCCATGCCGGTCATCTGTTTGACCTTGGCTTCGGCCAGCTTCCGACCCTGTTCGGCTTCGCTGGACGTAACAAGCCTCGCCCCCTTAAGACGAGCGATATCGTTAGAGATACTTTCGCCGTTCCTTGTCATCAGAGACTCAATTGGCAATTGTGCTGCGTATTCCCCCAGCACCGCCCGCACGGTCTCCAAAAACGTGGTCTTGCCGTTGTTGCCGTCGCCGTAAAGGAAGAAGAGGGCCTTCTCGCCAACGTCGGCGGTAAGCGAATATCCGATTGCCCGTTGAAGATAAGCAATAAGGCCCTGGTCGTTGCACATTATCTTCTCAAGGAAGGCCGTGAATTGCGGACACGTCGCATCGGGGTCATATTCCACTGGTGCCAGTTTGGTTATCAGATGTTCGTGGCGATATGGCGTCAACGTTCCGGTCTTGAGGTCGATGGTGCCGTTCAGACAATTCAGCAAGTATGGGTAACGATCCAGCATGTTCGGCGTCACGGCGATTCCCGGCTCCGATTGAGCCAGTTTTGTCATGGCTTCGATTCGCCCTGAGGATTCGCTATTCAATGCGTGTTGGATAGCCGATCTTTTTTTGCCTGTGTCCTGAATACTCATGGCCGCTTGGCCAAAAGCCCGGATGGTCTCCTTTGCCAATCGGCAAACATCATTGGTATCGTCTACCTTCCATCGCTTATCGTCCCATTTGAGCCACTTCTTCCATGCCGGGCAATACCGCAAGTCGATGCCGTGAGCGGTAACAAGACGTTGAGCATTGCCCACGTCGGTCAACGGATGGTTAGCGGGTACGGGTACAACAGGAGGGGTTGTGTTTTTCGGGTTATACATACTCTTCCTTTCTCGTTTCTTCTGCTAGATATTCCGACGTTGGTGGCTTTCGTGGCACCTGCATGACAATTTGAAGCTCCTCAGGAGGCGACCAAATTTGCTTCCAATATTTCGCAAGAACTGGCAGCCCACGACTGTCCAAGTTTCTGCACTTGCTTAATTCATCCGGCTTCAAATGCCCCCGTGGAATGGCGGCTTCTGCCAACTTAGTGAATCGTTTCGCATCCACGACATTGAAGCCTTGTTCGTTCGGCTCAAACGTCCGGCTTATTCTTTGTTCAGCCTGAGTCTGACACCCATAAAGGAACGTCAGAGCAAACAAAACATAATCTTCTTCGTTTAGCAGCCTCTTGGCGACATAGTCACGGGCTTCGTTTCTTTTCATGCTGCCCTCCCGTTCTCGCTGGATGCTGGCGACGTTTCTTTCCCAGGTCCCTTTCTTGGAGTAGCCGTTGAGGAGTCTTTTGAAAAATTTACACGGGAATGTTCGCCGAAGTAATACAAAGCGGCAGTGTCATAGGTACGGGCCGCATCAATCTCGCACGAAAAATAGCCAAGGTGCTTCTGCTTACCTTCTACGTGAATGCAGGCTCGAAAGGGCTTGAACGGATGATTGCGGAGTGATACGCCCTTATAGGCAGAACCTCGGACGGCCCGTCTACCGACCGAGTTCATCATGTTCTGGCCGTGCGTGACGACCCGAAGATTTTCTCTTCGGTTATCCAGGCCGTCTCGGTTGATGTGGTCAACTATGATCCCTCGGCTTGCTCCAACGATAAGCCGATGAAGATAGATTGTCTTCCCATTGATCCGACACTTGGCGTACCACGTGTTCCGAGAACGGAATGCAGTCCATCTATGAGCCGCGACAAGCGGCATGTCTGTATCGTCGACTAGAGCTACCTTGCCCTGTGTTAGCGTTATCGTGGCCGAGTATGTGGTTGGTTGTTGAGTCGAATTTTCCGATGCTAATCTTCCGTGAGATTCCGCCGCATGAATACTATTTAACTTGTCAAGCTGTTTTTCCATTCCAGTGCCTTCCGAGGCACCTACTTGCAGCAAGGTTCATGCCACATTGCCCCACCACGAAAGAGAAGAATCTTATGTGGCGGCAAGATTTTGCCACAGAAGTACAGCGGCTTCCGTGGTGGTGATGCTCACTTCTTAATGAGGATTTCTAAAACGTGTTCGGGACTTGGAAGCTTTGCCAGTAGCTCATCCTCGGGAAGCGTGGATTGCTGACGGAATTGTTCTGCAAGCTTCAATGCGTGTTTCACACGTTGCTGGGTTCGTTCGAGATGCCTTTTATAGGCTCTTTCAGTGGCTCCGGCGGAGAGCGACTCCCCGTACTGCTGTTTGAATTTTCGGCTTAGCTTTTCGAAGGAGGCGTCGGGGTATTGCTCCTTTAGAGCCGCAATCCGTTCATCCTTCTCTTCCTCGGTGACTGGGCGATGGTCTGGGACATTATATAGAAGTCTCATTGCCGTTTTCGCTCCGTTGAGGTAACGGTCGAGTTGTGAATTGAATTGCGTTGGGGCCGACGCAAAAGTTGACCACTGGTTCCCTTGGGAAACCGTAGTGCAACACTTACGAATTATTTTATCTAGTATGTCCTTTACCCAGTAATCAACGGCTTTCCAGAGGACGAGTATCGCATCCGGGTCGCCGTCCAGGATTTTGACCTTGGTGTCTTCCTCACATCGTATCGAAAGCACCGCCAGAGCTTGCAATATTTCGAGCTTCTGAGACAGCGTCGATCGCTTGGCCATTATCCTTCAATGTTACGAAAGACACGAGGGGGACAGGCTCCACGGAGATGAATTGAATCGGCCAAAATGGACGATGCTTCACACCTCCTGCCTACCTCAGACTGGGAATTGCACTTCGATCCTAAGAAGTTTAAAATCAACAAGAGAAAGGAGAATTTCTCCGCTCTGCTTGGGGTGCAAGAGGTCCCGAGTTCAAATCTCGGCGGCCCGACCAAACGAAGTCAAAGACCCTGCCAACTAATTCCCGCTGCGGATTACTTCGCTGCGGAATTGTAGTCCAATCGTGCAATCTGCCGGATCGGCATCTCGCTCCTTCCCGCGAGTTCGTCCGTCAGCTCATCACTTTCCTGCAATGTGTTGAGTGGGGTTCCATTCATGGCCGTTGAGGAGGACTCGCAAGGTCTGCTCGATTCCCGATTTCCGCCGACTCCTTCGCTAGCATGGTGAAAGGGACTTCTTCAATGAACATCAAGAGAGTTGGCTCGCAGCCTTCCGCCAAGGGACCGGCAGAGTGGTTCACTGGCACGGTACGTATCGATCCGCTGTTTCAGGCACCTGATCCGGCACTTGTTCAAGCCGCCAGCGTCACTTTCGAGCCGGGCGCTCGGACCGCATGGCATACTCATCCGCTTGGGCAGACTCTCGTCGTCACGGCTGGCTGCGGCTGGGCTCAGCGCGAAGGCGGACCAATCGAGGAGATTCGGCCGGGTGACGTGGTCTGGTTTCCGCCCGGCGAGAAGCACTGGCATGGGGCCACACCAACTACGGCGATGACGCACATAGCCATTCAGGAAAAGCTCGACGGCAAGGTTGTCGACTGGATGGAGAAGGTCAGCGACGAGCAGTATCGCAGGTATAGTGATGGGTAAGTCGAGGGCTCTACGCTATCTGCGTAAGCTCGATTGACACCTATAGATTTAATTCACCGAGCAAGGAGTCGGCTTCCACTTGGATCCGTCGGGAAGCTTCTTGAAGTGATAGATCACCCTGAAGGGCTGGGTTAGGTACTCCGGATCTTCCACCATCTGCGATAGATCGATCCACTTACTGCCATCGAGTAACTCGTGCACGCGGAACTGCTCGGTGAGTACCGCGTTTCTGGTATAGGGCATCCCGTTTTTCCAGTAGTAACCCGGCTTCAGATGCGTCGTGATGGCCTTCATGCTGCCGCCCCGCTCGTAGTGTCCCTCTCCGCCCATGATGGTCCAGGATGCGATCGAATAACCTTGCCAACTCGGCTCCACTCCAGCAGGGGGTTCCACTTTTTGCGCTTCAGGCGGAACGTAAAGCCCGTTCACAAAATTCATCCGTCCTTCGGGCGCCGGGGGCGCGAAATGGAACACGCGGGTCTGCGTTCCGAAATCCGTTTCCATTTTTAGGGTGTTGTCGTCTTGCCAGGTAATGTGCAGATGGGTCGGCTGCCGCATGATCCCGGCTGCGCCATAGGCCTTGCATTGATTGCCTTCAGCTTCGTCCTTGGCCGGATCCCATTGCAAGGCCGCCTGAGCGCCCTTGGGTTTATAGGGAATGTCTCCGTCATCGGAAGGGTTCGTGCCGACGCCGACGGGCTTGGCCCCAGGAATACCCACCGCGCCAGCCGCACCAGTACCGAAGTCGCCTTTGGGCGCAGCAAGCATGCGGACGTGCCAGTCCTCTGTGATAACCGCTGTCCAGTAGCCCGTGAGATCGATCGGAGCAGCGGCTTTTGCAGTCGGAGGCGGGCCACCTCTACCGCCGCGGCCCTGGGCCTGGACGACAGAGGGCGCGACGAGCCAAAGCAGGCCGACCGTTACAAACGCGCGGGAAGGAAATCTAGCAGGGAGCACGCCGCTACTCCACGGTCTCGCCCGCCCGGGTGCCCCAGGACTTGCCATCTGTGGTCCGGGTAATTTTCAGCAAGCGCGCGCGGAAACTGCTCGCGCTACGCGCCGGGTTTCCGACCACTTCAACCGGATCTCCAATCTTGAAGGCGTCTCTGCCCACGCCCGACTGCGCAAACTGGGTAGCGGACGCGCCTTCGATAGACCAGCGTTGCATCGCCCCGTTGGAGTCCTCAGCTTCGATGAAGAAAAAAGAGTGGGGCGAGCGGATGGAAACCTGAACAATTTTTCCTTTGATCGTTATTTCTTTCGAAACATCGTAGGTTCCGCCAAAGGAGTGGTGGGCTTCCGCCGGCAGGCTCGACAATAACATCGCGGCGGCGATCGGTAGAGCTAATAGTGCGATTCTCATGGGGTCTCCTCTCATGCCGGTGCCTACAGTCTATTTTGTCTTCTTTTCCTTGAGGCTGCGATATACGGCCTCGACGAAATTGGCCGTCGAGCCCGGCTGCCTGCCATATTCGGGATCGTAATCCATGGTGGGCTTCGCGGCCTTGACTTGGGCGAGCGTCATTCCTTTGTCGATCATGCTTTGGATACGCTCCCGGATGATCATCATCATGTCGCGGTAATAGCCGAGATCGCCGCCGTCGCTGATCCAGCCGTGACCTGGGACGAGCATCGTTCCACCCTGTGACATGAACTCCGTGACGGACAAATGAGCGAGTTTGTTGAGCGATTCGATTTCGCCGTCGATACTGCCGCCTTTCGCTACGTCAATGGGAGGATAGATATCGCTGTTATAAACGTCGCCGGTGGCGATCACATCGGCGCGCCGGAACCAGACTGCGCTATCGCCGTCCGTAGTCGCGTTGGGCATGTGGAAAACTTGAATCGCTTGATTATTGAGGAACCGGTGCATGGTGTAATCTTCGGAGAGGTACGTAGCAGTGGGGACTGCGAGTTCCGCGGCCTTGGCCCCAAGCATCCGGCGTTGCACCATTTCATGAGCGAAAATCTGCAGGCCGGCCGCGCCGCCCTCTACTCCGATCGGATGAAACATGGGCGACATGCGGATGTTCGCATTGCCCCCCACATGATCCGGATTGTCATTGGTATCGATAATCAAGCGGATTGCCGGTTCCGCAAGGGTATGCGTGACGAGCCAAGAGCCGGGGGAAGGCGAAGCGGAGTCGGGCCGGTCCGCCGGCCGCGGTATCTGAGCGACTTGACGGATCGCGGCCAGAACTTTGTCAGTCGCTTGCGCCGCGCCTGAATCGACCATGATTATGCCGTCGCCGCCCGCCGACACCGCGATGTTGCCGCCCGCGCCGGCCAGCATATATACGTTCCCGGCCACGTGCAACGACTCGACCTTCTCGTAGGCGGGAGGACGCTTCGGTTGTGCGTCGGCGCGCTCCGCGATATGCGTGGATGCATCGCCGTAAACAGGTTTCAGCGTAGACTGAGCGGCGGGTGGCGATAGCTTCTTCCCGCCGGCGTTCCACTCTGGATAAATTGTTTCTGCGCCACCTCTGACGCCCTCCAGAGGCATCTTATATTTAATGGCGACCTCAGTAAGAAAGGGATTCTCGCCCAACAGGTAATGCGGCACGCGATACTTTGCGCCCGGTGTTTGTTCGTCTTCAGGCTGGCAGGGGTACGCGGGTAGCTGAAGGGTCGGAGCCCTGACGTAAGTGGCGCTTCGAACCAAAGGTTCGGTCAGGTAATCGGGATCGATGATGGTGATCACCCACGTCAGGTAAGGTTCGTCCAAGGACACATGTTCGATAACTGTGGTGCGGAAACTGCTCGGCACGCCGTTGCGGCGAGTGTAGCCTTCCTTCACGTGCGTGGAGGTGATCTCCAAGGTGTCGCCCTTAAACTTCCCAGTGGAGAAGCCCTCCCATGTGTGTTGCGCATATTGGGAGGGATGCGCGCGGCCGTCGAGCCAAATCATGCGCTCGCCGGGAGTCTTCTCATAAGACACGCGGTACGCGACCAATTGACGATTCACCGGATCTACGGACTGCTCGATTCGCATGGGATCGAGACCGAGTGGCTGATAGCTAACCGGCCGGGGCCGGCATTGCAAGATGTACGACGTGGTAACCCATTCCTCGTTGTAGGTGTCCGCCCGCATGCGGGCCGCGTCATTCAGCGGGAGTCCCCAGTATTCGCCGGGATCGGCGCCCGGCACGCGCTCGTGCACATCGGCGTGAGAGAACCAGCGCCACGTGCCGGTCAAGTCGAGCGGCGAATGCTCCTGAGCGAGCATCGGCCGGGAAGCCCATGCCGCTAGCAGCACGAAGCTCGCTGCGATTCGGGATCGGTTAACAGTATTCATATGTTCCGAGCCTCACTTCCGCTCGAAGTCATCATCAACAAGATTTTAGTTGATTTTAACTCTCGGTGAAGTACAATGAGCCATCTATTGGAGGGTTGTTTATGACCGATGATGCATCTCAGACCTTGGAACGCCGCGAGTTATTCCGGCAAGCGACCGCGCTAATCACCGGAACCGCGGTGGCAAGTCTCAGTACAATCCAAGCTCAGGAGACGGGAGCAGACGCTCGCCTCTTCCCAGGATTCAAGGCCTCGAAAGTTCAGACTTCAGGCGCGACCATTCATGTGGTTTCAGGCGGCCTGGGTCCGCCGGTGCTGCTGCTGCACGGCGCGCCGCAGTCCCACGCCACCTGGTATAAGATCGCGCCCGATCTGGCTAAGGACTACACGCTTATCATGGCCGATCTGCGCGGATACGGTGACAGCAGCAAGCCGGAGGGCGGCAAGGATCACGAGAACTATTCCAAACGCGCCATGGCACAGGACGGCGTGGAAGTGATGAAGCAACTGGGTTTCGACAAGTTCGCCGTGGTGGGTCACGACCGCGGGGGACGGGTCGGGCACCGCATGGCGCTGGACCATCGCGATAAGGTGACAAAACTAGCAGTGATTGACATCGTGCCCACCTACAAGCTGCTGCATAACGTCACTAAAGAGTTCGCCACGGCATATTATCACTGGTTCTTCCTGATTCAACCGGCTCCTTTTCCGGAGACTCTGATCAACAACAGCATCGACTTTTACATGGGCCGGGGAAATTCCGAGGCTCAGGCCGAGTACATACGCACCTTCAAGAATCCGGCGACCGTTCACGCCATGTGCGAGGACTACCGGGCCGCTGCGTCAATCGATCTGGAGCATGATGAAGCAGACATGAACCACAAGCTGGAATGCCCGTTGCTTGCTCTATGGGCCGCGCAAGGAGCGATGGGGCGCATGTACGACGTGTTAGCAACGTGGAAGGAGCGAGCTACGAACGCGAAGGGCAAGGGCCTTCCCGGCGGGCATTCTTTGCAGGAAACAACACCGGATCAGACTTTGGCCGAATTGCGAGCGTTCCTCAGTTCGTAGTTCACAGCCCAACGAGCGATCCGGTTTCGGCCTTGCATTCGTCATTTCCCGGTGTAATCATAATTGGGATCGGCCGCTTCTAGATGCGTGACTCGCGCATATTCTTTAGCGGCCCATGGAGAAATGCCTATGCGAAGTTCAATTTATACCCTCCTCTTCCTTGCGGTAATCCCTGTCGCCGGCCAGGCTCCGGCTTATAAGGCGCCGCGCACAGCGGACGGAAAGCCCAACTTGAATGGGGTTTGGCAGGTCCTCGACACATCGATTAATTGGGACATCCAGGGTCACGCGGCGAAAGCCGGACCCGTATCCGCGTTAGGCGCGGCGTACGCTGTGCCACCGGGGATAGGGGTCGTCGAGGGTGGCGAAATTCCGTACCTGCCAGCCGCGTTGGCGAAAAAGAAGGAAAATTTTGACAAACGAATGACGGAAGATCCCGAGATCAAGTGCTACATGCCTGGCGTTCCCCGCGCCACGTACTTACCTTATCCATTTCAGATTTTTCAGAGTTCGAAGTACATCATGATTGTCTATGAGTTCGCGAACTCCGTCCGGACGATATACATGGACAAGGCCAGCGAATCGCCCGCCGACAGTTGGATGGGCTGGTCGGTTGGCCACTGGGAAGGAGATACGCTGGTGGTCGACGTGACGGGGATGAACGACCAAACCTGGTTTGACAGAGCTGGCGATTACCATAGCGACGCCTTGCACGTGGTGGAACGCTACACGCCGCGCAGCCCGGATATCCTCATGTATGAAGCCACTATCGAAGATCCGCAAGTCTTTTCGCGCCCTTGGAAGATGACCATTCCGCTGTACCGTCATGTGGAGAAGAACGCTCAACTGCTGGAATACAAGTGCGTGCCTTTCGCCGAGGAGATGCTTTATGGGCCTCTTCGCAGGCAGACGAAAAGGTAGGCGCAAGCGGGTCGGGTAGGGTCGAATGGTAAGCTGGTAGAACGACAGGCTAAGTAGCGAAACAGGTGAAAGGAGGTCTGGGATGAACCATCGATTTCTCGCTTCACTGTTTACCCTAACGGCAACGTCCATAGTAGCGGTGTTTTTGCCAAGTCAAGCTATTGGCCAAAGTGGACTGGCTGCGGTGGAAAAGGCGGCGGCATCGCTGGCTCCGAAAAATTGGACTCCTCCGCGTACGCCGGATGGCCAACCGGATATTCAAGGCCTTTACAACAACGGCATTCTTACGCCCTTGGAACGGCCGGCGGAGTTCGCCGGAAAGGCGTTTTTCACGCCGGAGGAAGCCGCGGCTTTCGAGAAGAAAGTGATTCAGCAGCGCAACGCCGATCGCCGGGGAACCACCGGCGAGGCAGACCTCGGGCTGGCCTATAACGATGCCTGGTGGGACTGGGGAACAAAAGTCGCAAAGACCAGACAAACGTCATTCGTTGTGGATCCCGCGGATGGGAGAATCCCTCCCTATACGCCGGAGGCGCAGAGGCGCATAGCCGCCAAAGCTCAGGCGATCAAAGAACGGTGTGAGCATACCGTGTGTCCACCCGCCATTGGAGGCGCAGTTCCAGCGGACGGTCCCGAGGACCGGACCTACATGGAGCGTTGTTTCCTGTGGTCTACCGGCGGACCGCCCATGTTGCCGAGCGCGTACAACAACAATTATCAGATCGTGCAGACTCGCGATGCTGTCGTGATTCGCATCGAAATGATCCACGATGTCCGCATCATCCCGTTGGATGGGCGGCCGCATGTTAGCCAAAACATCCGTGAGTTGATGGGCGACTCCCGCGGCCACTGGGAAGGCAATACGCTGGTTGTGGATACGACCAATTTCAGCGACCAGACCGACTTTAGAAACGCCGGCAGGAACATGCACTTAACCGAGCGCTTCACGCGCGTGGACCCCGACACGATTCTCTACGAATTCACAGTCGACGATCCAACGACTTTTACAAGGCCTTGGAGCGGAGCTATCCCGATGACCAAGACGAATGGTCCCATATTTGAGTACGCATGTCACGAAGGGAACTATGGCATGGAAGGCATCCTCTCGGGAGCTCGAGCCAAGGAGAAGCAGCGCGCCGGAAGTGAGTAGAATAGGGAAGTGCGTCGAGGAAAGACTTTAGAACTCAATTTGAGGAATAAGGAGAGAATGAGATGCGAACAAGGTTAGCCGGTTTGACGATCGGTTTCGGTCTACTAGTGGCCGCAACCCCCACGTGGGCCCACCATGCATTTGCGGCGGAGTTTGACGCTGAGAAGCCCGTCAAATTACGCGGTACGGTCACCAAGATGGAATGGATCAATCCGCATGCCTGGATTCACGTGGATGTGAAGGGCGACGACGGTAAGGTGGTCAATTGGATGGTCGAGTGCGGTACGCCGAACACGCTGTTCCGCCGGGGTCTAAACAAGACGTCCATAGCGGCCGGGACGGAGATCGTGGTTGACGGCTATCAGGCCAAGGATGGATCTACTCGGGCAAACGGCAGGGACGTTACGTTCCCGGATGGACGAAAGCTGTTCCTCGGCAATCAGGGTGCCGGTCCCGAAGAGAAAACGGAGAAGTAACCAGGCTTCTTAACTCGACGCACCGAAAATTGGCGGCGAACTTGGCAGCCCGAGTAAGCCGCCCGTTCCTTCTTCCACCTTTGTAGTGACTCCCTTCTGCGTCATCGGACGCGGTTCACGCGGCCCCCGTCAGACCGTTTGTGCGAAAATCTCGCCAAGGGCCAATTTCCGCGCGCACCATGGATACGAACCGCGACCCAAGCCTGTTTAATAAAGACCTCGCGCCGGTTCCCACTGCCCGCCGAACCTGGGGACTGTACAATTACCTGTCGTTGTGGGTGGCGATGAGCGTATGCATCCCGACCTACATGCTGGCCTCTGGGCTCATTGCCGGCGGGATGAATTGGTGGGAAGCGATCGGCACCATTCTGCTCGGTAATCTGGTTGTTCTGGCGCCCATGCTGCTCAACGCGCATGCAGGCGCCAAGTACGGCATCCCCTTCCCCGTTTTCGTTCGCGCATCGTTCGGCGTAAAAGGAGCGAACCTGCCCGCGGTCTTGCGAGCGCTGGTGGCGTGTGGATGGTTCGGAATCCAAACCTGGATCGGCGGGCAGGCCATCCATTCGATGCTGGGGATTCTATGGCCCGCCGCGTCAAGCGCGTGGCTGGTGTGGGTCTGCTTCGGCGCCTTCTGGCTCCTGAACATGCTGGTGATTTGGCGGGGCATTGAAACCATCCGATTCCTGGAAGGGATCGGCGCGCCCTTCATGCTTGGTGTGGGGCTCTTGTTACTGTGGTGGATTACGAGCAAAGCAGGCGGGTTCGGGCCAGTGCTGCATTCTCCGGGGAAGTTTCAGACCAAGGTGGAGTTCTTCCACTTTTTTGTTCCGTCGCTGACGGCGATGGTGGGTTTCTGGGCGACGGTTGCGCTCAATATTCCCGATTTCACTCGTTACGCCACTAGTCAACGGGCGCAGGCGATTGGGCAAGCGATTGGGCTGCCTACGGCCATGACGCTCTATTCGTTCGTGGGCGTGGCGGTGACCTCGGCGTCAGTGGTTTTGTTCGGCGAAGCGGTTTGGGATCCGGTCGCTCTGATCGGGCGTTTCCATCAGCCGCTGATCGCTCTCGTGGCTCTCATTGCGATTCTCATCGCCACTCTAAACACCAATGTAGCCGCTAATGTCGTCTCGCCGTCCAACGATTTTTCGAATCTCAACCCCCGCTTGATTTCGTTCCGAACCGGCGGAATTATCACCGGCATCGTCGGAGTCATGATGATGCCCTGGAAGCTGCTGAGCGACTATAGTTCCTATATTTTCGGATGGCTGGTGGGCTATTCGGGGCTGCTCGGCCCTATCGCGGGGACCATGATCGCCGATTATTTTATCGTGCGAAAGCGCGTGCTGAATGTCGAAGATCTGTATCGCCGCGGGGGCGAATACGAATACCGGAACGGCGTCAATCCGCGAGCGCTGGTGAGCCTGGGCCTCGGCGTGGCCGTGGCGCTGCTAGGGCTTGCAGTCCCTCCGTTGCGCTGGCTGTATGACTACGCCTGGTTTATCGGCTTTGCCGTTTCTGCGGCGACGTACGTCTTGCTGACCCGCGCCACACCGGTGCGCGATAGCGCAGAGCGTGAAGAAGCGCTGCGCGGAGGGGAACTTGGCGACTAAAGGCCTCGAGGAACATTATCCGCCTTTGAGCGGTAACGAGGCCCTGGTGGAAGCGAACCGATGCCTCTATTGCTTCGATGCTCCGTGCACGCACGCCTGCCCCACGCACATCGATATTCCGCGTTTCATCAAGAAAATCTCGACGGATAACTTGATAGGGTCGGCGCGGGCGATTTTTGAAGCCAATCTTCTGGGCGCAACGTGCGCGCGAGTTTGTCCGGTTCAGGAGTTGTGCGAGGGCGCCTGCGTGCTGGGCGCGGATCACAAGCCGATCATGATTGGCCGGCTGCAGCGCTACGCGATGGATTATGTTTACGACCGCAATCTCAGTGTTATCGAGGTCGCAGCGCCTACGGGAAAGAGCGTGGCCGTGATCGGTTCGGGTCCGGCTGGACTCTCTTGCGGCGGCGAACTGGCCCGCCGGGGTCACAGCGTGACAATATTTGAACGGCGCCAACTTGCGGGCGGTCTTTCGACCTATGGCATCATCGCTCTTCGGGAGCCTTTAGAGGCCGCGTTGGTTGAGGCGAATCTGATCGAGAGACTAGGCGTGCAGATCGAAAAAAACGCCGAACTCGGCCGGAATCTCGACCTTAACGATATTCAGGCGCGGTTTCGAGCCGTCTTTCTCAGTGTCGGACTGGGTACGACGCCAGCCATGGACATCCCAGGGGAAGAACTAATTTTGGACGGGTTGAATTACATCGAGCAGAGCAAGTTGAGTAACGGCGCGATGAGGATCGGAAGGAACGTTGTTGTGATCGGAGCGGGCAACACAGCCATCGACTGCGCTACTATCGCCAAGCGCTTGGGCGCCGAGCAAGTGACCATGGTGTACCGTCGCACGGCCGAGGAGATGACCGCCTACCCGCATGAATATGAATTTGTGAAAAGAGAAGGCGTCGAGTTTCGATTCCTCACGCAACCTGTGAGCGTGCTGGCCGAAAAAGGACACGTAAAGGGCCTGACTTGCGTGCGCACAGAGTTGGGGCTCGCGGATGTTTCGGGCCGGCGTGCCCCGCGTCCCATCGAAGGCTCCGACTTTACGATATCCGCCGATCAAGTGGTGAAGGCCGTGGGCCAAGAAAAACCCGATTTGGCGGCTAAGCTGGGGCTCGCAACGGAGAAAGGCTTTATCAAGGTGAATACGGAATTTGAGACAAGCATTCCGGGCGTATTCGCTGGCGGCGACTGCATCCGCGCGAAGAACGCAGCTTCGACGGTGATGGCGGTTCAAGATGGCAAGCTCGCAGCAATGGCCATCCATCGGCGAATCATGAATGAAGGGGAGGTCAATGTCCGTGGCTGATCTCAGCGTCGACTTTGCAGGAATCCGGTCGCCGAACCCATTCTGGCTGGCTTCCGCGCCTCCCGCGAATTCGGGAGCACAGGTGCATAGGGCGTTCGAAGCTGGTTGGGGCGGCGCTGTTTGGAAGACCATCGGTGCGCCGGTATTGAATGTTTCGAATCGCTACGGTGCGTGGCATTACGGCGGGCAGCGGATGCTGGCGATCAACAACGTCGAGTTGATCTCAGACCGGCCGCTCGAAACCAACCTGCGCGAGATCGCCGAAGTGAAACGTGCCTGGCCCGATCGAGCCGTGATCGTTTCTGCGATGGTTGAATCCAAACCTGAGGCGTGGCACGACATAATCCGCCAGATCGAAGACACTGGCGCCGACGGAATCGAGCTGAACTACGGCTGCCCACACGGGATGAGCGAGCGCGGAATGGGTAGCGCGGTGGGGCAAGTGCCGGAATACTGCGAGCAGATTACACGCTGGGTTATGGAAGTGGCGCGAATTCCAGTCCTCGTCAAGCTTACTCCGAACATCACGAATATTGTTAGTCCTGCCCGTGCGGCTGTGGCGGCGGGCGCCAACGCGCTGTCGCTGATTAATACGTTTAACTCGATCATCGGCGTGGACCTGGACTCTTTGGAAATTAGTCCGAGCATCGGGGGCAAAGGCGGTCACGGCGGCTATGCCGGGCCGGCGGTGAAGCCGATCGCGCTGAATATGGTCGCGGCCCTAGGCAACGATGAGGTGGTGCGCGGCTCGGGGCTTCCGATTTCGGCGATGGGCGGAATTACAACGTGGAGGGACGCGGCGGAGTTCCTTCTGCTGGGGGCGGGGAGCCTGCAAGTCTGCACCGCCGTGATGCACTACGGCTACCGCATCATTGAAGATCTTTGCGATGGCCTTTCAACATGGATGGATTCGAAGGGCTTCGCTCGAATTTCAGATTTTGCAGGGAAGACTCTTCCGCGCATCTCCGATTTCAATAATTTCGATTTGTCGTTCCGCGCGGTCGCTCGCATTGACACGGGAAAATGCATCAAGTGCAACCTTTGCTACGTTGCTTGCAACGACACGGCGCATCAGTGCATCGACCTGATCGACGCAGCCGGCGAGCAAGTTCAGCCGTACTCATACGATGTGCGCTCCAATGGAAAGCAGGAAGCTATTGACACGCGGCCTCAGCCCCGCGTGCGCGAGGAAGACTGTGTGGGATGCCGCTTGTGCTACAACATCTGTCCAGTGGAAGGCTGCATCGAGATGGTCGAGCTTCCGTCGGGGCGCGATCCGGTTACTTGGGATGAACTGGTGAAGTCGCGCCACGAGGTGACCGAGGATTGGAACGCGATGGAGGAGTATCGCAAGAAAGTTGGCATTCATGTTCATTAGCGGAAAAAGCTAAGCATGGCTCTCCTGATCCGCAACGCCGACATCGTTACGGCCGACTCGCGCAACCGTGGCGATATTTATGTCGAGGGCGAAACGATAGCGCGCATCGGCCGGGATCTTGAAGCGCCCCCAGGCGCCGAGATAATCGACGCAACAGGAAAGCTGGTTTTTCCCGGGTTCATCGATCCGCACGTCCACATTTATCTGCCCTTCATGGCAACCTTCGCCAAGGACACCCACGAAACCGGGAGCATTGCAGCACTAGTCGGAGGGACAACCACGTACATCGAAATGTGCTGTCCTTCGCGGTTGGACGACGCGCTGGCAGGCTATCAACTATGGAAATCGAAGGCGGATGGAAACAGCGCGTGCGACTACACCTTCCACATGGCCGTGACGAAGTTCGAGGAGAAAACTGAAGGACAGTTGCGGGAGATCGTCGCCGACGGGATAGCTTCTTTCAAGATCTTTCTTGCCTACAAGAATTTTTTTGGTGTGGACGATGGCGAGATGTACCAGACACTCGAACTAGCTCGGAGACTCGGCGTCATTGTAACCGCGCATTGTGAAAACGCTGAATTAGTCAGCCGTCTGCAGCAGTGTTTGATCGCTCAAGGGAAGACGGGACCCGAGTGGCACGAGCCTAGCCGGCCGGAGTCGGTCGAAGCCGAAGGAACGAACCGCTTCGCTACATTTTTGGAAACGACGGGCGCCGCGGGCTACGTCGTGCATCTGTCCTGCAAGAATGCGCTCGATCGAGCCATGGCCGCGAAATCCAGGGGAGTGAGGCTTTGGGTTGAGTCCGTGCTTCCTCATTTCCTGCTCGACAAGACCTACGCAGAACGGCCCGGCGTAGAAGGCATGAAGCATGTCATGTCGCCGCCGCTCCGCGACCGATCGAACCAAAAAGTTCTCTGGGACGCTCTGGCGATGGGCTTCATCGATACTGTCGGCACCGACCACTGCCCCTTCGATACATCGCAAAAGCTGCTGGGCCAGGATGCGTTCACTCAAATTCCCAACGGTATTCCAGGCATCGAGGATCGCGTAAACCTGCTGTACACTTATGGCGTGAAGCGCGGCACGCTGGACTTGCACCGCTTCGTGGACGCCGCCAGCACGCGCGCGGCTAAACTTTTCGGCCTGTTTCCACGCAAGGGCACGATTGCAATTGGCAGCGACGCGGATCTGGTGATTTACGATCCCGATTACCGTGGTGTGATCTCGGCCGCGACACAGCATGCCAACTGCGACTACAACGGCTTTGAGGGTATGCAGATCGAAGGCAGACCTTCCGCAGTGACGGTCCGTGGCCGCGTGCAAGTGAGAGACGGCAAATTCGTGGGCGAGCGCGGCCGTGGGCGACTGCTCAAACGCGAGCCGGCATATTTCTAATGAGTCTCGATCCACAGCGAACGATTTCTGAACTGAAAGAGTTGCGCGCGCTCACCGCGGACGCGAACGGCGCTCAACGCGTTGCTTGGACGGATACCTGGCTCAAGGCGCGGCAGTGGTTCAGTTCGAAATTAGAAGGGCTTCCGGTAGAGGATCACTACGATGCTGCCGGAAATCGCTGGATCACATTGACCGGAAAATCGGAAAAGGCATTGCTCATCGGAAGCCATCTTGATTCGGTGCCGAACGGCGGCTGGCTGGATGGTGCTCTCGGTGTGATGACGGCTCTCGAAGTTTTTCGCGGCTTTGCGAGCAAGTATGACGGGCGTCCGCCGCTGACCGTGCGACTGGTCGACTGGGCAGATGAAGAGGGCGCGCGCTTCGGACGTAGCTTGCTGGGATCATCCGCCTTTGCTGGAACCCATTCCATCCAGGCCGATCGCGGGAGGACCGACAAGGACGGCATTCGCCTCGAAGATGCGTTGCAACGCTGCGGTGTCGCGATCGACCGTTTTCCCGAAACAGAGCGCGAGCGGAAGAACGCTGCCGCCTATCTGGAGCTGCATATTGAGCAGGGGCCGGTGCTCGAGGGCATGGGGCTGCCGTTGGGAGTCGTGTTGGGGACCAAAGGCGTCGAACGGCACGCCATCACCTTTCACGGTCAGGAAGCCCACTCGGGATCGACGCCCATGAAAGCGCGGCGAGACGCGTTGGCAGCGGCCGCCAAGCTGGCTCTCGAGATCCGCTCGATTGCCGGCAAGCATCCCGATGCGGTGTGCACCATCGGGAGTCTCAAGACATTTCCGGGCATTGTGACTGCCGTCGTTGGCCGCGCGGAAGCGACGCTCGATCAGCGCGATCTCGACGCCGGCATCCTTGCGGGAATGTATCAGGCAGCACGCGAAGCGAGCGAGCAGTTTGCCCGCGAGGAGCGTTGCACGGTGGAATGGTCGCGGATTTGGAGCATCGAGCCGGTGCCGTTCCATCCAGCGTTGATCGAATTCTGCGACGCGGCGATTCGAGAGACAGCGGGCAAAGTACACCGCCTGCCGTCCGGTCCGCTGCATGACGCGGCCGAAGTTTCCCGGAGCGGAATCCCGACGGTCATGATGTTCGTGCAGTCGCTTCAGGGCATCAGCCACAATAAGATTGAAGACACGAAAGAACAGCATCTCGAGATGGCGGTGGAAGCGTTCGACCGGCTTGCGAGAAAGACAGCAGAATGGATAGGTCTGTAGCACAGGCATTCCTGCCTGTGTTTGACTTCTTTGAAGGAGGTAGAGCATGGCGATAGCTGACGTATCGATTGGCATCAAGAGTGTGAATCATTGGATCGGCGGGAAGGTTGTTGGCTCGCGTTCAGGCCGCTCGGGCACGGTCTGGAATCCGGCCACCGGCGAAGGGCAAGCCAAGGTCGATTTTGCAAGCATAGAGGAGGTAGATCAGGCCGTCGACGTTGCCAAGCGGGCGTTCGCCGACTGGCGCGCCACCGCCCTTTCGCGCCGCGCTGAAATCATGTTTAAGCTGCGTGAACTGGTAGACGCGAACCGGCGACGGATCGCTGAAACGATCACCCTCGAACACGGGAAAACGCTTCCGGATGCAATGGGCGAAGTCGCGCGGGGCCTGGAAAACATCGAGTTCGCCTGCGGCGTCCCGAATCTCCTCAAGGGTGGCTTTTCCGAGCAGTCGAGCCGCGGCATCGACGTTTATCAGATCCGGCAGCCGCTGGGCGTAGTCGCGGGCATCACACCTTTTAACTTTCCGGCGATGGTGCCGATGTGGATGTTCGCGAATGGCATCGCGTGCGGCAACACGTTTATCCTGAAGCCCTCGGAAAGAGACCCGTCCGTGAGCCTGTTCCTAGCGGAATTGATGAAGCAGGCGGGGGTGCCGGATGGCGTCTTCAACGTTGTGCAAGGCGACAAGATCGCGGTAGAGCGGCTGCTCGAACATCCGGACGTGAAGGCTATCAGCTTTGTCGGTTCTACGCCGGTGGCGAAACACATTTATGAGACCGCGACGCGTAACGGCAAGCGCGTGCAAGCGCTGGGCGGCGCGAAAAACCATATGTTGGTGTTGCCTGACGCGGACATCCCCATGGCCGCGGATGCGGCGGTATCGGCAGCCTATGGATCGGCAGGCGAACGCTGTATGGCGATTTCGGTGGTGGTGGCCGTGGGCGCCGTGGCGGACCCGTTAATCGATGCGATTCGCGAAAGAATGGCTCGCATCAAGGTAGGGGCAGGCCTTGAAGAGGGAACTGAAATGGGGCCGCTGATCACACGGGAACATCGCGACCGGGTAGCATCGTACGTGGCCAATGCAGCGTCGGAGGGGGCCGTGGTTGCGGCCGATGGACGCAAGAACGCCGCATCCGAAAGAAGCGGGTTCTTTTTAGGCCCAAGTCTGCTAGATCGCGTAAAGCCCGGCATGCGGTGTTATGACGATGAGATCTTCGGACCTGTGCTGGGCGTCGTCCGAGCCGCGAGCTACGAAGAGGCGCTACGCTTGATCAATGAAAATCCTTATGGCAATGGCGTCGCGATTTTCACGCGCGATGGTGGCGCGGCGCGGCAGTTTCAGTTTGACGTGGAAGTTGGCCTAGTGGGAATCAACGTCCCGATTCCAGTGCCGGTGGCCTACTACAGCTTCGGTGGATGGAAGGCCTCGCTTTTCGGCGATCTGCACATGTATGGACCTGAAGGAGTGCAGTTCTACACGAAGGCGAAAGTCGTCACCAGCCGATGGCCCGATCCAAGCACAAGCAAAGTGGATTTGGGATTTCCCCAGTCGCGCTGACAGTCGGTCACGGTTTCGACGCGCCGGTCCAAAGAGCTCCGCGCAGGGCCTGGCCGCGTGTAACCAGATCGGCCAGCGGGGCATGAAGTCACTCGGGAGCAGCCGGACCAGAATTTTTCAACCCTTCATGTAGGTATTCACCACGACGTTAGCAATCCCGATTCCGCGCCGTTCCCGCGAGCCCTGAATGGCGATATAGTAAAGCCCATGGTCTCTCGAAGAACCGTTCTTCTAGCTCCGTTGGCTGCGGCGGTGACCCCAGTTCCTGCAGCCACCAACAAAATGGTGCTGTCCCTGCACCAGAACACGTCGCTGAACGCGGGTTACCGCAAGTCGCTTGAAGGTTGGGCGCGGGCGGGGGTCAAACACGTCGAGCTGACCGACCGGCTGCTCGATGAATTCCTGAAGACCGATAGTCTGGCGGCCGCGCAACGAGTGGTCACCGATCTTGGCCTGACACCGGTCTCTTGCTCGGCAGCCATTCCCGACTTTTGGATTCCAACCCAGGGCCGAGCCGCGTCGCTGGACATTTGGAAGAAACGTTGCGATCAGTTTTCCTCATTCGGCATCCCCCGGATTTACTGCGCCGCGGCGACTACTCGAAAGGTCACGCAAGACGACTACAAGGGATCCCCGGACTGCATCCGTGAAGCCGGAGAGGCTGTCGGACAATTCCGAATGACGGCCATGATCGAGTTCACGCGCAACTCAAGCTTCATTTCCACGTTGACTACGTCGCTCAAGTTGATACGCGAGGCCGCCCATCCAAACGTGCATCCCATGCTGGATTTCTATCACTTCTGGTCGGGACTCAGCAAGTTCGAAGATCTGGAACTGCTTCGCCCCGGCGAACTCGCCCACGCACATTTCCAAGATGTGCCGGACATGCCTCGCGAGTTGTTGGACAACACCACGCGGATTATTCCGGGCGACGGCATTACCCCTGTGGTCCGCATTCTTCGAAAACTAGCCGAGAAAGGCTACTCAGGCGCGCTTTCGGTCGAGCTTTTTCTGCCGGAATTTCAGCAGGGCGACCCATACGAGGTGGCCCGCCGGATCCGCGAAAAGGCCGAAGCCGTAATGCACCAGGCCCGCGTCATCTAGCGGAGTGGGCGTGGCTCAGAATCCGCACCCCGTGTACACAACCCGTAACAGAGCCGCGACCATAGGGAGCGGACCACCGAAGCCTTTTTAAGCGCCGAACTTACTGCATAACGACCGCCACTCTTTGTGGCATACGTGATAGCATTTCCAGTACGCTAAGGAGGGCGATCAAGCTATGCGAATGATGATGCAGCTATCGATTCCCGTGGAAGCTGGAAATAAAGCGGTGCGCACCGGAGCCTTTGGGCCGTCGTTTCAGAAGATCCTGGATGCGTTGAAGCCTGAGGCCGCATATTTCACAGCAACCGCGAGCGGCGAGCGGGGTGGATTCATTGTCTTTGACCTCCAGGACACTTCGCAAATCCCCGCAGTGGCCGAGCCGTTCTTCCTGGCCTTCAACGCCAAGGTAAATTTTTTCCCCGTGATGAACGCGCAAGATTTAGCCAACGCGGCTCCAGGCACTGAGAAGGCGGTCAAGGAGCACGGCAAGGCGGCCTCCGCCTGACGTTTCAGACGGTCGCTTCATGCCGCAGGCATCATTGAAGGAAATCGTCGGCTCTTTGGAGATGCAATTCGAAGAGCACTCGAATTACCTGGATCGCCAAACCGGGGAGGTCGAGCTGATTTCCCGGGATGTCCTGCGGCTAGTGGAAGCAGGCGGTTCAGCCGACGAACTGCCGGAGTGGCAGCAAAGCGAATTCGACATCGCCACGGCGCTGTTTGAAGACCCGGATCGTTTCGTGCGGCTTCCCACCGAATGGGACATTCACGAGTGGGAAATCATGCGTGAATTCGCCGAGTCCGTCGAACCAGAACCTCTGCGCCGCGATCTGCTCCAGGCCCTGCGCGGCAAAGGGGCATTCCGGTACTTCAAAGATACGCTTCGGCGGTATCGCCGCGAGCAGAGTTGGTACGACTATCGGACGCGAGCGCTGCGCGAGATCGCCGTCGAGTGGTGCCAAGAAAACGGAGTCGACTACAGCGAGGATTGACGGTAAACGACGCGATTGCTTTGCCTCTCGAT